>Ga0247734_1001472_pt1 | contig 17833 bp, 19 predicted proteins | sample UWRJL103311B2_FD_180933 | JGI IMG/M metagenome (GOLD analysis project Ga0247734, IMG submission 180933) | Plant litter microbial communities from Arlington Agricultural Research Station in Wisconsin, United States - UWRJ-L103-311B-2 | ecosystem: Environmental > Terrestrial > Plant litter >... | reverse complement strand
AAACGTATGGATTGCTAATCCGAGATTACCAGGTCTTGAGCAAAGCCACGGAATATATAAACCATCTGGAGAAGCGTAACAAACGGCTTGCGGAAGAAAATGTCTATATGAAGGGGCGAATAGACGCATTTGAAAAGCTATTCATGGCTGGCTCGATGGGCCTCAACCCTGCGCCTCAATTCGCACAACCATTCTCATATCCCCAGGAATTTGTAGATACTCCAGGGCCGTCACCAGACAGGGAAATACAAGGAATGATTCAGGTTCCTGATGATATTCGGAGACTTCGGAATCAAGCCAACCAGCAGCAGGCCTTTGCTGTTCCTCAAGAACAGTACCAAAATCCCAGGCAACAAATCGGCCCCAATGGCTGGCAACAAAATGGTGGAGGATATTTTGGTAGACTAATGGTGGGATCCTTAGCTGGCCTCATGATCATGGAAGGGTTTAGCGAAGCAGAACAAGACAACGAGGCTCCTAATGCGCGTGGTCTTTTCGCACTTCCAACTCAACTGATTAAGAGTTTGAGTCGATCCCTGCACTCATCCATGGAGTTTAGTATCTCCGGTTATCACTTCTCGGCATCTAGAACGCTCGGTTATCTAAAAATTTGTCTTGTCCTAGGAGCTTTGCTTCATGTTTTCTTGCCATCTGTCTTGAGCAAGAAACAAAAGGCTAGTAGTGGGAAAACACAAAACCGTTCGCCAGTTGCAGCACCATCACTTGCATCATCCATTGAAGTTCGCAGACAAGCTTGGCTCACCGCTATTCAAACAGTCTGGGTTCCTCAGCACAACTTCTTTCTCGAGGCTGCCGCACTATGTTTGAAGATGGTCAAGCTAAGTGCTCGGAATGTGATGGGTGCACAAGCCTTTACCTACCTGACTGGCATCACCCAGCAGCAAGAGGCAGCACGAGTGAAGGCATGGGAAATTGCCCTTGATGCTCAATTAGCAGGGGGAGACGTGGAAGTTAGTAAAAGCCGGCTGATCCTCACGCTTTTGGCATCAGGCACTTTGCCAGACACGCCGGCCCGGCTAATGTTGAAGGCGCTACACATCCGTGTACTACTTTGGGAGGTTGGCAATGCGGGCTTTAATGGATTCTACATGTTTCAAGAACTCGCTGCTAAGCTGGCAAGGTGGAAATGGGACGAAGCAAAGCACTTGCAACGACTCTTGACCCATACCAAAGAGCAACAAGCAGACGAGCTACCCGGTTATCTTGCTGTTCTTCTCGATCAGGAGTGTGATGATGTGCTGGTTGACAGTATTGGACAGCGAGCATATAATTTAGCCTGGAACTTACCTACCACACACTCCTCAACTGGTGCTATCGATGGTATGGATGGTGTGGTTGAGGATTTTGCTATCCGTAGCCCGTTGGATGCTGTTGCCGCCTGGTGGTCGAGCCTTGTTCTTCAAAGGGCCCTTGCCAGAAGTCTCGAGGCCAAAGACAATGACACGTCTGCACAGAAAGCCATTGTCGATGATATTGCTCTCGCTATAAGAACCGCACCCGTAGACTCTGGAGCGCAGATTCGAGCTCTCGTGGCTCGCGCAGTATTTGTCAAGGAGAAACGTGGAGCCAGTATCGCAGCAGCACTGAAGGTGCTCGGGTCATCGGAGTCACGAAGCAATGAGTCTAACTCGGTTCCAACACTCATCAACACTGCGTCTTCTCTTGCTCGATTGCCAGATATCGATATGTCATTGCGATGCGCCATGGCCATTGCGCATCTCGAAAAGTATCCTGCTCCCGGTAACCCTACCACGGCTCACCGCCTCATTAACGGGATTATACCAGTCAATCTTACCCCGCTTGGTTTCACCTCGGCCTTCAAGTTAATGGAAAAAATCAACGGGCATGAGCTTGTGGCAACAGAGTGCAGCAAGGCTTTAGAACGTTTAGCTGGCAGTCTTCGAATATGGATTGGTAGCATAGAGGGTGAGAAGAGTGGACTAGATCGCCAAATCAAAAAAGATATGGTGGGCAGATGTCTGGAAATTACCAAACGAATCGTGGGGATGAAGGATGCAGGATACGAAACCATGAGCGAGGAGGAGATTGGTTCTGGGTGCTGATTTAGCTTGTGATATTTCTGTATTATGTTTTTGTATTTTACAGCTTGGGGACTGCGTGGGTTTCACTCGGGGCTACAAGGCATGATGATAAATTATTGACCTCAGCAGGGGTGCATGGTAAAAGGAAAGGAATGGGGTTCAAGGATACCAATACTGCCGGTCGAGAGTAAACATCGTCACTTACTAGCATCCTCTCTACTTTCGTGAACCTCCTATGTATGCTCTTAAGATCTGCCCATTGGTCGTTTCTAGTGCGTGTCTGCCTAGTGCGAGTGGCATAGAGCCTCACTTACTCTCCACCCATTCTCGCTCTGCTCTCTCACACACTCTCACTCTCTCTTCTTATAAATATGCATGCTCCATTTCTTAGGCCCAATTCCAATTGCTCCATACACATCTGTAACCCAACTTCACCCCTTCCCCCAGCGCTTGTTAACTCCTAGTACATACGATTTGGCATGCCTTATCTTACTGTGTATTTTAATGTACCACGTACTGTACTGTACATACATACTCGCCCATTATACAGCACATGACATACCAGTCTCCCAGTAACCAACCGAGCTCGAGCCGAGCCAACCTCAAGGATCACGTGCACCTGTTAAGCCAAAGTTAACCCCACCTCCCGCCAGGTAGCCATTGGCCAATCAATGCTCCTGCAATTCTCCTTATACGGTGGTAATACGTACCTTAATAAGTAGCCTATCCTTATCCTTATCCTTATCATACTTCTTCATCCCGCGGCGATCTTCCTTCACCATTTCTTATCAGACAGACACACACCCCCCCCCCAATCCAACATTATTATGGCCGAGGAAATGTATAGTGCGTCGCCTCGCCTTACATCACATCACGGCTTTGGCAACGCTCTCTCGCTTCCCGTCCAAGCTATCTGATAAGGCCAAGGCTGTGTGTAGCGTGAGGTGCGGTGCTGTATTATGCTTCTCCGGCATGTCTTCGTCCATCCATTGGTTAAGATAGAACAATCCTATTTTCCGAGGACTTGCTCTACATGAAAGGACCAAAGGCCTGTTATGGCATAATGGCTTGGTGCAAGCTAGGTAAGAGATCGTGTTCATCGGGGCCATGCCTACTAGGTACTTAGCTTGACCGATAATATCATCTTTCTCCATACTTCTCTACTTTACCTTGCCTCACTTTGTATCTCTATCCGCGTGTCTTGTTACCACCTATTTCTCATCCTGCTTCTGGTATCTTCTGTTCCGTGTGTTGGTGTGATACTATACGATAATTTTGTGATCGGCTTCCAGCAGAGAGTTGTGTGGCGGCGTCATGGCCATGTCTGGTAATTGGCAACCCCAGGTTCCTGCTGCGGAGATCCAAGGCGGCCCTATTGAGGCAGGTCCGGATGGCCTGGAGAATTCTGTCAAGGAGGAGCATGGAGGATTGAGAAAGAAGGTAGTCATAGTTGGCTTGGGAATGGTTGGCATAAGTTTTATGTGAGCAGCACTATTTAGCAGCTCTCGCAAGACACGTTTGGCAAGATTGCGAAACTAACATGACTACAGAGAAAAATTAATGAAACTGGATGCGAAGAGGAGAGAATATGACATCATAGTCATTGGTGAAGAATCGCATTTGGCGTATAATCGAGTTGGCCTCACGAGTTTCTTCCAGCACCGAAAGGTCGAAAATCTATATCTGAATCCCAAGGAATGGGTGGGTTTAAAATCCAAGATCAAGTTTCAAGCTAATGACCTACAAAGTACTCAAATGTTCCCGCAGGCTCCCTGAACTACCACTTAAATACCCGTGTTACCGAAATACACTCTAAGCTAAAGCTTGTTTCTTGCTCTTCAGGAGAAACAGTTCCATACGATGTCCTAGTGATTGCAACAGGCTCAGATGCCCTTCTCCCTCGCCACACGCCTGGCCATGATGCTAAGGGTGTCTTTGTGTACCGCACAATTGAGGACCTGGAGAACCTCATCAAATTTGCTGCTGAGCGAAAAAACACACATGGCGCCGTAGTAGGTGGCGGACTACTAGGTCTCGAAGCAGCGAAAGCAATGATGGATCTTGAGGCATATAAACAAGTGCATCTTGTCGAGCGGAATCGGTGGGTTCTCTCCCGACAACTGGATTCTGATGCAGGCGGACTAGTTGTTGATCAGGTCCGAGAATTAGGTTTGGATGTTCTGCTCAGTAAAAGGGTAGGGCGGATTGAAGTAACAGAAGACAACTATGTGAAGGGCGTCGTTTTTGAAGACGGTGAGAAAATGGAGTGTTCGACGATTTGCTTCGCGATTGGCATCAAACCTCGAGACGAGCTCGCTCGTAGGGCGGGGATAAAATGTGCAGATAGAGGCGGAGGAATCGTGGTGGGAGCGGATCTATCCACGAGTGTCAAAGACATATATGCCATCGGAGAATGTGCGAGTTGGGAAAACCAAACGTTTGGTCTTATTGCGCCGGGTATTGAGATGGCAGACGTCTTGTCCTTCAACCTCACCCAAGCAAAAGTCCACACCTATAGGAAGTTCAAACGACCAGATCTTAGCACGAAGTTGAAACTCTTGGGTGTTGAAGTTGCCAGCTTTGGTGACTTTTTCTGCGACCGGGATGGACCAAAACATCTCCCCACTCGGGCCGGAAAGAAACAACCTAGTCAAGATAATCTTTCCAAGCTTACAGATGGTCCTCCACCATCTCCTGTCAAAGCATTGACATACAAGGATCCATTCCAGAACGTATACAAAAAGTATCTATTTACCCTCGATGGCAAGTATTTGCTTGGTGGCATGATGATCGGAGACACGAGGGACTATGTCAAACTTGTGCCGATGGTAAAGAACCAAAAGATGTTAGATGTGCCACCGAGTCAATTTATATTGGGAGCCAGCAAAGAAGGTGATGAAGGTGCAGATGATTTAGATGATGACACCCAGATCTGTTCCTGTCATAATGTCACCAAGGGGGACGTTGTCAACACTGTGAAAGATGGGACCTGCAAAAGCATCGGGGATGTAAAAAGCTGCACCAAGGCTGGAACCGGATGTGGTGGATGCATGCCTCTTGTGACAAGTATATTCAACACCCAGATGAAGGCTATGGGGAACGAGATCAAGAATCACATATGTCCTCACTTCAACTACTCTCGTGCGGATCTCTACAACATTATCTCGGTCAAGAAACTCAAGACGTTGCAGCAAGTCATGAAAGAAGCTGGCAATGACCCAGATAGTCAAGGATGTGAGGCATGCAAACCAAGTATTGGCTCAATCTTCTCTTCACTTTATAATCAACATGTCATGGAGAAACCAGTCCATGGCCTTCAGGAAACAAATGATCGCTACCTAGGTAATATCCAACGCAACGGTACCTTCTCCATTATTCCTCGTGTGAGTGCTGGAGAGATTACCCCCGAGAAGTTGATTGTTCTGGGAAAGGTAGCCAAGAAATGGAACCTATACACCAAAATCACCGGCGGCCAGAGAATCGATCTGTTTGGTGCCAAAAAAGAGGATCTTCCAGCTATCTGGGAGGAATTGATTGAGGGCGGTATGGAAAGTGGACACGGGTATGCAAAGTCCTTACGTACAGTCAAAAGCTGTGTAGGATCTACTTGGTGCCGTTACGGTATTGGTGATAGTGTGGGTATGGCTGTTAGGATAGAAGAGAGGTACAAGAGCATCCGAAGTCCACATAAGATGAAGGGGGGTGTTAGCGGTTGTGTGAGAGAATGTGCGGAGGCACAAAACAAGGAGTAAGTTTCAATCGCAAGTCTCTAAGCTGTTCATGCAGAGATATGATTCATGATCTTGTATTCTAATCATTCCCAGCTTTGGACTCATTGCGACAGAAAAAGGATTCAATATTTTTGTCGCTGGAAACGGCGGCGCCTCTCCCAAGCACAGCGAGCTTCTCGCGAAAGACGTACCTCCCGATGATGTTATTCCTGTACTTGATCGGTACCTGATGTTCTACATCAGGACTGCGGATAAATTACAACGCACAGCACGGTGGCTCGAAAATCTTCCCGGGGGTATTAAATACCTCCGTGAGGTAATCCTTGAAGACAAGCTTGGGATCTGTAGCTCTCTGGAAGCGCAAATGGAAGAACTTGTCGGAACATTCTTTGACGAGTGGGCCGAAGCCATTAAATCCCCTGAGTTGCGCAAAAAGTTCAACCAGTTCGACAATACGACAGAGACATTGCAAAACATGGAGCTGGATGAAGATCGGGGGCAAATACGGCCGGTATATTGGGCAAAAGAGAGTGCGAAGGTAGATTTCAAGAATACGAAGTGGACATCTTTGGCATGGCAGCCTATTATAGAGGCGAGTCATTTCAACGGTGCCGACGAGGCGCCTAACGGTATCAGCGCAAATATCAAGAGAGGTGACACACAGCTTGCCATATTTAGAGTACGTGGGAAGTGGCTGGCATCTCAACAGATGTGTCCCCACAAGCGTGCCTTCGTTCTTTCTGATGGTTTGATCGGTGATTCGAAAGATAAGCTATGGGTTTCGTGTCCGTACCACAAGCGAAATTTCGAGCTAAACGGAGAGCAAGCAGGCAGATGTCAAAATGATGAAGAAGTTAGTATTGCAACATTTCCTGTTGAGGAGAGGGAGGATGGGATGGTATATCTAAAGTTGCCTCCAGTACACGAATTAGATGGCGTCCTTGGAACCAAGAAATGGATGGTTAAGAAGGGTGAGAGTGGCGAAGATCCGTTTGCTAAGTTAGATAAGAGACTTGGTGCTAACGGGGTTGGAATGAAAGGGAGAAAGCCAGAGGCTGCGAAGAGGGAACTGGCTGCTGGGGGACCTAGCATTGATTGGTGATATGTGTACATGTCAGGTGACTAAGAAGTGAAGTTATGTTTGCAACTATATATAAAATATGTGCAGTGTGTCTGGTTCTGATGTAACTCAATATCTCACCCAAATTTGCCTAAATACTTGGGCATATACAGAGAATAGTTGCTGAGCTATCATTGCAGAGACACGTGATTTGTGATAGTTTGTTTAAAGAGACACCCTGGTGAAACGTCCACTCTCGTGAAACTCAAAGTGTTTCATCAACCACACCACAACTTATTCTGTTCTTTCCTGTTCTTATTCCCAATATACATTAAAATTAACCAATAGCTCTTACCTCTGAATGGAGCAATTTGGGCTTTCACAAAGCATGTAGCTCAGCCTCATATTTCTCCAATTGTTATAAAGTAAACTGAGCAATAATGCAGCTTCTTTGTACCTTGCTATCCCTCCTCACCCTCTTTACGCATCTGGTATCAACGTGCACCTTCCTCGAAGGCCATCCTAGAAGCTATGGAGCATGCACTCCAGAACGTCGTATCGGATATTCAAATCAAGATGTAGCAGGACAAAGTAAGTAGTCCTCTTCCACCTCAAATGAGCTTATCTGGGCCTTTTGATTAATCCATCCTACCATAACACTTCCGCACCAGTTTCACTGATACCAAGAGCAGGACGACCAATCTACGAAGTACGACAAACGCCAGGGAAAGGGCTGGGGGCTATTGCGCTTGAGTTCATCCCTCGAGGGTCCATTATCATTACAGAAGCTCCTCTCTTCACAATCCCCCTGCCAAAAATCAATCCTGGCCAAGGCTTTCGCCTCACAGACATGATACCCGCTATTGATTCGGCATATTCCTCGCTGACCACCTCCGAAAAGGAAGAGGTACTCTCCCTACACAACTTCCGCTTCGCATCCGAAAATAACGACAACAATACTTTACCCCATAACCTCGCAACGATCCTACGTAGCAATGCATACAATACAGGTCCGGCGCATACGGGTGTGTTCCCTGCAATTGCACGAGTCAATCATGACTGTCGACCCAACGCGGGCAATTGGTGGAGTATGAAAAGAGGCATGAGAATTATATATGCGATGCAAGATATTAAGGCCGGTGATGAAATCACGGTATCCTACATCCCGCTTCTAATAAGACAGCAGGAGAGAGCTGCAAGATTGGAGCAATATGGGTTTGTATGCCAATGCACAGTATGCATGGCAACTACGGCTCACGATAAAAAGAGGATCAGGATTGCAGATTTGATGGCAGATCTGAAGGGCAAAGTTGAGCGTAAAAGCAGTAGTAAAATTGTAATGGCTAAGAGACTGGGTAAGGCAAAAACTCTACTTAATATGACTCTGGAAGAGGGTTTGTCTGATTATCTGGCAGGTGTGTATCACCTTGCGGCAGTGTTTAGTGAACAAGCTGGTGAGCTTGGGGCTGCCAAGATGTGGGCATTACTAAAGCTAGAGGAGTTAAAGCTTGCGGAGAAAGACTCCCAAGAGGCTTTGAGCGTAATAGCATTTATTGATGATCTTTCAAGTCATTAAAATACATTTGAATTTATAACATACTTCTTAGCACTGTAAAATAACGTGATACAAAGATATGTTAACCTATGTTTACTATAAGTTATTGTCAGGGCTCTGGATAAGAAGTCGAGCAGGGTCACCTAACTAAGGATCACCTGTTCAGGCAAAAGGAAGAAGTTGTAAGTGTCGGTGTTGGTGTGAAACAGTATGCTTTGTAATACCCCGTATCCTATTCGATAAGGCTCCAACTCGCCTACGATATATAGTGAGGGGAAGCATAATCTTGTAAGGGTAGAGATCAGTTTGTATAAGATTTGACTAGTTATATAAAAAATCAATATCCTTAAATACTGTATCACCCTGCCATTGAAATCTTACAGTTGTGCTATTTTTAAAAGCTTACAGGTAAATGAATATGTCTAAAATAATAATTAATATATATATTAATAAGCTTTTCGGCTTAAATAAGTCATCTTAACATTAGGCTTGTAACTTTCTGTAAATACTAGTGCTATTAAGCTTATAACTTTCCGTGTTAATAAAATGACTGGACTGATATGGCTTGCTCTCGGCTCCGAAAGAGAAGCGATGCAGCGTCTTACGAAGTATATTTGGCGGCTTCTAGAGGACAACTTCATTGGCCAGGTAATCTTGAAGGTAAGCTTACATACACAACGCGGAGTAACATTACACATCTCTATTTCTCACCTCCCTTTCTCTTAATTTATCATCAACCTCCGAAACCGAAACTTTATTCTCTATCACCAAATCTACTAGTGCATTGTATACATTAGCATTCATTAAGTATGAACTCCATCGTCCAAGTCGCAGCACGCTCCGCACGCATCAATGGTGCCTTGGCATTGCGCCCTGCCAACTCAACCGCCCGTCGAGCCTTTACCAATGGTACGTTATTTGACAGCTTCGAATCCACGTTAAATCAACTATTAACACTTGCCACAACAGGTTCGAACCCCCTAGTCTCTCGAATACAACCCGCTACCCGCAACTCGGGCCTTCTTATGAGCCGTGCCATGCTCCGCAATACAGCTTCTAACATCGCGCGCGGTCAGTCCCGCGGTGTCGTTACCGAGACGATCACCGTTGGAGCTGCTATACTAGGTGCAGGTAAGCTCATTGGAGCTGGAGTTGCTGCAGCAGGACTTATTGGTGCTGGGACTGGTATTGGCACGGTCTTTGGAGCCTTGATCACTGGTGTTGCCAGAAATCCCGCACTCAGGGGTCAGTTGTTCAACTATGCTATTCTTGGCTTTGCGTTCGCTGAGGCCACTGGATTATTTGCACTGATGGTTTCGTTCTTGATCCTTTTTGCAATGTAAATACTTAACCTGCTACATGGTAGAATAAGAGACTGGAAAGGACGGAAGTAGATAGGGAGTAGGTAAATGTTAGGACTTTATATCAACCCTAAGCAGATTATCTGACCAGGTGTAACGTTTTTAGTTCTAAACTTAAAGTGTGAGGATTAGTAGTGACAGAGAAGTATAAGCATGGAATGGATATTCCAATTGATATAAGAATAATCTATGATTCCTAATTACATCGCCAGGAGGTCGATTGATATACCCCTTCGTTCCCCTGGCGCTAGTCCAATTCTGGACGGCCATTCCGAATCATCAGGAAACCCCCTGTTATAACTAGCCGAGGATAAGGAGCCTCACAGATAACGAGGATCCTTCTATTTTGAGTAACAATAGAAACTGAAAATATACGACAGGATCCAACTCGGAATCGCCGATTTGTGCTGGTGGCAAGAGCGAGTAAACCTTCTTGAAGGATGCAGGAGCACCAATTTTCACGAGATGCCTGACTTGCCTTTATAAGGCAGGTGCCATCGTGATATAGCCAGGGGCCAGCTCGAGATGGTAGAGTGTTTCCCGTAGGTTTAATAGAGAGGTCTCGAAGCTCTGTTTTCGTCCATGTTATTAGCTACTAGAGATGATGAGCTGTGTTCTGAACATGGAATTTTCTTGCGCATAAAGCATTCACTGCCGTTACAGGCTCTTGACTGCTTCATCCAAGAAATTCAGTGCCAATAGGAATTGCTCCTTCTGTAGGGCTCTCCCGGCATGACGCTCCTCTCAGCTGCATAGAATCTCAGGAGACACTTTTCCTGCAGACCAAGATCAAGAAGACCGAACCAAACTCGAGATTACCAGGAACAGTGACATCAATACTAACTCTACTTATTTTCTTGATTCCATATTGTTTGGCTACTAGATTTGCCGAGCCTCAGCAATCACCGGGCTATGCAGGACGTATGACCATCGCTTGAAATACAAAGCAAGAGTTTTCCCACCAGCACTGCCAGTCTTTCAAGCTTATTAAGATCTGTTTCTCAACGTCATTTATCAATCGAAATAACTCCAATTCAATGGGACAGCATGACATATTATCAACCGCCGGTCAAACATCCACCTCGATCAAGCACTTACTCACTCCCCATACCTAGCAAGCCAGACAACATCTGGAACAATCACAGTCAGGCCAACACTATAGATGTAAGCAGTCTAGGCTGGGGTTGCCAAATCGTACGAGAGCAGACCTACGGAAATAACTCTGTTCCGTTGGAAGGTGAGCAAAGCAATAACTCCTATTGAGATGCCCTGATACTAGTAAGAACTCGGCAGTAGCTTCTTGGCACGCCACAAACAGTAATACGAACGACATGTTATCAAAACAAAATTCGAACAACTGAGGACCGATGATCTGACTCTTGGTGACCAAAGCCTTTTGAAAAACAACCGAAGAAAACGCGATCTCAGCCGTCTTGAAATCGCCTGGTACGGGCCTGATTCTCAGGATTCAGGTTCGAAAGCCTGGCGAAGATCCCGAGCCCATCAGATTTATATGAAAATTCTGGATAGCAATAAACATTTATTTCTCGCTTTCATATTAACCATATCACCGACGGACTGTGTCGGAAAGAGTATCGGCGATACTATGGAGTTACTTGGTCGCCCTGAGAATTATGAACCAAGTCGCCTGAATTTGAGCCAGGACACCAAAACCTTTTTTGATTCAGTAGCTATTTATTACAGCTCCCGGGGGAACGGCCACTACCTTGAGTTTATGAATGCTTTATTTCTCCCAGATGCGCAGAGCCTTTACTGTACTATATCTATCGAGACCTTAGGAAGACGGGTAGCTGATTCTAAGCAGGTCCTGAACCGCTGGAAGACAATTCGTCGCAGAGCCACTTCTCGAAGAGTCACTCGGCATCTTTGAAACGAAAACACGATTCAGAAGAAAATGAATGCCTTAAGCATACCCCAACAGCGACTAAAAACCTTAATCAAGAATATTCAGATGTCTCTCTAGTTCGGCGTAAGTTGTCGATTGTGATTGTTCTATTTCTATCAACCTAACTAAGGCAGATTAGGGCTCCTAGACGAACCTCTGAACCAAAAAGACATTCGACAACACTCAGCAACTTCGATAAAGCAACCCTTAACCAGAACGCAATAGAAACATCCTGCTCAAAAAGAAAGGGTGTACGAAAATGCTCCTCCCCAAAACCTCGGGCAAGTTTTCGACCATTATATGAGTATTGCGATTGAAATAGTCAAAGTGCATACTAAAGGTGTGACCTCTATCAAAGCTGCCGTGACGATGGCCTTCCCTTCTTAAGCCTTATTAGATTGTCTCTTGAGCGTCGATGTCGACGCAAGCAAGATAGAATATCTTGCTATGGCGTTGTTTAATATAAGAGTGGAAGTAGTAGACAATGTTCGTTATCTTGACTTTAGAGGAGGGATTAGACTTTAACCTGATCCCTGAATTATTCTGAAATATGTTAACGACAATTCTATCACTGATGTATTTGGTCCTGCGGTACATCTGGCAATTACTACCTATTGTATGCGTGAGAAGGAACTGGAGGCGGGGAAAGATGCAACCGACTGTGTGTTAATACAAATCACAAGCAATCCACGCGAAGGGCAAACTATCAATTTAGCCCTTGGTCTCAAGGAAGGTACTCAGATACGAAAGAAATTATATGCTAGAATTTGACTTATTTTAGCTGCCGCACGCAATGCTATTTCACCTTCAATTTCCCTCCAAAACAGTACAGATCAGTGCCTGATGGAACCTTCCATTCCCCACTTCTCTTGGGATATTTGGTTCCTTTGTCCTATTTCCCGCTACTGTCCTTCACAAAGATAGTAACTTCACGGTCCTGCCCGTGTACCCAGTTATCATTACCAGTCACCCACTTCAGCTTGTTGGCGTCGTCATCGGTCAACACTATTGTGAGCCTTTGTATGTCGTGCGCCTCATCTCATATTAGAAGGGAATTGCTCACAGAAGAAGCAGCGTACCATCAATATATCCGTATACCAATGCTATGATATAATGCTGGAGATTATTCCCCATCAAGAACAAGGGCTGAAAAATGGTTCGAAGAATAGGTTGGCCAGCAGACGCACTAGGGTGTTTCTAGTCTTGTTTGCCTGGCTTGGACGGAGGTTGTTGCGCTTCGCAGACTTGTAGTTGTAGGACTGTTGCATATTGAATAATTAATAGTTGCATCTGCTGCACAATGGAGAATTTACTCAATTTTGGTGGTTTTGCAGGCAGGAGGTTGATGAGAAGTTCGAGTCTGCAAAGTTCCTGCATGCAGAACAAAGCGAACCGGCGGGCCTTTGATTGCTAATTATAGTCTCTTGATCGTCGGGTGAAAAACGTTGAGTTGTAGATTTCCGAATTACTGCATCAGCGGGGAGAAATTTGCTGTATTATAACAAATTGTACGCATGCAATATGGGAGACGAAAAAGAATATGAGAGAAGAACTTTTTATTCTAATAACTCCCGCTATACAATAGCTCCTAAAACTCCCAACTCCTCATCGATACCAACTTTTCAAAACCAACAGACCATCCCAAGCTTCCCGAGATCCCAATGCTTCACACCAGTAACAAACCCAAGGGTTATAACGCTCTCTAACAGCCATTTGTGTTATTAGCAATCTTGGCTGCCGCATCAGACTTCCTCTTTGCCCAGGTCGCAACACAAGTCTTCAGAGCATCCAACTGGGCTTGTTGATCCTTAACATCCTTCGCAGTCCTTCCCGGTTTAGTCATATCAAGGGTTCCTGAGTTTAACATATTCTGGAACTTCTGTCTTCCATCTCTCTCCCTGTTTTAATTGTCAGTCCCTTTCTTACCACCATACATACGAAACCATGCTTCTCTGTTCCATTTAGAGAAGAGGGAAAGGAAAAGGAATTACGTACGTAGTAGCATAACCCAAAGCCTCAGTCGCAAACTTCAACTTGTTGGGCCAGGTCTCCTTCTGGTTGTTATACTTCTTCTTGTAACCAGTCTGAGCTGCTTGAGCAGCCTTATATGCATCATGAGCAGCTTGGGCTGCGGTTTCCTCCGCGGCACCACGAGCCTCGATACTGCGAGCGGTGAATTCCTCGTAGTCTTCGAGTGCTTGGACATATGCCTCGCGTTTCACTTGGGCGACCTCAAGGCTGGCTTCTGCTTCTCGGCGTGTGAGTTCAAGGACGTTGAATTCTGGAGACCGCTGGGTAAGAGTAGTGTCACGCGCTGCGAGCGAATCGGCGGGGAGTGCGGCGCCAGAGATTAGGCTGGGGAGGAGGAAGGCCGCGGCTGCGACGAACTTGAGTGAGAATTGCATGATTGCTGAGTTGGTTGAGTGGGAAGTGAGAAGACTGAGAGAAGACTGTTGAGATGCTGTGTTGATGAGATGAGACGATGATGAGATGATTATCCAGATATTGTTGGTGTTTTATAGTTCCAGAGTCCTGGGACTCAAGACAAGACCAGACTAGAAGTTCCTTCTACTTTACGAGAGCTGCAAATAGCATCGTGAGATCCATTGCTCTGGCTGAGCAAAGGATCAGGAAGAATATCTCCAAGTTTCTGACAGGAGACATCCTCCAGTGAGAGTCCAGCACCTTGGCGGGTGTGATTTGCTCGTATAGAGGTACCAGATAGATCCTATTAACATCGGCGAATGCTAATCATAGCAGATGGGAATCTGGCCAAGCACCAAATGTTCTCTAGGGTCCATGGACTTGGGATCTCATTCGTTGGTAAAGTTCGTCTCGTATGGATTGGGTCCGTGCTGCTAAATGCACCGCCCAAAACGCCTATTTCAGCGGCGAAGTAACAACGCTAGGCAAAGCTGCTCCTTCTTCAACTCTACTTTTGCTTTTGGTTTTAGTTTTAATTTTAATTTTAATTTTAATTTTATAACGTGCATACTATAAGATGTAAGCTCGTCACGTGGAGTTCCGGTCGCATTAAACGGTTTCCTCGCCAGACCTCTGTGCCCCTCCCACTCACTATTCACCCTCATAAACGAAACCAGCTTCACATAACCTCAACTCTCCAACAACAATCCCATCCTAGAAGCAATCGCAATGCCCGAAATGCACGAGCTCTTCACGATCCCCGAAATAGTCGCCGCCATCCTCCTCACAGATACATTCGAGCACATCATGCTCCAAAACTGCCTCCTCGTCTCCCGGCTCTTCTCCCACGAAGCCACGCGCGTCCTCTGGGAAAGATGCGGTACCTCATTCTACCTCAGTAAAGGCTGGCTGCGCAATAAAATCCCTACCGTCCATGATCTTGCCAAGATCACGGCGAAAGATACAGCACGTGGTCAATATTATGCTAATCAGATCCGGCAGCTAAGATTTGTGAGGGATAAGGAGGATTGGGCTGGGGTTCATGAGGGGGGGCAATGGTGTGATGAGTTGTTGAAGTTGGAGTTTCCCCTTCTGGAGGCTTTCACGAGTGATAGTTGCGCGAACGAATATCCGGAACTCGGTCCTATGAAAACGAAATCTCCATTCTACAACTTCGATTCCAGCGCAAACAACGAGCTATTCTATCACATTCTAAAAAGCGGTCCGAAACTCAAAGCTCTGGATTTGATAATGGATGAACCGGTTGATCTGGATGAACCTTATCATCCTTTCCAATCTTTAGAGGAAGAAGCTATCCGATTTATTAACGCGACCCCGATATTATCTTCGCTCTCTCTCCCCTTCACATACCGCACCGGCTTCGAGGTCCCACTCAACACCTGGTCTCCCGCCATCCTCTCAGCTTTGGGTTCACTCCCCTCACTCCACAAACTAGGCGGACAAATCCTCACCTCCGCATCCCTCTCATCCCTCCCGCCATCTTCCTTCCCTGCGCTCAGAGAACTAGACGTCAAGTTCTCAGGACCTCTGTCAGCCATCCCATTAGCCTTCCCGAATCTCGAGCTCCTGAAACTCGAACTCCAGGATCCCTCCATTTTTGGGATTGGATCTCTCAGCGCACTCGGAAAGCTGGAGATACTGGATATCACGTTCGTGGAAAATGAGGAGAATTGTTTTTCTGCTTCCAATCTCCTTGCTATCGCTCACGGGTGTCCACGTCTGCATACGTTGAATATCCCTTCCTCCGTAACGTTGATGATGGAGAATCCTTGTCCTGTTGGAGACGATATCTCTGATTCCACCATCGAGGAAATGGCTTCTGCTTTACCGAACTTGCAGCAATTGTGTATTGGGGTTGAGAATCGAGATGCACTTACTCACGAGGCGATCGTCTCACTCGCAAAACACTGTCCCGGACTCAGCTATTTCAGCATCACAGCGGACGTCAACATGCGCTCCCTGATCTCCAGCCTAAAAGAGCTCGGAGAGAAGCCATTGAGTGAGATGAATTTCATGCGCTTATATCCTCCTGAGGAAAGTGAGCATGTGTATGATAATCTGCCGGGGTTAGCGGAGGAGTTTTTGGAGTTGGCGCCGGGATTGTGTGAATTCTCTATTAGTGAGGGGGAGATTGGGAGGGAGTTGGCGGAGATGGTGGAGAAGTTGATTGGGTTTCCTGGGTCGAGGGGGTAGGCGTTGATGGCTCGAAGCAGAAAGAGGGGTGAGTTGACTGGGAGGGAGTGGACGAGAATTATGCATATTAGGGTAGGGTAGAGGGAATGGATGGATTGTACATTAGAATTAATAAACAGTCCGTAAGATTTGGAGGTTTATATTTACGACTCTCGTTCAACGCCTTGCAGCCCTGTCGCGGAGAACATATGGCTTTGTTACCTGCGTAAAGCCTATGGTCTGGCCGCCTTTCTTCATCCGGTAGTGGATTGAGCTGCGAATGCTGTGCCAACACGACGCCACAGGCCATCTCTTTGACTCGGCAGAAAAGAAAATCGTTATTCAGCTCGTCTCTGAATAGGAGCGATTGCCCATTTAACCTATCAAGCACATTTAAACTATATAGCTTTTTAGAGGAAATAATAGTAGGAGATTTGAATGCCTAAACTTTAAAAAGCATGCTGAGGAAGGTATAAGGGCTTAGCATAAGCGTCGGGTTATAAATAATCTCCGAGATCTTAAATTCTTTATTAGAGACTAGTTAGTTTATATATTGTTGATATTATATGACCTACAGGCATATAATTCGGCTCCTAGGGTACTATACGTCATGTTGTTAGTCTCGGAAGATAAGGATTACGTATAACGTATTAAGGGAAAATAATATAGCGAGCCTTGGCATATAAGGGTGGTTTCTGGTAGATCATACGAAGTTCAGTGTGTACGTAGGTCACGTGAATCATCCGAATTATCAATAGGAACAGCCTTGAAGTAGGAATCTACAGTAGCAAGTTCCCCGTAGATCTTGGATAAGCATATTCGCAGAGAACTGTCGTCCTTCTGCCCTTCTGCCCAGGACGGTTCGCAAGTCAGGAACACTGTCCCATCGCAGAACCCTTGGGGCACCCTGCCCAAGACCCTGGAACTCCCAGATTCCCTGGACTGCTAGGATAACCACCCTAGTTATAGATCAGCCCTCACTAAGCGATTCTGGGTGAGATTCCTGTCCAGGACTTTCTGCCTCGCCTCCACGCGGTCTCGGGATTTCTCCAGTCACTATACATGCTCTAAATCTAGATGTGAAGGCTGTGTTGGAATTGTGCTTTTCGATGGGATGCGTCTAAACCCTGTAAACGGGCCGCTGAAGAATGCATAGGTATGTCAAAATAAGCATAAGTTAAGCGACAAACCAGGGGTAGAAGTTTTGAGTTTGTACTCCCTCAGACTCCGTAGAACAGCTTTTTTAAGTGGGGTAAAGTGGGGTTGGAGGAGGGTTGGCATGCTTCATGCTTTAGGACAAGAGTCATCATGGTCAGGCACGCTCATCCGAGCTACATCAAACTTCATCTCGAAGCCAAGTCATTGCCCCTTCATTAGCCAGGACATTTCCGACCTTGCAATTCCCTTGTCCCGCTTTTTTTTAATCGCCAAATTCCTATCACGCAGGTCTCTCGAATGTTTCGTGAGGCTGCTACCTCAGATTCTATGGGCGACTGACTCTGGGGGAAGCTGGGGGGGGGGGGGGGAGTTTTTTTTCAGT
>Ga0247734_1001471_pt1 | contig 17836 bp, 25 predicted proteins | sample UWRJL103311B2_FD_180933 | JGI IMG/M metagenome (GOLD analysis project Ga0247734, IMG submission 180933) | Plant litter microbial communities from Arlington Agricultural Research Station in Wisconsin, United States - UWRJ-L103-311B-2 | ecosystem: Environmental > Terrestrial > Plant litter >... | reverse complement strand
GATGCTAGACCTCCAAAACGCCTACGTTGGCAGCCCAGAGAATGCGATACACCATCTCGCTCTTCCGACTGCGACTTTGCTGGTAATTGTCTTTCCTGGCCGCCTAGTTTTGCCTCATATTTCTGTTGCAGCTGTACCCCTCAGCAAATGGTGTGGTCATCTTGAACGCGCGCTCTCTTGCGCTGCATCGCGTCCTGGCGTTCTGGGAGGCTTTTCCTGAGACGAAAGGGCTACGAAGCAGCGTCTCATGCATATCTGTGGACTCGGGTATGAAGATTGTACGTTCGCTCTGCCGTTTCTCCTGCAGTCCTGTCTTCAATATGAGCATTGCCAGATAGTGGCTGCAATGGGGTCCTACGTCGCTTCTTGGGCACTCTCCGGGATCCAAGAAGATACCTGGCGCGTGCATTCTACCCTGAAACTCCCCAGCGATCATATTGTTACCGCTCTGCACAACAAGTCAGGTACGTGCATAGTAATTCTATGCTTTCCGTTTGCTAATGCTCTAGTAGGACTCCTCGCGGTAGGGACAAATCACAGTCTTTCAGTGTATACATTGATACTGGACAATGATCTCCCCACCTGGTCTCAAAAATGGATTGTCTCGTGCGTGTCCTCATTCTTCTCTTGCTTGGTATATCCAATACTGCGTTAGATCAAGCGTAGCATCTCCTCTTGTCCGCTTTGCCCCTTCTCTCATGTATATTGCAGCATCCTCTTCGGTATGTATAATGATTTTGAATGCAACTCTCAAGTGCTCATGTCGTAGGCCGACAATCGAGTAAGGATATACGCAACAACTACCGGAAGCCAGGTTCAATCTATACAACACCCTCGCAGGATCTCCAATTTGTATTGGCGCTCTTCAGTCACTATAAGCAGGTGAATGAACTTCTCGTATCTCTGGCGTACGCCTGACACATTTACTTCTAGCGATGACATGATTCTATACACCATTACCTCCGACTCTACCCTGCGCATCTTTTTTCCAGTGCTAGATTCACCGCAACATCTTCAGCTTCATTCCTCCCTAGATATGTACTCCGCTTTGCCCTCACATATGACTCTGGACCTGGTTCCATCCTCGAGTCAAATCTTCTGTCTTGACCGCGAAGTGATTAGCAATGCCATGCAGAAAATATCTGGCACGCAGGACGATTCAAGTACCCAACGAGTACGTGAGATAATAGAAGGAGCATGGGAACTATTCCTTCGAGCTCTTCCAGACGGTTCTGTGGTTATTACAGCGGTTACAGTCAGTCTCTCACTATTGAGTACTATTGCATTATTGAACACGGATTGTCAGAATATCGATCGACGTCCGCCCACTCTGCTGAACCATTTTACTTTGCAACACTCTAGCTCAGTGTTCAGCGCCTGCCCCTTAAGCCTCTACTTGCTTCCGCTTCCAGAGAAAAGTCAATTGCTGTTGGTAACGACCTCTCCTTTAACGAGCTCTGTCCTTTCTCCGGTAGAGTTTCTGGATGCTTTCGAGGGGAAAGCAAGCAGCAAGCACTCGCAAAGTTCTGAGCATGTTTCCCGAGATGTTTCTTCCATCAAACGCTTTGTCAGAACACCGGAAGGAAGAGGCGTAGGTGCTGTCTATGAGGATGCTCATGTTGACATTTTGAGCATAAGCACAAGCAACCGAGGCCTACGTCATCGAGGAAGCTGCGATGATGCAGATTTCGTAGCAGTGTTAGATGGAGGTTAGTCGTGGTCATGCACTTTCGCTACGTACTAACGAAGGTATTAACCAGGCAAAAACTTCGCCACGTACAACAAGTCAACTTCGATGCTGACTCTTCACACTGAACCCAAGCAAACACTCGAGCTTCCTAGGCTTACCTCTCTCTTCACGATTCCTACTCAGTATCAACACGAAACAATAATTGGGATTACAGCTGATCAATCTGTCGTACAGATTTGTGTTGTTGATGAGCAACTTTCCCTTGTCTCAGTCGACGCATTGCCATCGCCATCGCCTCCACAGAAAGTCGTAGCGGTCGACCCCATGGCTTGGGGCTCTGGTCATGCTTGGACTGTCCATGACGTTCTTTTGAGTGTATCAACATCTGGGGATATTACATTTTGGGTTCCAGACGAATCAAAACACAGACACTCGTCTATGGATCTGGAAACGAAAGAGGCCGCATGGGTCCAGACTGGCAGCGTGAAGAGCAGTAAGGATAACATTATCAAGGTTCGATGCAGCTCAGCAAAGAAGACGGCGCTCAGTATGTGTCTTTTGTCTTGAATCTCTATGAGAACACCATCCTGATTTCACTCAAGTTTCTCAACGTGAGAAAGGTGTTCAAGAACTTACAATTTGGGATTCCAAAGAGTCAGAATTCGCCTCAGGCTTGGAATACCAAACGGATCTAAGCGAAATCGTGAACGACCTCGACTGGACCTCGACTCCAGACAAGCAGTCAATATTAGCCGTTGGCTATCTCCACCATGTTGACCTCCTATGCCAGCAGCGCCGAACCTATTTTAACGAGGAGCCCGGGTGGACTGTCTGCCGAAGAATCGAGATTGGCCAGCAAGTGTCCTTTTGTTTTTGAGGCGGTTGACTGACACGGACCTTGATCAGTCTTACATCCTACAATATCAGCGACTCCATCTGGCTTAACGGAGGATTTTTACTGATAGGTGCAGGACATCATATGCTACTATATGGGCCACCAGATTCAGAGCAAGGGTTGTTCGAGCATGTGGCAGAGACCAACGGGCCTCTGTCTGATTACCATCCACAAATGCTCTTGCAGTGTCTGCTCTGGGGTATGTTAGTATCACGCTTGACTTCTTTGAGTTGGCTGACCTTTTTTCCATACAAGACAAGCTGGAACTAGTGAAATCGATAATTGTGAATCTTGCTAAGGACATAGAGCGCAGGGAAAGTCTAAACATTGTAACATGGACTACATTACCTGTGGAGAGCTTTCTGAGGTCGGACCAACTGGAGGTCATTGTTTTCAGTTTCTTTGCTTTCGCCGTATTCCTGACGCAAAGAAGTTTGTAGGCGCCCAAGTCGAAGCTGAGATACAACATGCTGTTTGGTGCCGCTCCCATAGAACAATCGTATGCTGATTCAGTGTCTTATATCATCTGTCTGACTCAGTAGTTGAATTTTACAGGGATGAAGAACTAACGTTCTCACGCCGAACAGTTGAGGGATTGATCAGTAGTCTCGAAAACGTCCCCCTTCCACATTTATCACCTAATGAGCAGGCGCACTTGCTTGTCCTGTTACAGGCAACTTTGGAAGTAACTGCATTCCCTTGTTGTTTCTGTATGCCCTTAGACCAATATTGATGTCGCCATCTTTCAGATTGAAGAACAACAAAGGGCTTTGGACTCCAATGGCCTTCGCTTCTTAACATCCATGAAATCATTCTACATATTGAATCAGAGAGCTTCTGCTCCGACCAGCCCTGCATCGGGGAACGCACTTCCAAGGAGTACAGGCTACCGGGAGCGCTTACGGTATCGAGATATGGTGTGGGCATTTCACAGCGAAAGTCCAGATCTGCTTGTAGATGCGGCTGCTTCAGCTTGCAATGGGAAGATGCGTTGGCAGGATGCTAGAGCTGTTGGGTTACCTATCTGGCTTCGGTCGATCGACTCCCTGGTATGTCCCTCCCATTGCAGAAAGACCTGAAACGACCGGCTAATTACAGAATTTCCAAGAAAAATCAAGTTGAAATAATTGCTAGGAATGAATTTATGGGTGGGGAAGCTCGTGATCCAACTGCATCCTCGCTCTTTTATTTCGCCCTCGGCAAAGTAAAACTGGTGCATGGGTTGTGGAGACAAGCCGCATGGCATAAAGAGCAAGGCGCCATGCTCAAGTTCCTGGGCAATGACTTCAACGAACCGCGCTGGAGAACCGCAGCATTAAAAAACGCTTTTGCTCTCTTAAGCAAGCGTCGATATGGTAAGCACCTTGCATATAACAAGAACCATGGTCAAACTAACAAATTTATCAGAATATGCTGCCGCCTTTTTTCTTCTAGGTGGATCGTTGAAGGATGCAGTGAATGTTTGCCTCCGACAGTTACAAGACTTCCAGCTTGCAATTACCCTGGCTCGCATAGTCGAGCAGAGCAATAAAGGTCCTGTTCTGTTCGATATTTTGGAGTCGACTGTACTCCCAAGCGCGTTCAGGAAGGGAAACAGGTGGCTGGGGACGTGGGCTTTCTGGATGCTAAATAGACGTGACCTTGCTGTGCAGATCTTAGTGGTACGTCAATGCTCTGACTACTTCGTCAATGAAACCCCTCACTCCTGACTTTTAGATGCCTTTGCAAACTGTGGCCAAAGCGCATGGCATTGAAGTTGATATTGGCGAACCACATTACGACGATACCAGTCTCGCTTTGCTATTCTCTCAGCTACGTTCGAAGACATTACAAACAGCCAAGGGGACGAGTGAAATTTCAGGACAGATGGAATTCAATTTCGTTCTTCAGATTGCAAGGGTCTTTTGCCGAATGGGTGCGTGGGTGTTGAAATGCTATTGTCTTGCGTTCTAATCTACGTTCGTGCAGGATGTCACGCTCTAGCTCTAGACCTGGTCAGCTCTTGGTCATTCGAGCGCCCATCTGCCTCAGTCCAGATTTCGCCAAGGACTCGTCGACAAGACAACGTCTCATCCGGACCTAAATTAAAGCGTAGGACGTCTGTTCTCATAGATATGGATGTGAGCTTGCCTTCGCCTGTTAGAAGCCGCTCACCTGAGCCGACGGAGGAGGAGAAGCCGTTAGTCGCAGTCCCAGAGGTACCAGAAGAAAGCTCCCAGAGGGACCTTGAAGCCAGGAAGGCTGGTCTCGGTAGTCTCATGAAGTCGGCGAAGCAGACAGTTCAAGTCCCTGAGTTCGATATGGGGTCATTCTTCTGAGATAACCTGCCAAAGTGTAAATCGTACAATAACATCTTGTAATAGTTCCAATGCGAAAGCAAGTCGGTAATATATGAGAGTAGCAGATAACCTTTACGCTTCAACTGTAACATCCTCTCGTTTCTTCAAGACAAGGTCGCTGCCAGTCACACGCTTCCAAACGTCCTGGACATCCTCCACGACGGTCTCAAAGTGCGATGTGGCATCGTATGAGCGTGTAATGAAGATATTGTCGCTTTCACCAGACGCAGTAGGCACGTACGATGAGGTAATAGAGACGAATCTGCACGTAGTGAGTATTGGGATCTTAAGAACCGCTGTTCTACTCACTTGTCGTAGATGGGACCCAAGAGTTGCAAACCCGGGGCAATCTCTAGCTCAGGCTTATCTGTTTCCACGATGGTGCTCACGATGGCAACATAGACGTCCTTTGCACACACATTATGGGTGGAAGAGACCATAGCAACGTAGATGTCTACGAGTACAACATCAGTGAACAGTCTTCAGCAACAAAGTAAGACCAAATACCATTTCTTCTTCCGACTTGATTCTGTGGAATGATGATTTGGCAGCTGTCACTATCGTCGGTGCCAGGAATGGGGTGTTTAAGGATACAGATTGCGCGAACAACCTTTCCTTCTTCGACAACTCGGACCTTTCCGGTGTCTGTTTGACCAGCGCCGAAGTAGCTGGGGTCCCCGATAACCTGCTTCGCCTTGACAGTCTCTCCACCACTGGTAACACCAACGAATTTCCCATCGGCATCGGTTACAATCTCGCTCACAGCCTTGTCAAGCATATATGTGCCACCATAGATGGCACTGAGACGAGCAAAGGACTGAGGGAGCTCTCCAAGACCGTAGAGAGGGTAGATATAGGGGGATTTTCCATAACGGGCCATAGATGACGTATACAGAACGATTCTGTCGTAGGTTGGGCGTGCAGGTTTGGTAACGTAGCTGAAGATACATTAGGTCAGTGGGCGGGGTTGTGGCTATCGATCCAAATGATGTAACTTACTCGTCGTCAAGATATAGAGCCATCGAGTGGCCAATGAAATCTTGGGTACCAGGCTCAAGACCAAACTTTTCGTAAACGGCCTTCATGCTATCCTTATCCAAGTCAATGCCTATGAAAAACGGGCTCAGCCGAGTAATGCGACATTTGGAAAACTAAAAGATACTGACCCTGATGAGTGCTGGGGTCATCATCCTTCCAGTTCTGCAAGAACTCGAAGAATTTCTTAGCACGTCTCTTCTCGAAAAGACCCATCAAAGGGCTCTTGACGGCCTCCATCTCAGTGCTGGGAACTTTGGAGATCTTGCCATCACGATAGACATAGCTTCCTGCGATTTGCTTGAATTCGAGGTAACGGGTTACATCGGTGTGGACAAGGATCTTGGTAAGCTCTCCTGAGGCGATGATAAACTTGGGCACCAGGTCGACGGCGTAGTCGCGGTCACGACCAAGTTCGCTGGGAGGTGTCTGATCAGGCCTGTATTTGCGGTACAGCTACGTAATCTTCGTCAGTTTCAACAACCACGACGTGGAAGGCTCAACAACTCACTTGGGTCAGGTTAAGACTGGCACTGTCACCACCGTAGTAGTCGTTTCTGTCCATGTGAAGGACCTTCTTGCCCTCGACGGACAGCAGTCCTGACAAGATACACTCAGTCAGACCAGTCCCCAAAACAATGACCTGTTGCAGAGATGTAAGCAGATGCTACGCCTCAGTAGCTGCCAGCACATACGTCGTATTCTTCATCCATGTTGATTGTTCGAGATGGTTAAGGACAAGTTAGAGGAAACGCCTGTCGGTTGGCAGCAGGTGTATTCCAGGCTTCGTAATTACCACGATCACGTGTTTACGTACAAGAAAGAAAGACCCATAAAATACACGATAATTACAGTAACTATAATTCATCCTCATCAGAGATGCTGGTCTTTATCCTGGATCTCCGTTTTCGCAGCGGACTCGCCACCGAAGACGAGCTAGGTGGCACCAGAGTGCTCTCGGTATGTTCAGATTTGATACTCTGGACGCGAGAGTCATTATCGAAGTATACGAACGCTATGCCCAGTGTGCTTACCGGAGACCTAGAGAAAGAACGATGCCTTCTGACACCTTCAACACCCTTTCTTTCTTCACTGACATCTATCCTCCTCATCTCCTGTTCCGAAGAACTTGCCTGTGACCTTGGTATCAAAAGCACTGGCAGTACACATGTAGCCAGAAGTGTCATGGTCACAGAAGCAAACGAAGCCGCAGAAAGGAAGGAGAACAGCAATGGAAAGCGAGTGATCCAACCTTTAATGCCTCTATATACCAGCCTTCCATGGAGTTTGGCTTCTACAACGCTCAACTCGCGGGCATATCCATTGCCGAGCGTCCTCCAATGATCCGCACGCCCAATAGATAGTTCAGCTCTTATGTTGAGAGAAGATGGCGTGAATGAAGCTAACAACGGCACTTGTACGGTGACTAGATTCCGTGAACGGTCTGAAAGCGGGTTCAAGATCGAGAGGACGGAAGAGGATGGCGGGGGTAAAGCAATAGCCTGTCAAAAAAACTAAGCTTGAGCGGTACTAGTGTAGTCAACCACTAGACTGACCGGTCTGCGAGAGCACGCAAGAGTTTGATTGCTCTTCGCGTCCGCTAGGCGCAAGTCAATCATAAAATTCCCGAGGGCGAGATTAGCCTCTGTTGCAGGCAGTTGTAACGACAGATAGATCTCATATGGCTGTGATGAAGACAGTTGGGATAATGGGGTGAATGCATAGGGGGATGGCTGATCACTGTATTCACATTTTCTCAGCCAACGATCTGGATACATATATGCAAACTCACTCACCCATATTGCAACCATACGTGCTCGTGCCAGTCCGTAGCAACATTCTTCCACACCATCCACCCTGAGAATGCGGATAGCACTACCACAAGAGGTATGAAGAGAGAAATAACAATAAAGGGCACGAAATTCGGGGCATAAGGACGCAGGATTCTCGCGGGCGTCAATAATAGATGCAGCGCAAACGCAACCAAGCTATCAGTGTAAGAACGTTTTGGTGGTGCTTTCGGGATCTCTTCGTAGGCTGGTTCGTCTTTCACTGGTCGAATACTTTCATCTGTCTCGTCGCCTGAGCTGGACATGCTGGTCGAGCGCAATGAGTTAGATGACGGTGGTGGTCTAAGTCCAAATTACAAACACGTGAATGTGCTCATCTTAGTGGTACGCTAATATCTAGCGCCTCTGCTGCTTGCAGTTGCAGCCAGTCTGCTCCTATTAATACAAAAGGTACACACAAACAAATCCGAAAAACACTGTACAGATAAGTCCAAATAAATACAAAAAGAGCGTGCTAAATGGAGACATCAGAAATAACCAGTGAAATCCCGAACCTCACCCTGCGACTGCGATTCTCCTTTTGCAGCCAGGACAGTTGCTTTCAACTGCCGAATCATCGTCAAACGAGTTTGCCAGTTCGTCGTGGTTTCAACTTTCTCTGTATCTTCTGCGGTGCGGAAGAAAATACCAGCGAACCAGTCTCCTAGAAGACTGAGCTGCCTGACAAGGTCTGGCAAACTCTCCGCGCTGATGAGCTTGTATTCCCCAATGGGAGAGAATTCCATGTGCTGCTTGCGCTGGACGGTAACCTTGAAATACTCGTTTTCATGCTGACTCTTCGAGAATGCAGCAATCGCTCCCGCGCTGTGAGGTTCGATCACCACGTTGACATACTGAAACTGGGTCTTCAACGTCTCGAAACGATAGGGTAAGCCTGAGTCGTTCCAAACAATGCGGACATAGTCGTTTCCAAGATGTTTCTTCTTGTAACTGCAGAACGGGTCGATCTCGCTGCTGAGCGTTGGCATCATCGTTGCTGTGTGGAACAAAATCTGGCCTATATCATCCCACCAGGCATATGCATATTTTCCGTCTTCACCTGGGTCAAGCCCACCAGCATACACATCAACCTGACCTTGGAGTTCGATGAGCCTACCAAGGCCAGATAAGAAGTGTGTATATGCAGGACTGCCGTGAGTGTTCCGGAGTATTTCGACTTCATCGGTTTGTCCTGGAGCCACGTACAATATTCCAACTTTGTGAGTGTCAATGACAGGCGCACGGTCAAAGGTCCTAGTCCATCTTGGCAAAGAGTCTGGAGGTATGACAATGTTGGCTGGGAGTGGCTGTGGATAGGCAGAGAGCTGCAGAGGAAGGAAAGCGGGGGCGATGGCAACGTCTTTTCGCCGCTGAGAGGGAGCTGTCCCACTCCAGACATAACCGGTCATAGGATCTGGCACTGTAGGCATTTCAGTGTCCTCGGAATTTATGATGACCAGATCATGGACCTGAAAATATGATGAATACAACAGAAGACTCAGTCTCATTTGTCTTTCTTACCAAAGTGTCTTGGTTTTCTTCCGTGACATTTGGTAAATTCCTCTGCATCAACAAACTTGCAGCCGTAGTAACCATGTCCGGGTCCACATCACCTGGACCTACCATGGGGGCATTCTCTAATCTGCAGAGAAACTTTACAAAGCCGGAAGGTCTTCTTGATAATACTTCAAACCACCCTAGCTTTGGTAGTGCTCGTACAGTCAGGACTGCATTCCCATATATCCAGCTCTTCACGTTAATGGGATCCTCAGTACCTTCTCCACCGGTGACCATGTCGCTGAGCAAGGAGCTAGCAGGCCGAGGATCCGCACTAGCATACGTGTATCGAGATAACCAATCGAAGCAGACTTCGGTGTAGTCATCGATCTCTCCCTTTCCTTCGTTCGCAAGAAGCAGCTGTTTGGTGATGTAGGGAATGTGTCGAGGACGATCCTGCAATTTGACTGCAAGGAACCAGACATAAAGCAGATGGAAAGATAAGATTCGGACATGCTGAGCTAAAGCCCACGACAACGCCTCATCCCATTCTAATGTCATCCGATTATGCTGTTGCAGATACTGCGTCGCAACTCCAAATACCATCTTGAAGTCAGTCTCTCTAAAGTTCGCATGCAAACGTTTGCGCGAACCAACTACGCTGAGGAACCCGAGAATATAGACAGCCATGTCAAGGTTCGACATAATCTGCGACAGTTTCTCTAGGATTCCGGACAAGTATCTCGTCAAGTTAACCTCCAACTCGTAAGCACACATTGTAAGCGATTGAAGGCAGACCGTTGCCGTCGACAACGAGGAGTCCAAGCCAGCTTGTAGAGTCTCTACAAGTAAATGTCTTGTAGTACCGTCCAGGCTCTGCTTATAGCTGATCAAGACACATAACGCGTGATAAGGTAGACTTTGCGCGTCTCGAGTTCTCAAGCTGATGGGCCAGGAAGCGGTGAAGTTCCCGGTTGCAATACGACGACCAATGGTTATTACCATTTCACCGATGACCGCTCGGCTCTTGGGTCCGCAGAAAAGATGCTTGTTTGATAGCTGCACCGGAAGGTGGCAAAGAACGTAGGAAATGACCTCCGGATCCGTCTCATGCTGTAGAATGGAGCATAATGCAGAGAGATACCGAGACACTGGGAGCACTTTGTGCTCATCCGGACCTTCTGGATCGTAAGACTGTAGGCGTTCGCTTAGGGTGTCGGATAATTCCCCAAGGACGTCAGGAATCGCATCTGCAAATGACCACAAGCTAATGTATGGGGCGACAGGGGGCTCTGGTCTGAAAGGCTCCGACACACGAGATCGCGAGCGACTTCCAAGAGCGCTCGCTGAAGCACTGGCTTTGTTTGGGCGCCCCCGCGAAGCCTTCCTGGCACTACGTACGGGCTCGACTTGGTCTAAGTCAGGAATAACTCTGCGTTCTGTTGACAGATTCTCCGGAGGAACAGCTCGGCCAATCATGTTGCAAAGGTTATGGATTTGCCCATCTGCGTCAAAACCTTTAAGCTGCCAATACAATCTATGATCCCTATCAGCACGCAGACGCATCACGAACTGCAAGATTCTCAGTCTCCCTGCAGAGCTAATGTTTTGCTGCAGGAAATCGGGAGATGTACATTGCAAAAGATCAGCTAGGGTGTCCCAAACGGATAGGGCCAGGCGGATGCTCGCGCCTTGGTCTTTACCCGGAGGCGGCGTTCCGAAAGCAATCTGCGCAAAAACGCTGACGAGAGCCGATGCACCATCAGGGCTACCTGCATCTGCTGGATCTTGCACAGGCGGTATAGGGGTGGAATGCAGGCCGGATGGAGTTCCTGGCCCAAAGATCGAGGGGGAGTGAGTGCTAGGAAGGTTTAGTGAGGAGAGAATTGAAGTAAGGATAGGCATGGAGGTGGTCTCTCGTGAAGTGTTGAATTCGCTCCCATTTCGCGATGGTGCTATCGATGTATCGTGGTCATGTAGAGATCCTGGTGTTGGTTTAGCAGCCTTCGTCAACAAGGTAACAATTTTGATCGCCCCTTCCTCGTCGTTTTCATCTGCAGCGCAAACGCGAATGACTGCTTCGTCTGCTAGCATCTGCCATAGCCCAGCAATATGACCTATAGCAAACTGGCGAGTGTGAGTCTTCTCACAAAAGTCATACACAACACCTGCTAAAGGCCGCCGATAATTTTTCATTTCACGAAGGTGGTTGTATGTCCCGGCCAGCTTTCGCAGAATAGTTTTTCGAGTTGTGGGCCTGTCTGGAGGACATCTTCAACAACATGCGCCTACAATACTGCTTCACGAAACGTACCAATAAACAGAGTTTCCGCCCCGAAGAATGTTTTCCAGTGGTCCAACCATTCATGATTCGTAGGGTACAAGTTGAATGCCTCGGGGATACGTGCAGTATCTTCGTCGGCCAAATGTGTTGCAATGCTCAGGAAGATGTCGGGCAAAGACGGCTGTATCTTCGTTAAAAGTGAGATGTCTTGATTTGCTTCCGCAAGAAGTGATGAGAGGGCTATCAAGATGGGGGTCGAGGCCGAAGAAGGGCTTGACAGAGGGAGAGTGTATCCAGGACTTGAAATCGAGGACGTAACAAGTATAAGAAAAGTCAGAGAAGGCAGGGTTCATTCGTACTCACCTGAGCGTTGTGACATACGAAGCCAGGTTATACAGGGACTGCCCAAATGTCCAAGCCTCCTCGTCCGTGAAGATACTCTCATTTTCTGCTAGCTCGCGTAAAATATCACGCAGAGTTCCGACAACCTCTAGCAGAACTCTTTCTACAATCTCTTGACTATGTCCCTCTTTCCCCCGTGCCCAAGCGCCAACGCTCTTCGCCAGGTCTTTACCAATACGAGCTGCGTCCCAGGTAGTGCCACCATCACGAGGCCAAGCTTGCGCTAAGACCTGGCTACTGAGGTCCATATGCCCGGGAGCCCCCGTGTGAGTATACCCGGTTGATGTCTCTCGAGATAGATAAGCGCGCGCGATGCGAGTCTGTAAAGCACGTCGAATATACAGTCGCAGAGCTCGATGGGCACCAAGCGAACATTTGTCAGTCTGGGCATCAGCTTGGGGATAAAGAGCCTTGCGAACGATGATAAGGGCGGCCGTGGCATGAGGTCCATCCAGAAGAGAGTAGATAAATTCTGCAATCTTCGTTTCTTGCTGTTGGTCTGAATCTTTTGTTGCTATGCTGAGAGCTAGCTTTGGGAGGGGCGAGGCAGAGACGGCTAGAGCATAAAATAAGGGAGGGAACACGGTACTGAGAGTTTCGGGGGGAAGTGTTTTGCCCTGAGCTTTGAGATAGTTGATATACAAACCCACAGCAATGGCAAATGGGGTTTTGGCGACGGGTTGATCAGGCAGGGAGGAGGATGACAGTGACATGGACGATGGATGTCGTTTATGGGTGTAGGAAGGGCGCGACGTATCGGGAGTAGGTGAGCTCAGACGACCTCCGGCTGTGTAAATGAGATTTGCATGAAAACGAAGCACCTGGGTGATTTTCTCCTGCTCCAACCTAGACAGTATCTCTTCTCGACACATCAGTGCCCGCAAGAACTCAGACAAGATTTCAACGCATCTTTCCCTCTCTCGTCTATGCACCGAGTCTTCACCATCCAGCAGACCAACAAAGGCCGCTTGGACCCATCCTTGGAACAATTCCACCACTTGGCCTTCAATACTTAGCAGATCCGAGCCCCATTTTGAGAACGACCTAAATGCTTTGAACCGCGGCTCCCATAAATCTGCAGACCAATATCGTGAATCGCCAGAGCGGAACAGTGAAAAGTAGACAAGCCGATCGCCTGTGGTGAGCGATGGCGCTTCTGCATTCTCGAAATAAGCGGACAAGATGTCGAATCCAGCGGCTTGAAAAGGTATCGGTATATCTGAACCACATAGCGCACTGAATACACCGTTGAGCTTCGATACTGGGGGTAGGGGGGATGCATTGGACAGAAGACTGGCGAGCTGTCTGGCATGTGCAAGGCTAGGTACTGCCGGTGGACCCAGAGCTTGAATCAATTCTTCGACAGTTAATGTCGGCTGCGAAGGAAACTGGCTTGGGGAGGGAGACGGCTCACGCCCCCGCCTCCATAGGAAGGCGTTCGTAGTGTTTGCGCGTGGTCGTGAACGCGAACTGGATCCATCAAGACGCGACATGAACGACTGTCGTTGTGGAGGACAAGACCAGCGTTGTCTGGACCATCGGGCACTTGCCACTTCGTCTGTTGCGCTGTGAGTCACATGTACGCGAAAAGTTGCTTGTATCATGCATGATGCTAAGGCTCAAAACTTGTCCAATCCAAGAGCTATTAGATCCAATTCCGAAGCTGCGATGCTCCAAGTACAATACAGTGTATTATATCCATAGTACAACAACCAAATAAACAAGAAAATCCAAACAACACCGAGTACACTCAGGCCATCGCTACTGCACGCTGCTCTCCTCGACCACGGAAGCTCCAGATTTCCATGACTGTCTTCCCAAGTCGCCTGCACATGATCGCACACACGCGACGACGACGATCGTAGCCCACTTTCCATACACTTTCGCAAGGCTCCGTCATGTCGTTGATGGGTTCACCAGTCTTGAGGTCGAACAGTCGACATCGACCGTCATTACCGCCTAACAAAGCTTAAATCAGTGACGTCCCTTGTCAGGGAAGAATATTCCCCCTCACCGGTAACAAGAAGGTTGTAAGTCGAGTCAAATTGAAGAGAGGTCACGCTGGAATCATGCGCGGCAATCTTCGAAAGCGGGGAATATGAAGATGTGGTAGGGTAGGCGTTACCGGAAGTCAGCGCAGTCGTATTGCTATTCGACAACGAAAACGTTATGACCCGTCCGTCACTACCACCAGTAGCAAGAATTGAAGATGAGAGCTGCAGCTGGCAAACCAGCGCAGTATGCCCTTGCAGAAGCGCTAAACAAACGCTAGAAAACAACACTGGTAAGGAAAATCAATAAGTGCCGTGAGGCAAACCACGTACCCCGTCTCTGGGTCCCAAACTCGAACAGTGGTATCCAACCCTCCCGAGGCAATTCTGATCCCGTCAAATGCTACTGAATAAATTTGGTGGAAGTGGCCTCGCAGGACATGTAGGCATTCGCCTGTATCTATGTCCCAGAGCTAAGGGGGAAATTAGACACGACGAGATATCAGACAAGGGTTGCAACATACCCTACAAGTTGTATCATAACTGTTCGCGAGATTAGGGACTTGAAACTAAGAGGGGGGATTCGACGACTAACCTCCCGCTAACAAGTTTGTTACCACAGACGTCTAGCGCTCTCACACTATCTGTATGCCCGGCTAGAACTCTTAACTGCCGCCCATGCTGGATATCCCAAACACGAACTGTGGAATCTCGCGACCCACTTACGGCCACTGGTCTATTATGTAGCACTTTGATGCACCGAATAGTAGAAGTGTGGCCTGCTAATGCGTATATACAATATCTGCGAGAATATAACATGAGCATGTCCATCAGCGGGGGCTAAGATTTACACACCCTGAAACCAAATCATGCACTCTTAGCACCTTATCGCAACCTCCAGATACACCAATCGCATTAGGTTGCCCCCATCCTTCTGAGGCACCAGAAACCTCGCTTTGCTTGGATATATTTGTTTCATATTCCATGCTCTCTGGAGGAATGTCGAGACCTAGCGCTGTCCTATAAGTTCCTGGTGGTCCTTCCACACCAGACATAGTATCGTCCGATGTAACATGGTTGCTCGCCATCTGACCACCGCGCGAGACCAGAGCAACAGCCCACACTCCCGACTCATGACCTGTTAAAGTCCTCGCCATCACTCCAGTACGAGCGCTGAATACATGTATTCTGCAATTGGCCTGGCCAACCACAACCCATTCGTCATCTAACGCCAAAGAAGTGATAACTCCACCATCCGCGGGTACATAGGATGATCGATGTGCGCGCAGGAGCCGCCCTCCCTTACGCCAGTTATCCACTAAAGATCATGATTCAGTATAATGAAAGCTCAGAGACAGTAGTCCACGCACTGATAGTATAAGAATCCTGAAAGAAAGTGCGATAAAGAGGATGTCGCGTCGGTTCAAGGGATACATGAGTGTCTTGGGATGCTGGGTTCCACGTAGACGGATTAAATTGAACGTTATCTCGAGTTATATGGGGGCCGCTATTTCGTCTGGCGAGTGATCTGTTCGCTCTGAGCTCTTGCTCATAGTCAAAACCCCATTTCTGGCACATTCCTCGCCAGATACCTTCATCCCGACTCATGATCCGCCAGTAACGGCTGACCTGACCAGCACACACCAGCGATTTGACGTCGTCAACATATCCTAGGATGTGGAGGGAGAGTTCTTGCGGTAGTGAGCGAATGAAATCGCGCTTTAACATTGGTGCAATGGTTGTCGAAATGAAGAGAAGTTCGGAGGGTGTGCAAGTCGCGAGGACAGCTCTGAGGTATTCCTTACGCATTTGGGCTGGAGAGCCAGAGGGCATGACCATATGGTGAAAGGCATACTCAGACGGTATTCCTGGAGATGGCGCGGGCGTTGGAGGAGACGCTATGGGCATAAATATGGTGCTGCTCATTGGCTGGCCGTTATCTTGCATGGACTTTCTTGTTAAGCCGTACACAGCTGGGCTAACAATACCATCTGAATGGCCGACGTCGGAGGCCATGGCTGTGTTGCAGTGCGAGATAAGAGACTCAGGAGAGGTTGAGCGGTAGCGCTAGGTGGAGGAGGAAGAGGTAGCAGAAGGAGCAGTGCAACCGTGGAATCTTACCTATCCTTACGTAGGCATGATATTAGATCAGCGTTTCATTGAGCATTCATCAATCGAAAATCAATTATCTATCTTTCTCGTCAACAATTCATTGAAGTCTACCAACTACATATGATAATACACATTTGATTCTACACACATTCGACAGAAACATTTACAAGTCCATTCAGAGAGCAATTTGAAAGCAAACCTTGCGAGAGAAAGCCAAAAACTAGTAACAAAGCTGAAGAAAAAGGAGTCGGTCTCCATGACTGTAGCACCTCTCAAGCAGAGACGCAGTGCATAGTCCAAGTCTCGGAGCCAATGTGACTCTTGGTAAGGCCTTTAAAAAGGACCTTTCCTTGCAAGAAAGCAAGCCTTGGAGGAGATGACCTCGAACCACGACTCGCAGGAGCTGGCGAGCGCAGGAAGTGGTAGATCGCCCAGTGAATGTCTCCCACGGTGACACCTCCAGACTGCTCGTTTCTAAAGACTACGATCGGCCACGGTAAGTCTGGACAGACTATGGCAAGAGACGGGAGAGCCGGGAACGTGGCCAACTGGTTGTCGTTGTATGTAGGTGGTTGACTGACATCAAAGAATGGACCGCTGTTGACCGGGTATGTCAGGGATGGATGAAGCGCTATCTTGCGCACATCAGGGTATTGTGGAGGCAGTGGGGGATTGTGGTGGTGATGGTGCGCAGCGCCATTGATATGGCTACTGCTGGGCGACGCCGACACTGAAGTGTACGGAGAAGATGACGACGAGGTCGCCGAGTACCCACTGTACTGCGACGACCACGACATTGGGGTTCCTGGATATTGAGCAGGCATGATAGAGACTCAGAGATTTGGATAGGAATTTAGTAGATGTTGAACTTGAATGAAAGGCGCATTTGCTGAGGAACAGTCCGCCTTGGAACCTCGGCTTAAAAGGCCTCTGCTACATCAGCACTGGCACAGTCGAGTCATCGCAACGAGGCCAGAGTCAATGGTCAACCAGATATTGTTGAGTCAAGAGCACAACACGACGTTGTTTGGTCGGTTGATGCGCTGAGTGCGCCTGTGTTTGTTCCATGTTTGGTCTGACTCACGCCCCGCTCTCCTGGCGCGCTTCAACCTGTTCTCGAACCACCATGAACCTCGTGTTGGTGCAATCTCTACTGGGGCAGCTGGCTTCTTCTGACGCTGTCTTGTCGTATTTGGCCTCCATCTCTGACGGGAAGATCGTCGGCCCAGATGTGAAATCCTATTCTGACATTGTATACTATAATTATTTCTCCCTGGGACTCAGCCTACAATTCGTCCCGGCAGCACAATACAAGCTGAAATCGGGTTTAGCGGAGAGAGATCTGGACAGATCGCGTCTTATTCTCGACGCTATCGATATTTATCATGCCCCTCTGAATCCCAAGCCCACATCCAAGCTCCCATTCGCTACATACCCCCACCTCCCTGTCACGCTACAACTTGCTGCTGCTGCTGAGGGAGAGGAATCAAAACGGCCGCAGACATTTGAAGTCAGCACTAGCTCCATGGGAAAAGACTTCGTAGAGGCTTTTGGAGAGCCTGCGCGCAAGGGAGGAGGTGCGGGTCCGTCCAGTGGCTCAATCGGGATTTGGTGTGAGTGGTCTACAGACGGCGTCCTGGTAGAGTTTGGAGGCGACGAAGCACGAGGTCCTCAGGCTTGGGAACGAGGCAAAGATGCGATCTGGCGCGTACTGACCATATACCGACCGAAAGATGTCGAATCAACACCGCCGTAGCGTTTA
>Ga0247734_1001470_pt1 | contig 17869 bp, 22 predicted proteins | sample UWRJL103311B2_FD_180933 | JGI IMG/M metagenome (GOLD analysis project Ga0247734, IMG submission 180933) | Plant litter microbial communities from Arlington Agricultural Research Station in Wisconsin, United States - UWRJ-L103-311B-2 | ecosystem: Environmental > Terrestrial > Plant litter >... | reverse complement strand
AAACCCAATATCTTTTGCGTCTCCAAAAAGAAAAGAAAAATCAACGAAAGCTCACTTAATTGAAATTTCCGTTTAATATTGAGACATTGTCACTTGAGTGGGAAATATAGGGATATCTGCTAATTAGTGCTAGTCAATTGCATATGTACCCCGCGTTCGCCTCCCAATTCATGTATGCATATTCATATCTCCACCCCGAGGCTCTCGGGGGAACCTGACGACAGCCCAGTGTTCTCTTCCCCAGATTTTGCTGGGCAGCGTGTATTGGTTAACGACGTACGCATACCGAAACGAACTACTAAGAAGGCAAATTCTTTACTAATGCCCCCCAAAACCAAGAATGGCCAAAAAATACATGATAAATTAGCCATCTTGATGAATAATAATTAGATTTGATTTTGTAGCCGCTCCAATACACTGGCTTGAGACTTCTGCATCGTAGATGGTAGTGGGCGGTCAGATAGTTGTGGGACAACCGGTAAAACAAACCTCGGCTACATCATTATCATTATTGGGATCCCTGGGGAATAGATTAGCCGTTGGACTTGAGCAAATTAACTGCGCTCTGTGATATTTCTTTGTTAATTGATGGGTGGTTTCATGACTCGCATGATTTCTTACTCGAAGTTGTCTGGTCAAACTCCCAGCCGGCAACTTTGGGATGGTTAACATTTTCCAGAAACCCCGCACTTTCAATGATTGAGAAGTCAATAAAAGAATGAAAAGGTAAAATGTTAGATAGCTAGCAGTGAGTTAGGAGAAACTCCATCACTCACAGAGTATGCTAGCTACGTGTTATCAATAAACTCATGGAACTTTACCAGTGAGGAGACCATTCGAAGTAGGGCTCACATACTAAAAGTTGTCGTAAGTTGCACACGTTATTGCGATACACCCAGTGCCAGTCGTACGACTATAGATGAGAGGAAATCAGAATAACTTTATGATCTCTATTCTCACACGTTTGCGATCGTCCAAAGATTGAAATTCTTTGGCATCTTTTTAGACTGGATAAACTAGTAAAAGGATTACATAGTACACAATCTTGGCATGCCAAGGATGAATTATAGCGTTCTGTTTTGAGAAGGTTTGAGGACAGAAGTTGGTTAAGTTAACTAGCTGCAAAGCTAAGAATTGGTATTTGGAAACTCTTGAGGTCTTATATAACGAAATGTTTCAAAATAGCAACATGTGTTGAAGGATTACTGATATTCTGATGTGAGGGCCCTTTATTTGGCATTAGAACTCGTTATATAGTAAAGATTTTGATCACCACCATGTATCTATTTAATTAAGATAGTTAATCTACTTTCAGCCCAACTTTGCCCATTCTTCTCAACCCAAATGCGCCGATTAAACAGGCAAGCCCTGAAAGTACAAATGCGGTCCAGAAAGCAGCTCGATACCCTGCCAATAACTCCTCTCTCTTACCTTTTCCCTGACCCTCCTCACCTTTCGTCACCGCAGCAGCAACAAGCGCCATTACCGTCAGTCCAAAACTCATCCCAAACTGCGCCAATGTGTTGAATACAGCACCCGCTAGTGCTTGGGTATGGGATGGAAATCCTTCTGAGACAGCTAATAGTCCAATGGGGAATAAAACATCACACGCTAGGGGTGAGAGAAGCTGTGCTGGGAAGGCCGCATACCAATATGGCCAGCGTGCTGAAATGAGCGCCATAAGAATTGGGGCACCAGCACTGAGAAGAAGAGCGATCAGAACAAGAAGGTATGGGCTCGTTCGGTGTATGATAAGGCCGATGGCGAGTTGAACAATAAACCCAACTAGGAGTGAGGGCAAAATCCGCAATGATGCCCCAAGAGCTGATGTGTACTGGATTTCTTGGAAGCTACGGAAAAGTCATTATAAGATTTCTGGTTGACGAAAGTAGGATAGGATAGGGTGTGAATGAGGAAATAATCATACAAAAGTGAACAGTAAACTTCCATTGCACCTACAACGGCATTACAAAAGAGGACTGTAAGGCAGATGCTCGTAAAAGCCGAATTTGTCCAGAGCGAATTGGGAATGAGGGCTGGGAAGCTCAGTCGTTCTCGACGGCCTTCCCACAAAATGAACACAGGTATCAAGGCAGCGCTCAGAACTAGTAGGGTAATACTCGTGGATTTGCGGATATTTGATATGTCACTGGTCAGTGTCCTGCATAATGGTGAGTAGAGTACTGCGTGGTGACATGCACATTTGATTGAGACTTACACAAGGACGTAAGACAGAATTGCCAGGCATGTTGATGCTATTAGTGCTCCAACCCAGTCTATATCTTTATTGAGCTTGGTGATGATGGAGCCCTCAATCAAGGGATCGTGTGGCAACGCCCAGATACCAACTCCAAACAGCGCCAACGACAAGCCGCCACAAAGATAATACGAGAAGCGCCAGCCGACTGTGTCGAGGATAAAACCCTCAAGTACCATTCCCATAGAGAAGCCGATCGGTTGAACAAAACCGAGACACGCAAAACCGAAATTGCGCTTTCGGCCGCGCGGAGCTGCTGCTGAGACAAGGGCCACAGAAGTAGGCAGGCAGAGTGAGATTGCAATTCCCTGCATTGCACGGAACATGATAAACTCAATACCGGTACGCGCGAAGCCACACGCGATAACAAATACACCGCTCAGCAAGCAGCCTGTAAGATTTATACGCCGGGCTCCGATCACATCTGCAATAGAGCCAGCAAGGAGAAGACACGAACTGCATGTCAAACTGCTTACAATTAGTGCTGGACATAGTATGTGTACTGTAGCCCGAAGAAATTGAACCTACTAGTTGACAGCGGTTGGCCAGACCATTAAATGACCAGGAAGAGAGAGGTCAGAGGCTATCCGTGGAAGACCAACGGTGATAAATCCATTACTCAAACTACTCAGAAAATTGACACCCGTGAGCACTATTATAATAACAACGATGATTGGACCTTGTTTTAGACGACCATCTTCGAGGTCTAGGGGTGTCTGTAATGGAGTTTCCGAGACTACATGTGCATTCGTTATAGCATGGGAGCTTTGAGTTACTAGATTCAGATTCGACTCATGATTAGCAGTTGACGATGAGTCTTTTATCTTGCTGTGAGATGATGGTCTAGATACTAATTTGATGGATGAAAGCAGATCGGACATTATGATAATGAAAGAATAGAGTTTACAGACACTATCGTCCAAAGAAATGGATAATTAAATGGACAATGAGGAAGAAGTGGGTTAGCTTTCTCGGTTTAGCAATAAGTTCCGTTTCCCTAGTTTCTTAGGCGAGACAAGCTAAACCAACTCCGCCGGAGTTAGGAGCTCGTAACAATCAACCCCATGAGGTTAGGGGTCAACTCCATAGGGTTAGGCGGGTGCTAAGCATTAGAACATAACAACATTATTGAGTTGGTATTCATTAGTCACAGCAAGAAACTCAATATCATATTCAAAGATACTCCAATTAGAATTAATAGGTAGAACTGTGTACGATGACGGTGACTCGAGGCGCTCATTAACAACCTGTCTCCGTCAGAAAGAATATACGCACTAGGATGGTTTTCGCATACCAAACCAAAGCCTGGGATTGGAAGCTCCTCGATGAATGAGATAAGCCGAAACCGATGTAGCTTTCGTTCCAGAAATCCGTTGAATGTCTCTTGCGTATGAAGCAGCTCAGAGACTATAAAAGATCGTGAGCCTTGAGACTTTTTTAATTCGTTCTCTCCTACTGACGTAGGGGGAAAATAGATGATAATTCTGGAAATGTTGTCGAAACTGTTGCCTTGATGAGGTGTTCCCAAGAAGATGATACCAGATTTGGCGTCGATGATTTCTCGGCGATTATGATGATTCTGGTGGGAGAGTACCAACGCTTGCTTGATAATAAACCCACCCAGGCTGTGTGCAATGAAAATCAACGGGCGAATTTTCTGTTTAAACTGGCGTCAGCCATTCGCGATTCAGGAGCCGGAGTGCCATCTTACCTCCCAGGTATGAGTGCGCTGCTCCGCCAGGCTCTCCAACACAACAGACCCTCGGCGACTGCCGAGACGCTCTTCCGGGTGGCGAAGGTCACTATTTTAGAATCATACCAATATGTCAGGATTCTCGCATTAGGGATGCCTGTCGGACTCGAGCCATGATGCTTTTACGAATGTTGGCGGTAACACAAGTTGTATGTAAGTTTCCTGGTGTAGAGTCTAATCATGTAATGCTAAGGAGTCGTTCCAAACACACACGGGCAGAGTCTAAGTTAGGAGTTAGCGGACACGCTAAATTTTCTTGCTTGCCTATAGACAGGATAAAGGCGCAACGAAATCTTTTCAACCAAGTCTGGCTCTATGGTGATTAGTGGACTATACCAGGTTTGAATCAATGTCCTCGTCAATTTATTGGCTTTGGAGCACGATTAACTCGCTATCTAGAGATGACTATCTCACATGTTAATGGCTGCGAGCGTCGAAGCATTCTTCACCGTGGGAGTAATATCAGAGTTCTCTTGGAAGACGGTATTATTAGCCTTCTTATCTGATTTAAAGCTCATATTAAATAGAACGCCCAGTGCATTTTGATATTCCAGGCCTTTCATGGTAACAGTTTTTAGTCAACGCAAACTATTATTTGAAAGCGATAAACTGCCTGCAATTTCAGACATTGTTAAGTTTCTTGCCCGCGGCACTAATGACACCTACCTTGCTGGAATATAGAAGCAGTGTTTTTTTCTAGACTTGATTAGAGAGTTTCTCCGTTTGATGACGACACGGATATGTGGCTAAATGAGGAATAGATTTTATATGCCTTAGATTCTATATTTATTGGGATTGTGAATTTATCATAGTGAATATTGGATGGTTGGTACCGTATATTTCATCGGTCCTCTGGTTGTTGGATCCTTTATTCCTTTCTATTCTTCCATCGACACGAGAATGATATAAACCGCTTATTATCAGACTATCAATATGCGTCCAGACCGAAACGTAAACGGCTTGGTGTTGAATATGGACTAGATGAATGGGGTTGGGCAAAATAGATAACGCATTAGTCAGCATTACCAAATCCACACCCGGAATCAATAGTATTACAACAGTGGAATTTCTTGTTAACACTTTACAGTGGCCTGGACGCATGACTTGGTGCTTAGATGAAGCAACTATCGCTATGTGGTAATCATATGGTTCCCGAAGAAACGTCAGAAAGCTAGCCAGTACCCAATAACATTCTTCACCATTAACATTCTTGGTTATCACACACTAGATATGACATAAAGAAAAAACCCAGCATGCGACAAATCTTCCTAAAGCAGAAAGACTCGATTGAACTTGTATTGTAATAATATCAACACGATTGATATTTTCTCATAGCTTTTTCCCAAATCCCAACTTGCGCCAATACTGACGGGAGCTTGGATACTGCTTCCCAAAGATCACTACACGACTTTCTGCAGCCTCCACAAATGACTCCGGCATCCATGCATCAGTACTTAAACTTACACCTCGAGCCACAGCCAAGACCAGAAGCTGGTTGATATCTAGGACATCGACAGGCTGCTTGTCGCGCAGGTGCTGCTTGATAGCACTGCCATGATCCATCCACGCCTGCAACTTCAAGAGTAATAGCGGCATCATGGGCATCAGCGGGAGCTTGCGGATAGACAAAACGAGATTCTGCGGGACTGATGGTATGTTCATGGTTCCGGGCAGCAGTATGTCGACTTTGCACGCGTGATATCTGCCTAAACTATAGGAGGAGCCTCCCGTGGTCAGCAGATTGAACCATAAAACACGATATGTAGCGTATAGATCCTTCGGTCGGATGGTATAGAATCGCGAATCAGCACGGACGAGTATATCCTTGAGTTGTTCAGCCGTTTTCCCAGGTGTTAATACAACGATATCAATATCCTGCTTGTGTGTAAGCTTGGGTTCTCTGGCATTTCTGCTTTCTTTTCTCCTCCATACATACATTTGGGACTCGTTTCAATCCAAGTCGTGAGCAAGCCACGCTGCCCACGAAACAGCTCTGGAAGCCATTGGCAGCTAATACGTCCACTGTGACTCGTGCCGCAGTATCGACTTCGGTCTGTGATGGTTTGTAAAAGATCATCGTGCAATTTTCCACTCGTGCTGACGATTGCTGCCCGGTCTTTACTCCTGCTTTTAGATCATACTCTATTGTCGCACTAGCGCTTAGTTAATACATAGCACTATGTCTGATTGGTACGGAAAATAAAACGATAAATGAATATCCTGCAAGCCACGCTAATAAAGCGGGAAGGGCTCGGGTGTTCCCGAACATGGCTCCATCCAGTACCTGGGTCTCGCTTCTGTAGCCAATAAATAGGAATTCGACTGTGTAACGTACTTGTACACTATAGCTGGCATATACATTAGTCTTGGCGTACTGAGGTAGTCTCTACCCTCTGTATATGTTATATCCTAGAGAAGATTTAGGGACTGGTATGGAAAATCAGTGCTGTATTTTCTGGGTCGTGGGACAAGTTATTCTGTGTTAAAACCATGTTAAATACCCAAGTTACACAGTCGATAATGCAAGTAACAATAACTATCAAACTTCGATTTATTTGATAGTGAGGTGCGACATCTTAAAGAAAGAAATAATCGTTGACGGAAGATGCAAATTGGCTGCGAGTGACTTTCAAAGAAATAAAAATCTCTCGTTTTAAAGTTAATCTAAAGCGTATCTTGCTTATGCGTCTTTGGTATTTTGACACCCATGATAAATTTATATGTAATCTTATCACAGCTGCAGGAAGCTGGAATTCAGCACTATATTCGGAGCTCCCTCTTGAACGTTGCAAAATGTTTGTTTATCCAAACATAAGGTTGTTGGTAATGACGTGATAACAGAATCATTATAGTAACCGATGGTACCCTTTCTCACGTTTATCATTTCAACAGTAAGGCAGAGATCGAGGATTATATCCCGGAAACCTCTCTGCCGGCCACCTTCATGCTACCTGGATTTTACATTTCTAACTTCCCCCGTGGGAACTTTCGCCAACCCCCACCTGATAACTAGCCATGCGGCCAGAACCCCAATCAGAGCAAGCCAATACCGGTGTCGGCTCACATATCCCCTAAATTTCTGTCCCCTCGTGAGAACCACTATCCCACTCCGTCTTCGAGGCTCGTCGTCTGGCTTCAGGTAGAGATATGAGTATGAGGGGCGTTGGGAATAAGGTGGATATTTTCGCGTGGCCCGTACCCGTTTCAGCACCTGTTTCGCTCCTCGCTACGGTGGAAGATACCGGTAAATCCGTCAAAGGTATCCTCTGGTATCGCGAGGAGACGCTCGGGAAGCTAGTACTCACAGCGACCAAATATTACACGCTCAAGTAGCTTCTCGGCATCTTCAAATCTACCTACCCAAATACCGCTAAGACGGAAAGATATTATGAGGCACCACATGAAGTGTATCAAGGAATGTTGATTGGCAGTAGACTGCCAGAGTTTGCCGCTCACGAATTGCTGGAGAATATGAGACTGTTAAATGAGGGCGGTAATTGTGGGGGTGAGAGCCTAGATTGGAGTCACTCTGTAAGTTTGCTTTTTTTATATTCGTTATCTTATATAAGAGATATAGAGATTAATATCACGTCTAGATTGTACAAGATATGTTGACTAAGTCGGAAGAATATTTTCAAAGTGCAAAGGCGTCTGAAGGGTTAACTCAAGTGATGATGTAGAGCAAAGAGTTATTATAAATATTAAAGATACGTCTCTGATAAAATTGTCTGGCACTATTTCTTTATATAAACTGGTAGCTACCACGTGACACCAACACATTCTTTGTGACACTATTGACTAAGTTCACGCGATGTCTAATGGCATGTGTCTCGCACGATATCTGACGCATATCATTCTACTCGAGTAGATCAAAACCATGCTCTTCTCGTGGTAATGATGCGTAATTGTTGCTCTCAGGCGCAACTCGGTAATCCACTGAAGGCCGCGTAGGCTAGAATCTCGAACTCTGTAACGTTTAATCTTCCACTTTTTTCTTTCTGAAGGAAGGTGAGATAAATTTACCGTTATACGATCAACACATCCACCTTTATAATGCCAGATCTTGCCTCGTGAGAATCGGCATTAATCTTTCTCTATAAGCTACCCGCCGCTTTCCTATACTATTCTAGTCTCATATTAATATCTAGGAAATGCCTCTCTATATTTGCTTTTAAACCCTTGATTCTTACGGGTATTAACACCAACCTTGCGCGAAGACTTGCGCCATAGATCAAGGTAGATAACATAAGGAACAAAAACATTAATAACGTAATCTATAATAGCTCATAATTATGGTAAATATCCACCAGATAAGAGTTGAGAGTGGAATCGCGGTACCTGGATATTAATACTATCAAAGAAACTAGTTAAAGTATAGGAATAGCGTATATATATCTCCGGGATATTCTTTAGAAGAGTAATCAAGTAATAGAACACAGCTAGTTGAGGAGGGTGAGAGCGATTTCAATGCTTACTTTACCACGTTAGCATTTAGGACTGAGCAACTGGATTCTAAGATAACTCACAGCGAGGAAGGTCTATTGGAATAGTGCTTGGAGTGAGGGTAATTGTGCAAGTGACAAGACTCGGACTCGGGGCTATGGAGACCCTGAAAGCTCACCAAGTATGAGGTTCAAGGAAGTCTGGTTAGAAGAGGTAGTGGTGTTTTCAACCAAGCCACTATAGAGTCAGCATCTCTTATAATACCAACACCAAAATCACCACGGAAGCAATTCACACGCGATGATAGAATTCTTCATCATCGGACACCCCTGACCCGCCAATTAAAATCCCCGGTCCGGCGTATCACGAGCCGTTTATATGCGCTCTCCAACAACCCCAAGTCGGAGTAGTCGAGAAGAGGAATTCATTCCACGTGCTTGGTCCTGTGCCAGGAACACGCCCAGGGAACATTCATGTAATGGTTGATATTTATCTAACAGAACAAAACAACCCAGATTAGATACAGTTAGCCAGTAATAGACTACTACTGACAGGGAATTTAAACTTTGTGTACCCCACTGTATTATCAGCTTGCAACAGCAATTCTGGATGGAGCCATTAGTAAGCATCTTCCTTGCCATCCTAATTGGTATTTCACCTAGTGGGTCCCATTCCTTTACAATCTGACATGTTATTTGAATGTGTTGAGTAGATAAACCATCTTGGTCTTCTGACCTTGAGAGTAGTCTCCAATTTTGATTCTGTCAAACACGTCGTCGGAGTGACGTTAGAAGATCTAGCTCCAGAATAAGAATACAGGGTAGAGTATTTATATCAGACCACTGCAAGTTCACATTTGAAATTACCGCAAGGAAATGAGATGAGCTCTCTTTAGGTTTTTTCTTCCAGAGAAGATGGTTTGGAATAAGAAACATTGGAGAATTTTTGTTGAACTACGATCTAGCAAGTAGGAGTAAACATGAAGGTCAGCAGTGTTTCCCTTTGGTACCTGGATTCCAAATAAGCTTCGAAGATTAACCAAGAAAATATCCAGCAGTCTTCCCATGTCGAGGTCCTTCCACCTGCTCGCGGGACTCAACGGACCATTCCAAATATCATCTCCACTCACAGTAGGTCTTCCTTGATAATGCTAGCTCCCGGCTCCGCAATCCCATATACGACTGCTTGAGGGTTTGCCGTTGACTCTGGTGGTATGATGCTCGCATTATATACACGGAGATTAGAGCAACCATAGACGCGCAGTCTATCATCCACCACGCCATCTATATTATGTGGCATTATAGAGTATATACTAGTATAATAGTAAGTATCATTTATTATAATATATATATATATATTTCTTTGCTACATGCAGATTAATAAATCGCTTGATATATAGCTTCAAATAGCGCGTTAACGGCTTTACACGATTAATAATATCTTTTGTAAAGTGGATCTAGCGTGTAAGTATCTCGAGATTTAATAGATAGGAGAAGGAACAAGACTTAATTCTCAAACTTTTATTAGTGCCCGCGTACTGGGGCGAGGCGGTGGTAATATGTATAAAGCCCTAGGAGAGTGGATATAATAGCTTAATTACAACCGAAATGTATTTCTTAAAAGTACGATAAATTGGGCTAGGAGCATTAAACGGAGTATACTTTAAATCAAAGATATAGTTACTTAGTATTTTCGAGAGATCTGTGAGAATTAAACGTATAAAATTCTGGTATATAGCAATAAAAACCGGTATTATTAATAAAGAGCGGTTTATTTCCGAATCAGGATTTAGAGCGTTATATAATTGATTAAGTTCTTTATGTCCAGCTTTAGTATAAAACTCTAATAGCGGAAGCTACCAACAATCGTACATAGTGCACCCTACGAACCTATAGCTCTTTAGCGAGTCTGCAGAGCTAAGATTCAGTTACGGTTGAAACTGGAAGAGGGTTGCGCCTCAATTGGGAGAATTAATAGGTGTGAAGGTAATTACTACCCAACCCAGAACAGAGGACTACCAACCAAGCAAAGATAAAAACCATCCAACAACAACCCGACTTGGATAAGGCCCTTCTATACAGTTTCGCTATATAGAACGTGGGAATCCCATTGCAATCCCCTTCTTTGTCGATAGGACACCTCTGGAGCGCTAGCGTGCAGAGTTTTCATCCACCAACAGCATGTAAAGTTCGCGGATCTCCGAGTCTAAGGCTCACAGGTGGTGAGGGGAGCAGTTGATCAGGAGGTCAGGAAATGCAATAGCGTTCTCTTGGGGCCAGTATCGCATGGAGGGAAGCAAGTTGAGAGGGGAGCGACTCTTGGGTACCCGGGAAAGGGCAGGATGGGAAAGAATAAGCTGGACAGCTCGAGAGGTTCTGTTCCTGCAGAGACCTAAACTGGAGGAAGGTTATGCAGATGCAGGCTGAACACGAATTGCTTTTCCCCAACTCCCTCGATACTCTTCTACTTGCGCAGCACGGTCGCATTCCACGAATCCTTCGACTGCAAACTATAAACTGGATGGACGGGCTATGTGACAGCGTTTTGGTTAGTGGGATTAGGTGTGTATTTTGTTGTAGTGAGCTCGGAAAGCACAACAAAGATTCGATGGGTGAGTGGTAGCAGAGCAGAAACAGGCCAGGCAATATTGAGGCGAGGAAAGATCTGGCAAGGTAACGCGAAACAGCATTGCAAAGCTGCGGGGCGTAGCATATAATGATAGCGACAGAGACACTGTCTATATGGCTCGAGAGGACGGATGCGCGTATCGGTCCATGGAGAGGGATTCAGCTGTGGATGACAGCTTGCGTAATTCACATGGGCTTAGGGAGCAAACCAGGAGGTAGGCGTGGAAGGTGCTTTTGGCTTAAGGGCACTCCCTCGAAGGGTATCAAGTGATTCGAGATACTTGGGAAAGTGTGGCAAGGAGGTTATTTGCCTTGCTTATATTTACAGTCTTCTTGCCTAAATCAACCTCAAACCTATACCTATACTTAGATTTGCAAATATAATACCATTTTGGCCATAATGCCCAAATAAATGAAAGCAGCAGCCCTCAAAGCACCCAGTAGCAGTGTTTTGGAATTAATTGATTAACCCATTCTTGCGATATTGCCTCCCACTCTTCCATCACCGCTGCCTCTATCTGGGCCTCCCTAGTGGATTGGTGAAGTGTGCCTGACAGCCTGAAAAACACAGACTAGTGAGGCTGGGCTCATTAGTAGAAAGCCCAGTGGCATGGTGCTGGACAGGCCGGCGGGCTAACACACCGCAGGGCAGCGCTGAGAGCAAATACAGCCAGCCACATCAAACGATACCGAATTAAACCGCGCGAGACAAAGACGATTGATGACAACAGAAAAGATAATAAGAGAAGTAAAATGCCGTATGGTTGTCCTAAATGAACAAAAACTGTAAATTCTGACTGTATAGTAGTATCATTCTCGAAAACTTGCTGGGTTATATTTACTTGGGTGGTATTAGGTGCGATATTCTTTGTTATTGGCTGGTATAATGCCGCAGGCCATACTTCCTGGAAGGGTTTTGTCCCTTGTGCCCTTTTCTCCGGTTGGTCTATCGATCTCCGCTTCCTCGAGCAGTTTCGCATGAGAAGGGATACCAATGAACCTACAAAGCCCGATAAAGAGAATCAGATTGTGATTCTGGAGCCTCGCAGCTCATGTATCGTGTTTGAAGGAACGCGTAGTAATGTCAACAAATGGACTAGACTTGGTGTTGAGCTTAGACCTAGAGCTCATGGGAGTTTCACAGGTTTCCTAATGCAGGGAATCAGCCTTGTCATCCTTATTGCAATCTTCGCCATCATTCCGAATGGAACCACATGGGATCAGATCGTTTGGATTACATTGAACATACTCGGTCAGATGAATGTTCTGATTTGCCAGCCGCTAAATGCCGAACGCAGTCTTACGTGGTTAAATGATATACACCCTGAACTAGGTAAAGTTGTCAAGACTCGGACTAATATGTATGGATATCTTATAAAAGAATTTGGAAATGGCGAATGAATCAATAAGATGGAATTGCTTCCAAAGACAGAACTTTGGCGACGCTGGAGACATACATGGGCAACAGATAAAGATAAAAATGCAAACTTGTTATATGATTCCTATGCAAAGGAGATGCAGGTAACTTCGGATAACAAGAGCCTTTGAACCCCAAGGATTTGTTTCTATGTTTTCTAGCTTGTTTTTATTTTGGCAAGGCATCAATGCAATACAAAAGATACTGTTCAAAATAATCACAACTACGGATCAAGATGATCAAGAAACAAACTTATCCTAAATGAGATCTCGACTACAAGCAGAAGCTGTTCCTGGGTCGAGCAGCTTCCACATCCACTGAACCCCCGCAAGTATGGTTATTCAAGGAGTTAACATTTCAGAAATTGTCCAAATCCCCTCATATCACCAGTTGAAGACGCTCCCTCTTAGGGGGGGGGGATGCGGGAAGAGATGAGGAAGACCTACTCTTGCTAAATTTAAAACGCACTGGGAATTTTATCAACAACATGTCAACGTCCTTAGAGACAGATGATCGATTCTTTTTGTCTTGAGCTACGAAAATCTGCAGAAAGCCCTATCACTCTCAGCACGAAGGCTGCAATACGACAATACTAAGTGTAGACTCGCATAGAAATAAAAAAAATTGAGAAACTCTAGCATTGTCATCTCTCTAGCTAATAATGTCAACCTCTGAAAATCTTGTGCCCATCCTGCAACTTCTTAATACCATTCTCTAACGATTCCCTCTAGCGCTTGGCAGACAACGGCTTAGAGGCAATGGCTTCAACTTCCGTATCTAACATAGCATATATGACGATGGGTGAGAAGATCTTCTTAAGCCCACACACGATGTATCGCTCAGTTTATCCTAACAGATATCAATGGACAAGTGCACACCAAGAGCCGCCTGTCCTCCCGCGCGAGGAAGCCTACTCGCCCCTGCCCTATACGAGGTTCAAACGTGTGCGTAATGCACCCGGAGTTATATGGAGAAGGAGGAATACAGGACGGTACAGTTGATTACAAAATCGGCTTCCTCCTACACTACCTTGAAGTTCCCGAGCCCCACATACCAGAAGTGGCTTGGCTCAACTACATGTAACCAGTAGCGCCAAGTACAGTGGCTTACAAATCGGCCTCCATTCCTCGAGGCAGAAGTTCCTGGCGTAGTATCACATGATACGTTGTTAATCGCAAAACCTACTCCACAGATTGGAAGGGATAGTTTGTACTCACTCGCTGGCTAGTAAATACCACACGACTGTGCTGGAATGGAAGTCGTTGGCCAACCAAGAGAACCCAGGGCTCATCATGTACCACTAGGTTGGCCATGGAGAGAGTATTGCAGTGATCTCCTTGCGATTGATAGATCTTACGCGCTTATCGCCATATGTGACAACAGAATTGCCGCGAGGCTGCAGCTCAACCAACTCATCTGTAGATTCATCCATCCAGCGACTCCGTAGCGTAGCACTTGCTGCATACCTCTAAGCCACCTGATTCAGGTTGAAACTATGCGGCTACTAAAATACAACACCACCGGCGAGTTCAGCCTGGCCGAATTCCACGGCCCGTCTGATACCCCTCAGTATGCCATTCTTTCACATACTTGGGGTGCAGATGAGGTCACCTTTAAAGACCTTGTAGACGGAACTAGCAGGAATAAGACTGGTTACAGCAAGATTCGATTCTGTGCACAGCAAGCTGCTACAGATAGCCTACAGTATTTCTGGGTGGACGCCTGCTGTATCGACAAGTCGAGTAGTGCTGAGCTACATGAGGCTATTAACTCGATGTTCCGATGGTATCGTGATGCTGCCAAGTGTTACGTCTATCTATCAGATGTATCGCTGCCTCTATCTGATGCGGCTGCTGATATTAATCTAAGGAAGGCTTGGGAAGTGCAGTTCCGGAAAAGTCGATGGTTCACTCGAGGCTGGACTCTGCAAGAGCTAATTGCGCCGGCATCAGTCGAGTTTTTTTCCAAGGAGGGGCAAGGACTAGGCAATAAGCTATCCTTGGAACAAATTATCTGCGAGATAACGGAAATTCCTATTCGAGCTTTGAAAGGAAGCCCTTTATCTGATTTCAGTGTCCCAGAACGAATGGCATGGGCAAATTCTCGTGAAACCAAACGTGAAGAAGATATGGTCTACTCTTTGCTTGGTATCTTCGACGTATATATGCCACTAATCTACGGCGAAAGAAAACAGTCTGCTCTGAGGCGACTGTATAAAGAAATCGAAGAATTATTGACTGGTAAGTTCAGAGCTCGCCATAGTATATAAGCATCTAAGTAGACTAAACAGTAATGAAGGACCTAGAAACCGTCAAGCTACCAAGCAGCACTTTTCTTTACCGGCTTATAACCTTGATTCTGATCAGTGCAATCGTATTCTCCAAAGACAAAGCGCTCCTAAGCAGAATCTCAGCTCACCAGCTCATACATTTGATTGCGATAAATGCAACCGGGCTTTCAAGAGCCAAAGCGCTCTTGAGCAGCATCTCAGCTCACCAACTCATACATTTGATTGCGATGAATGCAACCGGGCTTTCAAGAGCCAAAGCGCTCTTGAGCAGCATCTCAGCTCACCAGCTCATACATTTGATTGCGATGAATGCAACCGGGTTTTCAAGAGCCAAAGCGCTCTTGAGCAGCATTTCAGCTCACCAGCTCATACATTTGATTGCGATAAATGCAACCGGGTTTTCAAGAGCCAAAGCGCTCTTGAGCAACATCTCAGCTCGCCAGCTCACGATCTTTTCAATTAAAATGAGCGCAATCATTTGTTTAGCACTAGAGATGCTCGGAGTTGGTTTGTCTGTGAAGTCAACTCACATTCGAACTAACAAGTATAAAATCATAAAGCAACGGTGCAAGAGTATGTCTGGGGGTAGATTCTGTTCTTGGCAATGGGGTTTAAGAGAATGAAATGGTAAAGAAGCAGTATTGCAGGCTATTATTAAGACTAACGTAGCAAGAATATTAGAATATAAGATTTTGGTAGAGAAGCGGACACTTGCTATCAAGAACAGTAGCACAGTTCAGAAGCTATAAACTGATGACGTTGCTTCTGTTTATTCTCGGGAGATTGAAGTACTTCTAATAAAAGGCAACGCGGATGTAATACCATAGTATTCCTAAGTATAGACATACACCGCTCTCGTGTGCTATTGAGAACGGGTACGAGGCTATTGTCAAGCTCTGCTTGAGACTGGCAAGGCCGAGATCGACTCGAAGGATCTAGGTAGTTAGACACCGCTCTCGTTAGCTGCTAGGGACGGGCATGAGGCTATTGTCAAGCTATCATATAAGCACGCAGATGGTTTGGCTGAGGTAAAGTTGGTTAAGCTAAGTTTGAATGAAGAGGAGTAACTTTGTATCAGCCACATTTAACCAGACTCTTGTTTGTGAGCCTTCTGTTTCTCCTCCTTGCGTGCTAAGATGCTCTCGCTTATCCTTTGAGCTCTTTGCATAAACCCTTTTAGGCTTTTAGGTTGGTCCTCCTTGTAGATGATATCTTTGACCTCGTGGCGTAATAATAGAGGCACGAACTTTTCAAACGAAGCTGACATCTTGAACCGTGTAGTTCGAGGCTATTGACTTGCAACTATTTAGATCCAGATTACTTGCACTTGATCGTGGTTCCTATTGACGCTTTATCAATAAATTGTAGTTCTTATAATGCTGCGATATTTGTCAATGTCTCTTGGTAAGGCTGTGGAAAGCAGACATTAGCATTTGGAGGATCGGATGACATGTCGAAACATCTCGCATAAAAAATTCCAATATGTGTGTCATCAGGCCATTAAACGACATCTTTTGAATTGCAATTACACGGCATGGCTGCCACGCTGACATTTCGTTTATTTCAGTTGACTCCGCTTCCAAGTATCATTGCTTCTGAACGTCGAATTAATAGTGATATAAAGACTTTAACAACATGAGTTCCCGTTGTGTTCTCTGCGATCGATTCTTCAGCAACGAGTGGGATTTTCAGCAGTACCTGCGCGACTCTCCGGTTCATGCTCTGTTGTTCGATTGTGACGACTGCGATTGATCTTTCGATAGCGAAGAGGCATTGCAACAGCACCTGCGAGATTTACTAGCACATGCTACGTCCTTCGACTGTGACGACTGCGATCGATCCTTCGGCACCGAGGAGGCATTGCAGCAGCACCTGCGGGACTCTCCCAATCACCAACAGGATACAGAGACCCCTTTGGATGTATTTTCCCGCTCTTTCCCAGCATTTGATTATGAACCTTCTCTACTACCGGCTACTTCGGATGCAAATTTGCAGAAACACGAAGGATGGCCCCAAGGCAGTAAAAGTTTAGATACTGCGTGGAACAGATTTATGTTTTGCCAAACCTAGAGACGGCTTGTGGCGTTGCGTTGGCACAGCAGTTGCAGCTCTTTCAACCTTATATTTAAATGACTGAGGAGTCTCCAATGGGGAACGGGTCCGTTTCTTCACGTAGATAAACGTTTGTCGTCCCCCACCTACTTGTTCTTTGTTGTGCAAACTTCAAAGCCGCCAGATTGTTGATCTCGGCTAAATAGAGCTCGTCGTAATAATGAAATTGTCGCTTAACTTTAGAAATCAGCTGCTTTGTACATCATCTAGATATCCCAGCAGAACAGACCACGAACCAGAAGAGCTGGAAACTCATCACATTCTAGTATTCAACCACTCATTGAGAAATTGCAAGGAAATCTTCCATTTAATTGGAAGAATAGCAATCTAGGGGGCGGGGAGTCCTCGCTTAAGCTGAACTTGGCGGTGATGTCAGGCAAACCCCCCAAGACAAACCGTGCCACCGATCTTCAATGCGAGAAGCCAACGAGCCAACGTTACTTGCTTTTGGGGTCAATTTCATCCAATTAAAACTGATCTGGTCGGCGACTCCAATTGAAGCTTCTCCGTCTCCGAGCGAGCCAACATTTATACATAAAGGAAGAAGACTGGCTCGGGGAATTTTCTAGTAGTCTTTTCCAAACCAGAAAGCAATCAGCTGTTTTCTTGCTATCACTTTGAAATCACAAGATTATCAATTCTTTAATCACCCGAAAACCTAGATCACCAATTCCAAAATGTCAACCTTCACAAAAACCCCAAATGTTTTCCTCAACCCTCTTCGGTCTAGCCCTCCCGTCCCTCCTACTCCTGTCCCTCCTACTCCTGCTCACACCATCCACTCGTGCCGCATCCTGCCGCGATCTAACCGTCACCAAGCTCGCCCAAGACAGTCCCACTCTCCTCTACACAATCAACTTCACGCCCATCGAGAGTATCATCTGTCCCACCACCGCACCAAACGGCACATGCAACGTCCCACGAGGTCAATACACCATCGGCATTGAGCGCCACCTCAACATCACTAAAT
>Ga0247734_1001469_pt1 | contig 17879 bp, 12 predicted proteins | sample UWRJL103311B2_FD_180933 | JGI IMG/M metagenome (GOLD analysis project Ga0247734, IMG submission 180933) | Plant litter microbial communities from Arlington Agricultural Research Station in Wisconsin, United States - UWRJ-L103-311B-2 | ecosystem: Environmental > Terrestrial > Plant litter >... | reverse complement strand
CCCCGAACCGCCGATGATACTTGGGTCAAACCTGGTAAAGTAGGTAGTCGCCACAATACCATTTCAAGAAAAAGCCACTCTGAATAAGGGTGGTCTTTTTTGTGCTAGACACCGCTGCCCCAGGCTGCGCGCCGCAGGTGGTTCGCCATCCCAGCCCAAACAAAGAAGGTAAGCCCGGGGGACGCGCAGCCTACGTGGCGCGGGTTGAGCGCAACTCCGACAGGAAACGCCGGTGATACATGGGTTCAAATCTGGTAAACTAGGTCAGATCGCAAAGGTGGGACGCGGATTCCAGTCGCCACAAATGTCATTTCAAAGCATAAGACCATCCCAAAATAGACGGGATTTTTTGTTGTTTAACTCCTTGCCAAACTACGTTCCTCATCTCGAATTTAGAAGTGAAGATTAAGCGAAAAGTTGGGGAAGCGAAATAATTATTTGCTTTGAAATTAAATTAACCCTGTCTGTTTTAGAAAATCTCTTTGCCACTTATTCTGTTTTTTCCCTAAGAAGTTTATACTAAAGATTTTTTACACTTAATGCTTCGGATATATGGAGGAACCATTCATATTCGTATTACAATTAAATTATCGAATGAAATGCTGTTAATATGGTCCTAGGTAGAAGCATTTACCTAATTAAATCCAAAGATCGTCGACGTACATAGGATTTTTATAGGTTCGTATTTTAATCAAATCTATTCATTTGGAGGATTTCCAATCAATTGTTTAATTTCTATTACCGAAATTTATTCTGGAATATTTTAGACTTACTCTGGTAGACAAAGATGGAGATACATTTAATGTTTGTATTGAAGAGAAGACGTAACCGACACAGATCCAGAAGAGAAAGATGTACTTTCTAAAGATTCTTCCTATGATTAGCAGTCCAACCTTCCAATTCGCATACATAAAGCACTTTATAGATATTAAAAGTCGCACAGGTGACTTAATATCCAAATAGGAAAGGTGGTTTATAGATTCTGATCAGATTTTAGAAAAGGGACATATGCCGTGAGCTTTTTTAAAAGATAAATTATTGGAATCAAAGAGATCATGTAAATTAATTGCTTGATAAGAAAGTTCAAGCCTACAATATTAACAGTAATCAGCAGTTCTAGAAGGACTACAAAATAATTTGTAATAATCAAAAACCTCCTAAAAGTAAAATTGACATTTAAGTAATTTTACTTTTAGGAGGTTTTATGAGATTCAAAATTCTTAGGAGCTTGAAAAAGAAATTTTTATAAATAATATGAACATTAAATGATAGCAACCTGTCCGGCAATCATAAATTCTTTCACAGTTTTAATAATTCCTTCTGTATCAAATCCGCATTCATGGTAGAGTTCTGCCGGTTCTCCATGTTCAATAATTCCATCTGGTATACCAAGTCTTTTAAGACGGGAAGAATAGCCATTATCTATCATAAATTCCATTACTGCACTCCCAAATCCTCCTTGCAAGCAACCATCTTCCAGAGTTATAACACGATCAAAATTTCTAAATATTTCATGCAACATGTTTTCATCAAGTGGTTTTACAAACCGCATATCATAAAGTGCTACACTAATACCTTGTTTTTTAAGTTGATCACAAGCTTTATTGGCAAAATTACCAATAGGTCCTAACGAGAGAATTGCTATATCTGAACCGTTACGTATCTTTCTTCCTGTACCAATCTTAATCTCTTCAAAAGGCGTTTTCCATTGAGGCATAACGCCATTTCCGCGTGGGTAACGTATAGTGATTGCACTTTTTCCGTTCTGAATCGTGTCTAATTGTGATGTATACATTAAATTCCTTAATTCCTGCTCATTCATAGGTGAAGCAATAATCATATTAGGAATACACCGCATAAACGCAATATCATAAACACCATGATGGGTAGGGCCGTCAGCACCTACCAATCCGGCCCGGTCTAAACAGAAAATAACGGGTAATTCCTGTATACAGACGTCGTGGATAACCTGATCATAAGCACGTTGCATAAAAGTTGAATAGATGTTGCAAAATACAGCTTTACCACGTGTTGCCATTCCGGCTGAAAACGTTACAGCATGCTGTTCGGCAATTCCAACGTCAAAAGCTCTGTCTGGCATAGCTGCCATCATAATATTCATTGAAGATCCAGAAGGCATTGCTGGCGTTACTCCAATAATTTTATCATTATTTTCGGCAAGCTCTAATAAAGTATGTCCGAAAACATCCTGAAATTTTGGTGCTTGAGGAACACTATAAACTTTCTTTTGAATTTCACCAGTGATTTTATCAAAAATGCCCGGAGCGTGCCATTTAGTTTGGTCTTTTTCTGCGGGACCATATCCTTTCCCTTTAACTGTAAGACAATGGAGTATTTTTGGGCCTGGAATGTTTTTAAGATCCTGCAATACCTCAGTTAAATGACTAATATCATTGCCGTCAATCGGACCAAAATAACGTAAACCCAGAGATTCAAAAAGATTGCTCTGACGGAGTATAGCAGTCTTCATAACTGTTTCAACTTTTGATACGATCTCCTGAGCGCTTTTTCCAAAATTGCTCATCTTACCGAGCATGTTCCATACTTCGTCACGAAATTTGTTATAAGTCTGTGAAGTAGTTATGTCTGTCAGATATTCTTTAAGAGCTCCTACGTTTGGATCTATTGCCATGCAGTTATCATTCAGGATGATAAGCAAGTTGGAATCCGTTGCACCCGCATGGTTTAATCCTTCAAATGCAATGCCGGCTGTTAATGCCCCATCTCCAATAATTGCAATATGCTGGCGCTCGTAATTTTGTTCAAGTGCAGAGGCAATTGCCATTCCTAAAGCAGACGAAATAGAGGTTGAAGAATGCCCTACTCCAAATGCGTCATAAATACTTTCTTTCCGTTTTGGAAAGCCTGAAAGACCTCCATATGTACGGTTTGTATGAAAGTTGTCTCTTCTTCCTGTCAATATTTTATGTCCGTAAGCCTGGTGTCCTACATCCCATACAAGCTGATCATCGGGTGTATTAAATACGTAATGAAGCGCAACAGATAATTCTACTACACCAAGATTTGCACCGAAATGACCTCCATAAACAGAAACATTATCAATGATATACTGGCGTAATTCGTTACATACCTGCGGAAGTTGTGTACGATCCAGCTTACGTAAATCTGAGGGAGAATCAATTTTGGCTAGTAACTTTCCTGGTTTTATAAGCATATTGATAACAATTGGAAGTCAGATTAAAGAATCAATCTAAACTCAAGAGATTCATGAATTTAATGAAATAGGTAATCAATGTGCTTTTTATTTTTGCTGACTGGCTTTAAAGAGCTTTTGCTTCTCTTCCTTAGTCAAACTTTCATAACCTGACTTTGATATTTTATCCAAAATAGTATCTATTTCAGTTTGATTTGGCATTTCTATTGTGGTCGACGAAGACGCTGAGGAGTAAACACTTGTACTCCGGTAAACCTGCTTTTCACGATAAGTAACCTGCATAGATGGTCGCTTGCGAAAAAGTTTTGACCAGCCATTCATTACCGCATACAATGGTTTTCCAAGATCTGTGCCGTTTTGTAATAATTTTATAAAGATATAACCAATGAATGCACCACCTAAATGGGCCAGATTTCCGCCTGCATTTGGACCTACGGTTTGTGCTAAAGACAAGATTATATAAAATAGTGCTATAAACTTAATGCGTATCGGGCCTAAAAAGATCAGATTGAATGTGTAGTTTGGAAGTAAAGTAGATGCTCCTACTGCGACTGAAAATGCAGCAGCCGAAGCGCCCAACATGGGCGGACCATTCAAATTAGCCTGAAAATATGGAAGAAGATTATAAATAACCATGAAGAAAACTCCTCCGGTTATACCTCCTAACAAATACAATGCTACAACTCTTTTGGCACCAAGATATTCATCCACTAACTTACCAAACCAATATAGAAAAAGCATATTGAAGAGGATATGGAATATATCTTCGTGTGTAAAAAAATAAGTTATAAGTGTCCAGGGTTTATGAATAAATTCGTTAATGGAAGCAGACAGACCAAGCATATTAATGATCCATGTATAGATTGGAGCTGCCTGAGAAAGCGTTAAAACAATCTTTGTAATTAACAGCACAAGAAAAACTGCGGTGTTAATCAATATAATTTTTATCAGCGAATTTTCTGATTTAGCGAATTCCCTTTTAATGTCGTCAACAATATTGCTCATCTTTCAATAGAAATTTTGTTTTTGTGTGCCCCAGTAACGCAACAATATATAGGCAAATAGCATTCCTCCGATATGTGCAAAATGTGCAACATTGTCAGACTGAGCGCTTTTTATACCTGAATATAATTCAAATAACCCATACATTGCAACAAAATATTTTGCTTTAATTGGAAAAGGTACAAAAAGGAGAAACAATTCAGTATTTGGAAACAAAAAGCCAAATGCCATCAGAATACCAAAAATAGCTCCGGAAGCTCCTACCATTGGAATATTTATTTCTCTTTGGTAAAGATCATTAACGAAATCAATGCTTGTTTTGATATAGGTTGTATTGTCCGGATTACCTTCAAAATCATTTAGAAATCCAAGATTTGCTTCTTTCAGGCTTTGTGCATGTTGTGTAAAAAAGTTTAAAAGTGCATCCGGAGATGGACTCTGTGTGTAAATTTCCACAGCATCTCTCATTTGAGATATCTCGAAATAGCCAATTGCCGAGAAAAGAAGACCTGCACCAATTCCTGTGAAAAAGTAAAAAAATAAAAATTTCTTTGGTCCCCACATTCTTTCCAGCAAAGGTCCGAACATGAATAATCCAAACATATTACCAAATATATGTCCCCAATCGCTTAAGCTATGAAGGAACATGTAAGAGACAAATTGATATGGCATAAATTCGCTTGATAAGATTGGTCTTAAAGCGAACAAATAGCTAAGGCCTCCACGGAGAATATACTTATCAGCTACAAAAAAAAGAATGTTTAAAATAATTAAATTTCTAACCGTTGGGGTAATCGATAACATTTTTAGACAATATCAATAGTTTGAAATAAATAACTGTTTCATGATCGTTTTCGTTTCTTTATACCCTGAATATACTGCTAAGTTTGTCCATAGTAAGTAACACAACGATTGCCTCTCCGCCTGGTGTACGATTTGGATCTGTTGAAGCAAAGAGCTGGTCGATAAGCGTATGAATTTCCACCATAGAAAGTTTAACAGCATAACGGACTGAGAAACGTCGCGCCAGTGAACGGGAAAGACTTTCAGGTTTGTTCAGTTTTAAATCTGAATAACTTTGTTTTAATTGTTCGATCAGTTCTTCGAAAAGGTCCTGTTCACTCTCTTCCGGTAAGTCGGCAGGTATTCCACGAATAATTAATTCATTAGAGCCAAATTCATCAAACTCAAAACCCAGACTTCTTATTTCTTTTTTTGTTTCATGTACCAGTTGCATATCAGAATGTGTCAACCGGATGGTTTTAGGAAATAATAGTTGCTGGCAGGCCCCGCTTCTATTGGTAAGCATTTTGCGATAACGTTCGTAAAGAATACGTTCATAAGCAGCTTTCTGATCAATTAACATAATACCATCTTTCACCTGAGATAATATATATCGGTTGTGCAGCTGAAAAATGACAGCGTCGCTCTCAGGCGCAGCAATCACTTCTGATGCTAATCTGTTGACTTTGCTGGCTACCGTCATGGCATGTTCCTGATACTGTGGCTTTGATACCGACGTAACATTCATCTCAAAAGCAGCGAGTTCCCGGTTGCGGTCTTCGGTACTTTGTAATCCTTCAAAAAGTTTATTCCAATTAGTAAGATTAGAGCGGGATTGTCCCAGCTCTGATTTTTTTGATTGGGCCGCCCAGTCAGGCATTACTGTCCGCGGAACCATATTGTGGTTATGGTCAGCAGAAGGTGGACTTAAAAAATTTATATTATCATCAAAATCGATCGATTGAGAAAGGTTATATACACCTACTGCTTTTTTTACAGCAGACATTATAATTGCATAAACCGATTTTTCATCATCAAACTTTATTTCCGTTTTAGTAGGATGAATATTGATGTCAATATGTGACGGATCAATTTCTATAAATAAAACATAAAAAGGATGACTTCCTTCTGGAAGTGTACCATCAAACGCACTAATTACTGCATGATGCATGTAACTGTGTTTGATAAAACGTTCATTTACAAAGAAAAACTGCTCTCCACGGGTTTTTCTCGCAAATTCTGGTTTTCCAATATAGCCGCGTACACTAATATATGAAGTATCTTCCTGGCAAAAAGCCAGTTGCTCCCGGTAACTTTTCCCATATATGTCAACGATTCTTTTAACCAGCTTACCTGGCAGCAGGTTAAAAACTTCGGTATCATTGTGATGTAGTGTAAGGCCAACTTCCGGATGTGCCAATGCGATCCTTTGAAATTCATCTAGCACATGACGCATTTCTACTGCGTTGGATTTCAGGAAGTTACGCCTAGCAGGAACGTTGAAAAATAAATTTTTAACAGATAAACTTGTTCCTGTAATCGTCGCAACTGCTTCCTGGGTTTTTATTTCAGAAGCTTCAATTTTAATTAATGTACCAAGTTCGTCAGTTTCCTGCCGTGTCCGTAGCTCTACCTGTGCTACAGCAGCAATAGATGCCAATGCTTCACCACGAAACCCTAATGTACGTATCCGGAATAAGTCATCAGATTGTCTAATTTTAGACGTAGCGTGCCTTTCAAAGCACATTCTCGCATCAGTTTCAGACATTCCTGCTCCGTCGTCAATAATCTGAATTAGTGTTCTGCCTGCTTCACGTAAGATAACCTGGATTTGATTTGCCTTCGCATCAATGGCATTTTCCAATAGCTCTTTTACCACAGATGCAGGTCTTTGAACAACCTCTCCGGCAGCAATTTGATTAGCTATAGAATCTGGTAATAACTGAATGATGTCGGAAGACGCCATATAAAAATGAGTGTTTGCTTATATATAACAAATTAACAAAAATTTTTTTACAGCATAGGATTTTTGATAGGTAGCTAAGTGGGGGTATATGCTTTTATATTTAATTCATGAAAAAAATCACATTTTTTGTTGAAATTATATAGACAAATAGAACTATTTCTAAGAAAATTTGTGTTAATATTACGAGATAAATAAATACACCAAAATATTTATAAAAGGATTCTCCGGAGGGTAAACTAAATCTTATGAAAGCACCAATTCTTAAGAAGTTCAATTTGACAATGGCATTGCAATGGCTTATCTTTTTACCTGTAATATTGCCTCTTTGCGTTATTTTCGGGGCATTCCAGGGGGTTGCCCGTATGGTTGAGAAAATGGCTCAGCGTATGTGGATAGATTTGGAATTATGATTATTTAATTTCATTGTTTTGAATAAATCTTAAACTAACAAATACATAAATACTGGAATTTTAGAACGGAAATTTTCTGTTGTGTATTTCTGTATCAAATAAAATAAGTTCTTAAGCAGAAAAAGCGATGACTAATCACCGCTTTTTCTGCTTAAGAACTTTATAAAGTTAAAATTTCCACCTTACAAAGGCTTCCATAGCTTCATATTCTGCAAGCCCAAGTTCATCATATAAATGAGCAGTCGTTCTGTTGCGTTCTTCTGCTCTTTGCCAGAATTCTCTTGAATCTTCTCCCTGGAATACAACGCCGTCTTTTTGAGACTGGTGTTTAAAAATTCCCTGACGCTTTTTCAATACCTGATCCGGACTCATTGGAACTGCCATTTCAATTTCATAAATATCCCATTCTGCCCAGGCTCCGCGGTATAACCAAACCCAGCAATCCTTCATGAAATTTTTATGTTTTGAACGGTTTAATGCAGCTTCGATAGCATCCCAGCATACTTTATGGGTACCATGCGGATCTGCAAAATCACCAGCTGCATAAATTTGATGAGGTTTAATTTCTTCAATCAGTTTTTCAATGATACGAATATCCTCTTCTCCGATTGGATTTTTTTGCACGGTACCTGTTTCGTAAAACGGCATATTAAGAAAATGTGCATTTTTTGTTGGAACTCCAACAAAACGACAAGTAGCTTTTGCTTCTCCGCGTCGCAAAATTCCTTTTACGTGACGAATTTCCGGCGTATCAATTTCACTATCCTTGGTATGTTTCAGAAACTCCTTTGCATCAGCGAACAATTTGTTTGTCTCTGGGCTCTCGATACCGAATTCCTTATTAAAATCAACTACAAAATCAATAAAACGTAAGGCTTCATCATCTGCAACAGCAATATTTCCTGAAGTCTGGTAAGCCACATGCACTTCATGTCCCTGATCAACCAGTCTTTGAAATGTACCACCCATTGATATAATATCGTCATCAGGATGAGGACTAAAAATTAATACCCGTTTTTTGGCAGGCTGAGCACGTTCCGGACGATTTGTGTCATCAGCTTTAGGTTTCCCTCCCGGCCATCCTGTAATAGTATGTTGTAACTGATTGAATACGTTAATGTTAATTTCATAGCCGGCACCATATTGTGCCAACAGATCGCTCATACCATTATCGTTGTAATCTTTATCAGTCAGCTTTAAAATTGGCTTACCCAGATTTTGTGACAAATAAGTTACCGCCTTCTTAATCATTTTGTTATCCCAAATTACTGAATCAACAGCCCACGGAGTTTTAACTCTGGTAAGCTCAGAAGCAGCACTTTCATCCAAAACAAAAGATACGTCCGAATGCGCCTGAAGATAAGAAGCAGGATTTCGTTCCGTTACAGGGCCTTCAACTGCGCCTCTTATTACAGACGCTTTTCTTTCACCCCAAGCCAATAAAACAATACGGCGCGCATTTAATATTGGTGCAACTCCTAATGTTATTGCTTTACGAGGCACTTTATGCAGTCCACCGAATTCCATTGCCGCAGCTGCACGCGTCGAATGATCCAAAGTGATCAGCCTTGTACGTGCATTGATAAGTGCGCCGGGTTCGTTGAAGCCTATATGTCCGTTTCCGCCTATTCCCAACAATTGGAAATCAAGCCCGCCAACTGCATTAATTTTACTTTCATAAGAAATACAATAGTCACGTAACAACGCGGCAGGAACTGTGCCGTCCGGCAGAAAATAATTTTCTTTAGGGATATCGACATGATCAAATAACTGCTCTTTCATAAACCGGTGATAGCTATAAATGGAATCCGGTTCCATTTGATAGTATTCATCCAGATTAAAAGAAATTACGTTTTTGAAGCTAAGACCTTCTTCTCTGTGCATTTTTACCAATCTGGCATAAACGGTTTTAGGAGAAGACCCGGTTGCAAGACCGAGTACACAGGATTTACCTTCTTTTTGTTTTCGTCGTATCAAATCAGCAATTTCCTGTGCAACTGCATTGGATGCTTCCTTAGAATCTGCGAAAATCTGGGTAGGTATTTTTTCGTAAGTGATAGGTTGACCGATCGTGCCATTGGTTGCATTATCTGCCGCTTGTAATAAAATTGTCTCTGGATTTACAGTTTGCAAAGTCATATTTTGTAATTTTTTTATTTCAGGAGTTTAAGAATAAACCAATGTACGGGTCATGTAAGTACTCATTATAAACAACGAATGTTTCAAATTCCCAAAGGAAATTCTTAGTCTGTATAATTTTATGCAGGAAATATTGCTAAATAAATTATAAGTCTTTTGCAAAAATACGACTCAAAGTCAATATTTATTAAAAAAATTTAAAAATAACTTATTGTTAATGATACGCTGAAATATCGGAACCAGACTATTTTAAAGAGAGAAATTTAATAATTAACATTTTCTCTTTCTCATAAAGTGACTTGTAATTTTTCATTCCACAAGAATTGCTTGTATTTTTGCATCTTAATTTACAGAAACATCATATATTTTTTCCGTTACTCCCATGTCTACACTCACAAGCGTTGAACGTGATACAGAAATTTTTGATCTTATAAACAGAGAGAAATTTCGCCAGGAATCTGGTATCGAGCTGATTGCCTCAGAAAACTTTACTTCTAAACAGGTGATGGAAGCTGCCGGAAGCGTTCTTACCAATAAATATGCAGAAGGGCTTCCCGGAAAAAGATATTATGGAGGCTGTGAAGTTGTAGATGAGATCGAACAAATTGCAATAGATCGTCTGAAAGAATTATTTGGTGCAACCTGGGCTAACGTGCAGCCACATTCGGGAGCACAGGCCAATACAGCAGTGTTTCTAGCTTGTCTGAATCCTGGTGATAAAATAATGGGATTCAACCTGGCGCATGGCGGACACCTTACCCATGGATCTCCTGTTAATATCTCAGGAAAATATTTCAAACCTGTTTTTTATGGTGTTGAAGCAGAAACTGGTCTGATCGATTGGGATAAGGTAGAAGAAACGGCTGTCAGAGAGAAACCAAAATTATTAATATGTGGTGCTTCTGCTTATAGCCGCGATTGGGATTATGAACGTTTGCGTTCTATTGCGGATCAGGTTGGTGCTTTATTGATGGCAGACATTGCACATCCTGCCGGTTTAATCGCTAAAGGTTTATTGAAAGATCCGTTTGATCATTGCCATATTGTTACCACAACTACCCATAAAACATTACGCGGACCACGTGGAGGTGTTATTATGATGCGTAATGATTTTGAAAACCCATTTGGAATTACAACGCCAAAAGGTCAAACACGCATGATGTCTTCTCTTTTGGATTCAGGTGTTTTCCCTGGTACACAAGGAGGTCCTTTGGAGCATATTATTGCTGCAAAAGCAATTGCTTTCGGTGAAGCACTGAGCGAAGGTTATTATAATTATGCAACGCAGGTTAAGAAAAATGCCCAGACAATGGCAAAAGCTTTTACCGAAAAAGGGTATAGAATTATTTCAGGCGGAACAGATAATCATTTAATGCTGATTGATTTACGTACTAAAAATGGTATTGAATCCGGCTTAACAGGTAAACTGGCTGAGAACACTCTGATCAAGGCAGATATTACAATTAATAAAAATATGGTACCATTTGATGATAAATCACCGATGGTAACTTCAGGTATCAGAGTAGGAACAGCTGCGATGACTTCAAGGGGATTATTAGAATCGGATATGGAGCGCATCGTTGATTTGATAGATACTGTTTTAGTAAATCATGATCAGGATGCTAAAATTGCTGCGATAAAAGGAGAGGTAAATAACTGGATGAAAGAATATCCATTATACAGCTAATTATTAATAATAAAAATGAATATAAAACTGCATAGAAACGTTATAAAGTTACTATGCAGTTTTTTGTTTTTTTAGTGAAAATCAGGCATAAATTCAGCAGGATTTCTTCAAAAATCAGGTTAGAAATTGAGGGCTGAATAGCAAAATAATAAGGTTACAGGATAACCTTATATCTATGATGGTAAAGAATTGTGTGCTAACATGTTTTGACTTAGTAAAGTTTTCATAACTTTGCACTCCAAAATTGAATTTTAATTGATATGAGCAAGAAAAACACGGGTGAGTCCGGTCTTGAAATTATTGAAACCCCGGAAGCATTAGCCGGACAAATCAGTAAGGCAGAGATTTTTTTCCTAAAGAATCGTAAAGTAGTTGCAGGCATTGGCGGAGCAATCATTCTTGCAATCGTTGCATTTGCAGGATACCGGTTTTATATAGACAGCCAGGAAGGAACGGCTCAGAACGCTCTTGCGAGTGTAGTTTACGATTTTGAAGCAGATTCTTTACAGAAAGCATTGAATGGCAGCGGCGGAAACGAAGGGCTGTTATCTATTGCAGATAGTTACAAAGGAACCGATGCAAGCAATCTTGCTAATTTTTATGCGGGTGTAGCCTTGTTGAAACAAGGTAAATATGATGACGCAATCAGTCATCTTCAATCATTCGGTTCTTCTGATTTATTGGTGTATGCCCGTGCGCAGTCTTTGATCGGTGATGCTTATCTGGAAAAAAACCAGGGTGCAGAAGCTATTTCTTATTACAAGAAAGCAGCTGATCATGAAAAAAATGAATATTTCACACCAGTATATTTGATGAAACTGGCTATTGCACAAGAAAAAGCAAATCAGGCTGCTGATGCCGTTGCTACTTATAAGCGTGTGATTGAAGAATTCCCTCTTTCGTCAGAAGTGGTGAATGCTAAAAAATATATGGGATTATTAGAAGGACAGGTCGGCAAATAATGGTTAACCATTTCTGTTCTCTAAAAGGATAAAGCCGACAACGGTTTTATCCTTTTTTTATTAAAAGACAATGAGCTTACTTTAAACGCCAACCTTATGTCGAGTGCTGATAAAAATTTAAGTGTATTTATAACAGATGGTCTTCCTGACATCAGTACAAAAAAGTTTGCTATTCTGGTTGCAGAATGGAATGGCGAAGTAACTGAAAAACTTTTTGAAGGAGCATATCAAACATTATTGCAATATGGCGCATTGGCGGAAAATATTGTAAGAGGCAATGTGCCGGGAAGTTTTGAACTGACACTTGGAGCACATTGGTTCGCGCAACGCAGCGATATTGATGCTGTTATTGCTCTGGGTGTAGTAATTCAGGGAGAAACAAAGCATAATGATTACATTAATCATGCTGTTGCGCAGGGAATTACAAACGTCAGTATTAAAAATAACAAACCTGTTATTTTTGGTGTATTGACACCTAATACAATGGAACAAGCAATAGACCGTGCGGGTGGTATCCATGGGAACAAAGGAGATGAAGCCGCTATGACTGCTATAAAAATGATCGGTCTAAAGGAATCAATCAATTTTGGTGAAATACCTTACTGATCAGAATAAAATTTACTTATTAAAAATTCAATCATTCATTATTTATGCAAGTCTGGAAATTTGGCGGCACTTCGGTAGGAAAACCCGAACGCATGCATTCAATCCGCGAACTTCTTAATCAGGATCCCAATCGTAAAATTGTTGTTTTATCAGCCTTATCGGGCTCTACTAATACATTAATTTCTATTGGAGAATCTGCAAAATCTTATGAAGATGAGCAGGCTCTTTCAAAAATTGATGATTTAAAAACGCACTACGATCTGTTTATAAAAGAACTTTATTCAACGGAATCAGGACTTGCAAAAGGTCAGGAAGTGATTGATAGTGAATTTGGATTTATCCGTTCTTTGGTTGGTATTAAACCGTTTACCATTAAACAGGAAAAGGAACTCGTTGCTGAGGGAGAATTGCTGAGTACCAAGATGTTTCAGGTTTATCTGGAAGAAAAAGGTGATAGTTCAGTACTATTGCCTGCTTTGGATTTCATGCGTATTGATGCTGATGGCGAACCTGAAATGGCAGTGATTGAAGAAAAACTGGTTACGATTCTTAATCAGCATACTGATAAACAAGTCATCGTTACACAAGGATTTATTTGCCGTAATCCACGTGAAGAAGTTGATAATTTGAAACGTGGCGGATCCGATTATACAGCTTCTTTGATTGGCGGAGCCATTCGTGCGGATGAAATCCAAATCTGGACTGATATTGACGGAATGCATAATAATGATCCAAGAATTGTAAAACGTACGTTCCCGATTAGAGAACTTACTTTTGAAGAAGCTGCGGAACTGGCTTATTTTGGAGCAAAAATTTTACATCCGAGTACCATTACACCAGCAAAATTACGCGGTGTGCCGGTTCGTTTGAAAAATACCATGCAGCCGGAAGCTCCAGGTACGCTGATTGCGAACCAGACTTCTGACCGTGAAATAAAAGCAATTGCTGCTAAAGATAATATTACGGCGATTTATATCCATTCGACCCGTATGCTGAATGCTTACGGATTTTTACGCAGAGTGTTTGAGATTTTTGAAAAATACAAAACGCCTGTTGATATGATCACTACGTCGGAAGTGTCAGTTTCCGTTACAATTGACAACTCTGATCATTTGGCGGAAATTACGGCAGAACTTCGCGAATTTGCTGATCTGGAAGAACACGACCGCGATCAGAATATCATTTGTATTGTTGGAAATTTCAGTGCGGATAAGGAAGGAATTGCATTAAAAGTATTGGAGGCCATGAAACACATTCCAATCCGAATGATTTCGTACGGAGCTTCCGAACATAATTTATCGCTGCTTATTCATTCGCGATATAAAGCAGAAGCGCTGAATGTGCTGAATGAGCGTCTCTTTTATTACGAAGATGCTATGAAGGATATTTTTACAGCGCCCTGATATTATTTTTTGATTGTTTTTAAATTGATTCAATTACAAATTTTAGCTGACAGTTTAATAGCTGGCAGCTTATAGCTTATGTTACAACCCATATTTATTCGCGATAACAAGGATCTGACGATAGCGGGATTGAAGAAAAAACACTTCAAAGATGCTGAATTAGCCGTGGATCGCATTATTGAACTGGATCAGGCCAGACGTGATACACAAAACGAACTGGACAATGTTTTGGCAGAATCTAATGCAAAAGCCAGGGAAATTGGTGCTTTAATGAAATCAGGTCAAAAGGATTTGGCAGATGCTGCCAAAGCTGATACTGTATTGTTGAAGGAGCAGTCTAAAACATTAGAAGAAAAACACAGGGATTTAGAGACGTCTCTTTTGGATGAGCTGGTAAAACTTCCAAATCTGCCGCATGAAAGTGTACCTGAAGGCCGTACAGCTGAGGACAATGTAAATATATTGGAACAAGGTGCAAAACCAACTTTATTTGAAGGTGCTTTACCACATTGGGAGCTGATCAAAAAATTGGGTAAAAACCAGGCACCAATTATTGATTTTGAACTTGGAAATAAAATTACCGGAGCTGGTTTTCCGGTTTATAAAGGAAAAGCAGCGCGTCTTCAGCGTGCCATGATTGCCTTCTTTCTGGATGAGGCAGGAAAAGCTGGTTATATGGAAGTGCAGCCTCCGATTGTTGTTAATGAAGCCTCTGGTTTTGCCACAGGCCAACTTCCCGACAAAGAAGGACAAATGTATCATGACGCGGCGGATAATCTTTATTTGATCCCAACGGCAGAAGTTCCGGTGACAAATTTATACCGGGATGTAATTGTTGCGGAAACGGATTTGCCTGTAAAAAATGTAGCTTATACGCCTTGTTTCAGGAGAGAAGCAGGAAGCTGGGGAGCACATGTTCGCGGGCTAAATCGTTTGCATCAGTTTGATAAAATAGAAATTGTTCAGATCAATAAACCTGAGGAATCTTATCAGGCGCTGGAAGATATGGTAAATCACGTAAAAGGTTTACTGGAAAAACTGGAATTGCCTTATCGGATTTTGCGCTTGTGCGGCGGAGATATGGGTTTTACATCTGCATTAACTTATGATTTTGAGGTTTGGTCAGCCGGGCAGGAGCGCTGGCTGGAATGCAGTTCTGTTTCTAACTTCGAAACTTACCAGGCAAACCGTTTAAAACTTCGTTATAAAACAGGAGATAAAAAGACTCAGCTACTACATACGCTTAACGGCTCTGCTTTGGCATTGCCACGGATTGTTGCGGCTTTACTGGAAAACAATCAGCAGGAAGATGGAACGGTTCGTATTCCGGCTGTTTTAGTACCTTATTGTGGATTTGAGAGTATAGAATAAATTTTTTTTGCAAGATAATTTTGAAAAGCCTTCATAAAAATGAGGGCTTTTTATTTTTTACTGATTTTTAATAGTTCAGGTATTCCTACTTTCTCCATAATAAGTTTACCTACTTTTTCTGCTGCGATTCCAGGTTCCAAACGGAAAGTGTTTTCAAAATCACTACCCGTTATTTTTGTTCGGAAACAATGAAAACTAACAAGTGGTGACTTTAAATAGTTATCCAATAATTCCATAAGATGCGTGGAAATCATGAAAATGGAATTTTTGTAATTAGAAAATCCGTCCACAACAGTTTTTGAGCAGAATAATGCATCTTCCTGATTTGTACCCCGAAAAAGTTCATCAATAATAATAAAGCAATTTTCGCCTCTGGAAAGTGCTTCGGCTATACTTTTTATCCGCATCATCTCATTATAAAAATGGCTGTATCCCAGAACAAGATCGTCAGTAAGATGTATGGATGTAAATAATTGGTCAATAAACGAAAGCCGGAGATTACGGGCAGGAACCGGCCAGCCCAGATGAGCCAGAAAAATGACAATTCCTGCTGATTTTAAAAAAGTGGTTTTACCGCTCGTATTGGCACCGGTAAGAATGCAAATACCAGAATCACCATGAAGGGAAAAGCTGTTTTTAACTGCATTCGGAATCAACGGATGCCAGATATCTGAAACATCAAAACAGGTTTTGTCTAACACAAATTCAGGGAAAGAAAGTGTGTATTCTCTTGATGTCAAAGCAATTGCCATGAAGGCATCAAGCTTATAATAAATATCCAGTATCCGTCTAAATTCTACTTTATGCTGTTTGCGGAAATAATAATCCAAATAAAAAACAGTTCTTTTGGGAAGGCTTTTCTGATTGGTTTTGAGAAAGGGTTTTAATACAAAAGAGTTGAAAAAAGACTTCATAAAACTAAAATCGTCCTTTATTTCATCTTTAATTTCATGCTCATTCAACTGTAAAATCATTTCATTCAGTGCTCTCAAAACTCTGATCGTAGCTGTTAATCCGCTTTCAACATGGTAATATTCAGTCGGATGACGATAGGCAAAAATCATCGTTTGAAACCAGTGCTGAAATACATCCTGCGACATGGTGTATGCTATATTGCTGCCATAATAATTTTCAGCTGCTGCTATGTAAGCATGTGAAATATCAACTTTCCACGAATCAATATTCTGAGAAATAGCTTTAATAAGTTCTTGTACAGACAAAATTCCGGCAAGACTTTGCTTGGGAATCCGGATCATATTTTTCAGAAAATCCCTGCCTCCATAAGATTTTGTTTTGTTGAAATAATTGAAAACGCAATCATCATTTCGCTTGTCAGATATTATTTGAAGTTCATGAAGAGTATGGTCGTCAACAGGTTGCATAATGAAGATTTGGGATGTCTTCAAAAATAGTCACAACCGGGAAAGCGGTCCTGTTAAAGTAAGTTAAATGTCAGGTGAAGTGTTTTTGCCTGCTGTAACATTTAGCTAAAAATCCCGTTGAGGATTTAAAACTTTGGGGTTATACTAATCAAATCCCTCTTTTTCGGAAAAGCCAGCCAGATAAAATAACCGGTTAAAAGTACAATGGCAACCTGCATGATATAATCGATCAGTAATCCGGATGAAGCTGCCGTATCAGAAGGAGTCATGTAACAAGGCATTCCCAGACGCCACCAATACGAAGGATGAACTACACACAATACATTGAATATCAATAAAAGTATGATCTGGATGCGGCTTCTCCAATTAATGACGTAGAAGACAAGCGGAATTAAAAACAGGAAAATATAATTGCTGTAAGCACTTTGCTGCACGACCATCATCGTTGCATATAAAACGATCCAGACACGTGATAGCATTACTCTGAAATCTGAATTCCGTAATCTCCAGGCGGCCAGACAAGCAAGTCCAACTGAGGCGGCAAGCCCGATCCAGTTCCAGAATTTTTGTCCTACCCCAATTTTATTAAAAAACCATGGATTAAGTATTGAAGGAATGTTTGGGGCACGGAGCGTTTGGGCTTCGTCCAATGGCTGTGTAAATTCCCATCCAACCAGATAATAAAGAATGGCCAAAGAAAGAATCCCAATAATGATCATAGGGATCAAAAAGCGGATTTTTTGTTTTTCAAGAATAAATAATGGTACCAGAATTAGAATAAAAATTGCTTTGGTCATCAGCAATCCAATTGCCAGAATAATTGCATACCAGGCTACCCGCATTGTCCGCTCACGCACCAGATAAGCCAGTGCTACAAACAACCACATCCAGACATCTTCCTGTGCACCTACAATGCATAAAACCAGCGAACCCGGTAATATAAAATAAGCAATAGCCTTGAAAAGGAAATCG
>Ga0247734_1001468_pt1 | contig 17911 bp, 15 predicted proteins | sample UWRJL103311B2_FD_180933 | JGI IMG/M metagenome (GOLD analysis project Ga0247734, IMG submission 180933) | Plant litter microbial communities from Arlington Agricultural Research Station in Wisconsin, United States - UWRJ-L103-311B-2 | ecosystem: Environmental > Terrestrial > Plant litter >... | reverse complement strand
AAAAATGGGAAAAAAGGTCTTACACTGTGGGGCTCAAGGTGCCGGATTATCAGGAAAGCTAGCAAATAACTACCTGTTAGCCATTAACAATATTGCTACAGCTGAAGCAATGAACCTTGGTATAAAATGGGGGCTCGACGCCAAAGTTCTTGGGAACCTGATTAACATCAGTACCGGCAAGTGCTGGCCTAGTGAAGTCAACAATCCTGTAAAGGGAGTAGTGGATGGATCGCCTGCTAGTAGAGATTATAGCGGTGGCTTTGGCATATCATTAATGAAGAAAGATTTGAAACTTGCTATTCAGGCTGCAAGTGAAGCCGGTGCTCGTTTGGAACTTGGCGATAAAGCCAAAGAAGTTTACGAAGCTGCCGAGGCACAAGAGGATTGCAAGGGCAAGGACTTCTCTGTTGTTTATAGATACCTCGGAGGCGAAGATGCTGCTAAATAGATTTACTATTTCTAATAAAAAATTTAGATATTTAAAATCATCTACCTTTTCTTTAAGTGATTCATTTACAAGTCTTGTTTTCCACCGAGACGCCATTCTTTATGCACCCCGTTGCGCCCACGCCGATCATGATTCTAGAAGCAAAACTAATGCAATCTCTTCAATTCCTCGACCATGTTCCGCACATCCTCCACACTAGGTCCTAGACCCTGACAAATCTCCTCCTGTACATCCTCATCCACATCCAAAAATCGCTCGATGAGCTCACCATCTACAAAACGGAAAGGCTCTGGGTCCTCCTACGACCTGTCAGCACAACCCCAAAATGGCAGTGGGGGTAGGGGTAGGGGTCAACATACGACAGCATCGCTCTGGATCTGAAAACTGCGGTAGCGATTAAACTCCATATCACCTAAGGTGACAATAATACTACTCATCTTGGTTTGCAATCGCATGAGCAAATCTTGCGAACTGGTTCCGATGGTTGAGAAGAGATAGATGGAACCTTCAGTCTAAAGCATTGTTAGTCTGGTTGCCGATTGGCAATGTGGATGGGAAGGGGGCAATATACAGTAGCGATGAAAGCCCGAGGGGTGACTATGGCTGCGGGTGAAGGGGCGACATTGAGATGCACTATTCGATTCGCAACTTCGCCGAGATTCATCATGCTGGTTGCCTCCAGACGTTTACGGTCTTCAAGGGTAACGCCTTGAGGATTACGGCGGAGGACCTGGGAAAGCGTTAGTCCTACCCAGTTTGGCTATAAGACTGGAAATACGCACTACTAAATTCCCATGGTGGTCACTCTCGAGATATGATTCGCCTTCTATATGTACAACAGCTGTAGCCCACAATGCTTGCATATGTCTTGCCACTTCTTCTAGGGTATCCGGGAGACCATCTTTACCAGGTATGAACTCTACCAGTGACAACGATCTGTGAAGTGTTAGAATAGTAGTTTATAGTAAAGGATATACGTACTTCATCATGTCACCAATAGCAATAATGCTCCCATTGATATCCATAGATATAGGGTTTGTAGAAGTTCTATAGGTTGCCAGTTTCGAAAAATGTGCTGAGTTTTCCGTTGTTTCTTCATATCTGTACACAACAACGGTTTTGACGAGCGCTGCCACAATCTTGCCATCCATCATTGCTAAACACCTGCACGCACCCTTCAGTTCGTGGCTCATTATCTCGTATGGACTTCTTGTGTTGTCCACACCAAAGACGATTATGCGTCCTTTGCGCCGATCAGTTGATCTGTTATCATCTTCTTCTAGATAACTAGTTCCGACCAGAAATCTTTCGACGGGTTCGTCACCATATGTTGTATGTAACTCCGCACGCATAACACACTCGATCAATTCACCACGCGAGCTGTCGAAGATAAAAGGCTTGCCTATCTCGCCAAACATAACCTCCTCCACAAGTTTGAAGCTGCTCACAACAATTTCTTGACCCTCTTCTAACTCCAACTTCATACAACCGATTCCGAAAGCTCTTTCATTTGCCGAATAGGCTATCCGTCGAACAGTCTCGCCCAATGGTAGAGTGGTGACATGGGTTCTTCTCTCTGTGTCAATCTGGGAGATCTTAAGGCCATTATCTGCTGTAGCTACAATTATAGAATCGGGATATGCGATGCTGTCAAACGAACATATCTGCACAGCATTCTCTGCCGTGACCGCTGAGTAGACTATCCTCCCCTCGGAGCCATATATCAGACTAGGGTGCTCGCATGTCGCAAACACGTTGTAGAGTCCATCTTTTCGGGGAAGAACTTCAAATCTAGCCTGTTGGGTTCCTAGCACTATGCTTTTCCTGCCAAAAAGTGACATGGTTTCTTGGTCAACATTGAAGGACAATACAATACCATCTTCCATAGCAACGAATAATGTAGGTCCTGAACTCTCTGCGGGTAAAACCTGAGTAAGGGCGATATTCCGTGGTATCGATGCATTGTCCATTCTTCGAAGGTCTTCTGTGTGAATGATTTGGAGATTGGTAAGATTTAAAATTGAGATGGACCCAGATTTCCAAAATCCGACAACTGCGATATTAGGCATGTGTCCAGGAACATGTATACAAGCTACTTGATCATCCGATAAATCTTGTCTTGCTACCACCTTCAGATTGTCTCTTAGATTGAGCGAAGCAAGAACAACACCATTAGCAGAAATTAAGAGATGGGTATCACTTGCTGAGGCGGCTGTGACCAAAGGAAACTCAACAGGTGTTGTCCACCTAGAGACGGGACCACGAGAACTTAACAGCATCGCCCCTTTCGTCGTGACTTGTAAAATCAAGTCATTGGGAAGGTTGGCTGCCAGAAGAGTATGTGCGTCCATTTGGAAACCTCTGAAGTTCTCAATCTCTTCAATTCCTCCCTCGGAATCAAATTTGAATACACGTGTCTCGATAGATAACGATATAATAAGAGTATCAATGTATTCGCCGTCGGATCGGAGTGCGAACAGACCTTGAACATCTTTCATATCTGGAAGAATACCAATGTCTTCCAACCCGACGCCACTCCGCACACTCCTCAGACTCCCTTCGGACCATCCTCCACTACCTGTCACTATTCGCGCCTCTCCGGATGAATACTCGCTGCTGTGTGACCCGCCATCTCGACCTCCAAGGTCCATAACAGTGAAGTCCAGTATAGGCGCAACATTTGCCATTGTTTGCAGTATCTGAAGTCTTGGTTCCTCTGATTCAATGTCTAGTCGTACAACCTGAGAATCTCCTTCATGGGAAGCAATAAAAACAACGCCGTCTCCCATATGCTTCATTACTGTTGCTTTGGTCGTCTTTCCGATCAGCTTTACATCCAATCCTATAACTACCGCCCCGTCAACCTCGATGGTCATAAGATACAGCCGCGCATATCTATCAGCTAGTAAATAATGCAGATCATCGTATTTCTCCCAAGCAACCCATATGTTGGCTTCTTCCAGGGTACATTCAACAACGGCTTTACTTTCGTCATCTAAATATATCATAGTAGTTTCACCAACGACTATTACACCCCCAAGCTGTGCTTTGGCAGTTGTAGCATTTCTGACTATGTATCTCTTGTGTTCAATCTCCCCCTTCGAGACCGGGATGAGATGGGAGGCTCCGACATCTAAACCTGAGAGCTCGTTCTCTCGATCTCTTGTGGGATCAAATGCCAATACCCCACCCTTTTCATCCACCACCCTATATGTAACCAGCCGTAGATCTGGGTGTACTTTACCTGCATCGTATAGAATCGCAAGTTTCGGCCTCTTATCCTCTGTGTATAGAAATGTGCACGCCTTCACCCTCAATTCCGTAATTCGAACTTGTTCCGGCGGCGTCAGATAATCCTGGGTGCCTTTCCGTGGCTTGATAACCTTAACAACATTCAATATGCCCTGGAAAAGCTCCATAACCATAATTTTGCCCGTAGGATCTATGAGACACCCATCCCGACTCTGCGAATTTTGCATATGTCTCTCTGCTACGTCCACAAATGACTGAATAGTATCAAGCTGCCGCGTCTCTGGGTTCCACACTACAGTAAAGTATTGAAACCTTACGGTGCCGATAAAGAGATGGTCAGTTTTGGCTCCAAACGGGCGGATCTTTTCGAGCATTGATACGCGTCCGTATATGGCTTTGGATGTAACCATCACCAGGCCATCCGCAGATAGCGTCCATATTTCTACTCGATTCGCTTTTCTATATCCATCTTAGCAGAGGTCTTGAATACAGCTGTGATTCAAAGCTTACGCAAGCACAAGGCACTCATCTTCTTCATCTAGGAGGTTTATTTTTAGGGCATGGCGTATGCTGCTTGGTCTGTGTATTGGAGCTAGGTATGCCATTATGTCAAACAGAGTTAAATGGTTGTTCCCTCAAGCCTGGAGGGTTTGCGAGCTTCGATATCATGACGATAGGATTGTTCGCGTTTAAGCTTATCGCCATTCTTCGGATTTAATGAGGGGTACATAGCTTAAGCGAGCCCCTTTTCAAGTAGGCTCTTTTGCTCACAACAATATCGCCATTTTGGGCCCAAGCTAGTTCTTATGTATTAGTTAAACAGTCTCATTCCCGTCTCCAGACGGAATTTCCGGCCTCTATTTGTAAAGATAGTTTTAAGATATGATCTTGTAACATTGTGTTTACTGTATAATGCTTTTTTGATATTGCTAACTTTGAAAGTAACCAAACCTCGGAAACGCCTATAATCTAAAAAAATTCATTGCAGATGCAGCAAATTTGTGCGGGGTATCTTTTCCCAACCCAGACATGCATGTAGGAAATTAAAGCAAAACCTCACGCATTATATAGATCATCCTGAATGCCTTCCCCGGCTCCACCATCTCTCCCCACCACTTCAGCTTCTTCATCGGAATCGGATGATTCGTCAGTTGAGCTATCATGTTCTATGTTTGCAGACGCTTTTCCTTTGTCCTTGGCCTTTCGCTTAGATCTAGACTTCATGACAACCTTAGATCTAGACAATTTCGCGGCATCTCGAGGCGCACTGATAACATCCAAAAACTCATCGGGGGTCCAGGCACTGTTCAAGCTGACCATTTGTCTTTTCAACTCCTCGGGGTCATGGTTTCCCTCACCGACGAGCAGATTCTTCTGATAAGCTTCCCAGGCCTCTGGTGAATTCTCGTCGATCCATTTATGTCGTCTCCAAGATTCAGCTTGAGTTGCAGCGATTCTTTCGGCCATCGAATCCGTTGTCTCTTCCTCACCATCCACTGGATTCTTAATGATCATTTGAACAGCGCGCGCTTCTGGTATGCGAGCTTGAGCGGGTGCCTTCCCTATCCGGTCTTGTTCGGCAAAGGCATCAATATGATGAAACTGAGGTCGCAATTGCGTTATGTGATCCACAGGTGTGAGATGAAGTTGATCTGACGTTGTTAGTATGTTTGGGTAAATTTTATAATATCCAGGCTTACTGTCAACGAAAGTACCCAACATGTATTGTGGTGACCAACTCTCAATTTTGTCGATCTGACCACCCAAAGTCTGAGTTTTGAGAACGTTGCCTGTATGCCTTGCTCGTTCAAACTCGACGTCCTGGATGCGACCTAGTGGCTCTACCTCTTGTTGATCAGATCCTCTTCCCCTCCCTCTGCCAGCTGCAGCTCTCGGCCCAGTAGCACCAATTCCAAATCCGGCAGCCATTCCATAACCTAGCCCTTTGACCTGCTCACTTGTTTTCATTGCCGTGCCCCATTTGACACCCTTGTCACGGTCATAGTTGCGGGAGATATCGATAGGAACATCGAGTTCTACCATTCCCGAGTTTGGCTTGATTCGAAGTTCCATAGGAGCACAATGATTCTCGGCAGCATATGGCTGATTTTCAGCACGATTAGGAAACTGGAGGACCATAACCTCACGGCCATCGGTCAGCCGTGGCTTTATGAAGACATCGTATTCAGCAACAATTGGGTCGTCTTCGGAATCGTTATCCTCATGGTCTTCCTCTTGCTCGTCTTCCACCTTTATCAATGGCTCATTAGTGGACCCTTTGATTCCTGCATGAGTACCCCTCTTAGTATCTTCTGTGTCTATATCCATTCTCAAATTGTGTGTTAGGAGTGTTACAAACACTTTGGTTTGTCAATGTAGCTTAGGACTCATCCAACCATTTTTTGGTGGAGGGGTTATTCAATGCGGTGTATGCGGCCGACTTGGCTCGGTGAATTGTGCAAATTGTGAATGACCGAGGTTCAGGTACGGGCTGCTCTACATAATTCTGCATAATTGTACTAGTGTTTCCGCCACAGCTTATGACGACTTTACAGGCAGCTGCCATACCACTTCTTGAGTAACCCTCTACCACCTACAACAATCCTGCAACCACAAATCATCTCAAAGCAAATCTTTGAAGCCATCAACTAGATAAACCATCGAAAATGTGCTCATCCGATCTCTTCCTTGCGCTGATCGCCATCCTATTCCCACCCATTGCAGGTACGTTCCGCCACCATGAAACTTATAGCGGTCGTATTTGTCTCAATATGGCTTGCTCGCATTGCTTGTTATAATGATATAACTACTCTCGTATGACCAACAACTGACTTTTCAACAGTGTGGGTTAAATCTGGCGTCTGCTCAGCTGATTCCCTCATCAACATCTGCCTCTGTATGCTCGGCTTCCTTCCTGGCCTCTTGCATGCATGGTACATCATAGCCAAATATCCCGAGCAAGACTACGAATGCATCCCTCAAGATGCAGAGGCCCATCGAGTTACATACATTATTGTTCAAGGCCCGAACGGAGAACAAAGACGAGTGCCCAAGCCCCAAGCTCAGCCATCGGGATATGGAGCTACAGCACCGCTCGCTCCTCCCGTACATCAATCACAAAATGGAACCTGGAATGACGGAGAGGGCAGCACTGGAGGAAATGCTGGACCTAGTTCTGGATCCAGTAATCAGGCTCCAGTACCACCCTCTTATGCCGAGGCTGTGAAAGGGGACCATAAGGTGCAGAGCAGAGACTAAGCTGTATCTTGAATATGAGGCGGTTACAGGACAGTCAACGATCGCGGCGATCAGTTAATTAAGACTAAATGATGGATGGGTTCCGAATTTTATGACTATGGGACTGGAAATGGGATGCCGAGGCTGGGTTTTCTGGAATTTAATTTATGGCGTTGGCTTGTCTTATTAACATATCTCCCCCCGGGAACACAGAACAGTACATTCAACTAGTTTTAGCTGAAAAGTTAAGACTTTGTGAATTCAAAGGATATTACTCTACTCTCATGATATCAAGCAATTTGATAAATTGATTTACATCCACATGAATACCCACTTTTAACAAGATATGAAAAACTGGGAGATTCTAATACCGATCTCTTCTTTGCTCTGCGAATATATTTAAATATTTGAAGCAATAGACAACGTCACGATCTAGCCATGGCAATACAATCGTATTGAATAACCTTAGGTTCTCGCCCAATTACAAGTGCGCAGGCCATTATTCTTAACCATGTTTCAATTAATTTACCCCATCAAAGACATAGTTGCCTCCGGCCAGCTCCCCCAAATCATAGGTCTTTCTGAGACTTTGCTATTCATCGGGGCCAAAATGGAAACCTTTTGCCTCGCAACATCCACATCCGCCACATACACAAAGCCCATAACTGGCGCATCCCTTATTGTCTCATGGGAATCATGCGTTCCTGCGTATATTACTGCGAAAATGCAGTGTGTCATTTCTTGGGATGGTGTGACTTTGGAGTAGAGGTCTCCTAAGTAAGATGTTTCTTCTTCGCCTATGCCTGGGAGAAAATTCGAGTTTGTGGTCTCGGCTGGGAGAGATGTTAGCGGTGTTATTAACAGGGGTGAGGAAGAAGAGTTATACCTTCACGGATTTTGTAGATAGCTAGCTCGTTGAAGTTGACTTGTTGAGTTTGTGGGCTGAGGGTTCTTTTAGAGTCGCCGAAGAAGTATTCTTTCAAGACTGCTTCTCTTGTTTGTTTCTGAAACCTAAAAACATAGTTAGTACTATTTACAATACTAAAAGACATTTTTGGAGATATCACGTACTCTTCGTCTCTGTCCACGCATCCACCTGATTTATCGAGCTTTAAGATGGTGAGTTCTTCGCCGCGTGCCGTTTTGTAGCCTTGGAAACGGCGCGACATATCGATATTCAATCTCTCGGAGCCCAGCACCAAAAGTGTGTTCACTACAGATCAGATTATTAACCATTCATAGACAGAGCCTTAATATAACTACCTTGAAATTCCTTGACAATATGAGAGATCAGGTCAAAATTATCCTTTCCACTTTGAGCAATCGAACCAGGAGTATCAATAATCATTCCCGTGGACTTGACGATCGGGTCATCAACTAGCCTACTTGTGGCCGTTATAGCAAGCCTTGTCAAAGTAGGCTTATAAAGTCTCGTATTATCTTCCGGATTCGCCAATCCATAGTAGTAGCATAAAGGCAACTTCACGGGTACAGGACTGGGCCCACTTGAAGGACTGCTTCCCCATCCTTCTTCAACGTCAAGAATCGAAGCAAATGGTGTAGCCGTTAAGCTCCCCGGTATCGATAATATGCCCTCTCTCGAATCTGTATTTATGACCATAGGTTGTCTTCCCATGCGAACTGCATATGCAGTTAATAGCTTCACCAAAGTCGTCTTTCCAGAATTGCTAGGTCCTATAACCAATATCCTAGGTCCCTCACCTCCCTTATTTTGCGCTTCGTCTCTAAGTTTTTCTAGCGCAAAGTGGGTATTGACATACGAAACCATAGGCGTCTCTTCGGCTGTATATTCGACACATGATCCTTTGACCTCAAGTTTACATCCGTGCCAGGAGAATATCGCAGCTTTCATGCCCCGGAATGTATATGGGTGATTAAGGGCCAACTCTGTTCCAAAAAGCTCGGCAGTTCCTGATAATACCTATAAAGATTAGCTTTAATCTAAAAATCACTGTAGCTGCCTACCTTCAAATCGATGCTTTCTCCAATTGCTACCTCAAACCGCCATTCTGAGTTCGGATTCAGATCATGAACTGCGGCAGCCGTAGAGAAAGTCGTAGCTTGGAGACGCGCAGGCTGGGCAGCTAATCCTAGACCAGGTATTGACATTGTGTCCAAAGATGTATCAGACGAACTAAAGGGGACAGGTAGAATGGTCGTCGTTCGGATAACTCTGGAAATGAATTAAAAGTTCTTTGCTTGATGTATTGTCATGGCATCTTTTTGTCAGCCTTGCGGATGTGGATCATCACAGCCTTATCGGTAGGTGACAACGAGAATCATCATATCCGCTGTTTGTTAGTTATACCTGCAACACACAAGTGTTTGTTCCAGTTTGTCAAGAACTGCTACTTCCTGCTTCTTGCCATCCTCTGGTTTTTTACGTTGGATTTGAGTACACCCTCCGACCTTTGTATTTTTTGCTTTCCACATAGTTTCCAAGACTAGATAGAACTCCCCTTAGTGATTACACTACTTGGTATTATCTAGTACTAAATACCTCTTATTCTTCATTTGCAAAGCGGATCTCTGTGTCCGCAGCTTCATATGGAAATTTCTTGAAAAAGAGCACCAAACAATCCCAGATCAATAAAACTTTCGTGGCCAGATATTCATCGCAGTCTTCACACCACTCTTTAGCGGCAATCCAGCGTGCATAACCCTCTTATCCCCCGTCCCATTGGAATGCAGATTCACCCAAAACAACGCATTCCCACTCCTTGGTCTGAAAGCCACTCCCCCATCCTCATGTTCCTTCCATCTTCCTCCTCCCAACTCCTCGACTCCGCTTCCCTCGATATAAGGAAACCAAGTCTCCCCCCCCTCGCATTGATCCTCTAGGAATACAAAGAAACTAGCAATACGATTGAAGTAACGGCCAGGTGCTCCTCGCACTGGCTGAGGTGTATCGTACCAATCGTGGTGGATGTCAAACTTTTGACCAGTTTGGTAGTGGACTAGTTGGGGGAAACCGAAATCTTCGGTTGTGGAGAGGACCGTTCCGAGAAAGTTTCTAGCGCGAGAGAGGACGCATTGTACGACGGGGGACGTTGGGGGTAGACCAGCAGATTTGGAGGTGCGTTCGAGGGAGGGCCGTTTTTGACCGTTGAAGTAAACCTCTGAGATGGCTAGATTTGGGGCTCTGAATTTTGTTAAAGTGTGTTCGAGCAGAGGATTTGGGATAAGGGAGAGTGCTAAGTACCCTATTTCTATTATACCCTTGTTCTCCATTGGGGTTGTGAAGTTGTTGATATAGATTATGAGAGGATCGATGGACACTATCTCAGTGGTGTAATAGTTCGGGTTGCAAACAACTGGTGTATGAGTTGTCTCCTCTGGTGTCCATGACTTGTTCTTAGGGATGATTCCTGTGAAGTAGATTGCTACAAGAACAGCAACAATGGTAGAACCAAAGAGGCTGCTTCGAACTGGTAATGAAGACTAGACAAGTGTTAATCTGGGATAGTAGAGTAGGTAGCCTTTGCTCACCATTTGGAGGCTCAAATGGCGAATTATTTTTTGTAGGTTAGCTAGGCAGATTAATTTAACACTTCATTATAACAAAATCTCAAATCTCCTAGATTCGGCATCATGTCCATATTCAGAGGAGACATGCATTACTTGTAGGCAAAGGCAGAGAACTTGATTGAGCTACTAGTCAGTTGATGCGGCGGATAGCATTTTTGCTAAATAATTGCCGGGACAGAACACAGGCGAATAGCCAGTCACCAATCCTTTACATTCTCGTTATCAAGCGGAGTATGAGGAGCTATCGTGATTCGGAACACCGCTCCGGTGGGAGGGGGTAGTGTAACATTAATATAATACCAATCCAATGTATGGAAGCGATTGTTGGACCGTGAGCTTAACACGTGAGATAATTCTCATGATTATGTTACATAACGAGTTTGACGAATGTTGGAGTACCGTGTAGACGGAATATAAATTAATCTTCATTGTGGAATAGACAGCGAGATGTCTATAAGACATCTCCTTAATGTTAACCCGTCTAGGCAATAACCAAAAACATGTTTAAAGATTGAAGACGCAGTTGCCACAATGCCATTGTACCCAAGTGTTTTAGTTACGCAAACTAATTTGCCAAGGGTGATGGAAAAAGCTTCAATAGACGTACAATTTAAGCTCTTGCTACGAGACTCGCAATCTTGTCAGACTCTCCTGTGCAACATGACAAAATGCAGCAGCAACCCAGCGATGCTGCGAAGCTATGCTTTAGATGGCTTGGGAGCCCTGATATCGAACGTCAACCTCGCAGTCACAAACGAGGGTGTTATTAAATGCGCCACGGAATTTGATATAACAAGACTGATACTCATATATATATTCAAACCTCACAGCAGAACGTTACCGAGTGTTTCTCCACTTAAAATTCATTTTCTATGTATCACAGTTTAACACAATAAAAACTGGATTTAGGCTTTAATTTCCCAATTTCCCCTACGACTTTAATAACCATTGCTCAAATTCCGTAATGTTTGCGTATAGTATCACCTTTTGTAGACCTCGATCAACGCCTTCCTAATATACAACCGGGAAACGACGTTCATGGGATATCTTAAGCAGGTCCGATGTTCTCAGACTTGACCTCCTCATCCGCTATCATTTTGTCATTTGGAGCGCTGATCTTGATCTTCATATCCTTGCTTCCCCTAATGAAATGCTTCTCATCGGATTCTAGTTCTCTGTTACAATCAGCACTCTCTGCAGCCTCTTCCGCATCTGGATTGTCCTCAGTTGGAGGATCGCGGGTGTTTAGAATAGGGTCCTTCCAGAACTCAACAACGTTCTCATTAGGCAAGAACGTATAGAAAGAGCAGAAGATACCAGAAATTTGATCGAAGAACTTGATGCCAATATTCAACTCGCGGACAACGACCTCAAACTTCATGCCTAGGAAGATGTGCTGAAGAATCTCGTCTTCAATCCAAAATGTCTCGATTCCGGCAGATTCAGTTGGTTCGGCTTCCAGCTTCGACTCTGAGAAGGCATCGATGCCTAGGGCGTCACGGTGGTCAAGGAGCCAGTCACAAGCAAGATCAATATCGCCATGGTTCACCACCAGAGCCTGACGTGCGTGAGCTGGACTCCAACCTAGTGTCTCCACCAATATTGCCATCTTGTCAGAAGTGATAGGCTCTGAATCATCATCATCAACATCAGACGTGTCCTCGTTATATGTTCCAAGTCTCTTCCATGGCTTGACTACAAGAACCCCTAAAGCTTTTAGGTCAGGCGAGATCTTAGCATATTCCTCATGGAACTGGAAACTTGCACGGCTAATCGACACAACCTCAAAGTTCCGATTCTCCGTCTTAACGATTTTGATTTCCTGCGATAAAACGTTCTGAAAATCTTTCTGCGTTCCAGAATACGCAATTCCCTAAATAAGGTGTCAGCCACATAATTAAACATAGTAACTTAATATGACCAGTTTTTTTTGGCATTTATTATAGATAATAAAAGCTGTATACTTATTCATCACGGCGCTTGAAGCACTTGAGGCACTTACGGTCTTGAAAATCATATCAGCTTTCATATCAGACATGCTTCTGATATGAGTGAGCTCGTCAAAGTTAGCATCTGCAGCTGCCCAACCCTGATTATCAATATGAATACCGCAGTATTGGCCACCAAAGAGGGTCGAAGTAGCGATGTTGAAATCTCCTGGTAGCATATGTCGAACCCTCGAGATACACAACAGCTCTCTATGAGCCAGGATGGCAATATCACGAGCTGCCAAAATCTCTTTCGTGTACTCCGTGCAAACACCATGTATCAAGAGGTAATTGAGAAAATTCTTAATTACCCCACAAACTTGCGCAATCTCCCTGTGGGTATCAAGTGGGAAGCGACGTGGAGCCGTGTGAGAGAGAAACCCTTTTACAACGCCTTCAAAATCAACAACCCATTTCTCTGGCTCGATTGGATCATAGTATCTGGCGATAGTTAGTATACTTTGACCAAATAAGCATTACGTAAAGCTTAGATATACAACCGACATACTTAAGATTCTTATGGCCAGAGCGAATATGATCAGTCGCTTGAATGGCAGCAATCTCGGCAGCTGTAGCTTCTTCGAGGGTCTTGTTATCGAGGCCTCCTGTAAACTGCTTGGTATTACTGGACTCGATACCTCCAAGGATGAAGTATTTAGTCAGGATATTGGATCTGGTGGAATCGAGACTACGTCTATGGCGGTAGCGTTGAATACAAGTCTGGATGCGTTCGTGCAACGGGCGGCCACTGAAATAAAGTTAGTTTTTAGCCACAGAAAGTATAATTTGCAGGGAAAGGTAATGCTCAATGCTTCAAAATATGTGATTAGTTTGAAGGTAACTGTGGGGCGATGGGATCATATTCCAGATTCGGTGGTGACCCTTAGTTATACATACGGATCATATTGCTCTGTTTCCTCATCATACTCAGCTGGAGTGACTGGAGCATCAGCATAGAATTCTAATCATGTTAGCATAGCCTAGCCTAATCATTGATATGTGATAAGTGACATGACTTGACATAATGAAAATGGGTCTCCGGTTCGTACCTTCAAATCCTGTTGGTGCTGGCTTCTTGTTCTTTCCTTTGCCGCCTTTGTCCTTCTTACTCTTCTTCTTGGTTGAGCCTGGGAGCACGTTGCCAGAAAGACGGGTTAAGACCGCATCCGCAGCGGCCTTGTCTAATGGAGCCTTGCCAACGAGATCATCGTCTTCCTCCTCGTCATATGGAATATCAGAAGTCGACTCGATAGGAGTTGCAGATGTCTGCAGCGCAAGGGTATCAGCAATTGTAGGCATTGGCTCCTGGTCCTCTGCGGGAGGAGAGTGAGGCAGAATGTTTGGTGTAGAAGGTGGAACTGTCAGTTTGTTTGGAGTGATCGGGTTTAAAGACATCAAATACTCGCGCGTATATCGTGGATCAACAGGCAGGCTGCTGGTGGACGTGATGGTCTCCGAACGACGACGAGAGTTGCTCAGATCTATCTGACTGATCCGATGCGCTAGTTCCTCGGGTTGAGGGCCGTACTCAAGCTTTGTTGGTGCCATACTGTCCTGCTTTGTTGTTGTTGGTTGCAAGTCAGTTACAGAGCTCGGATGATATTTTTCAGGAAATAGGAAGAGAGAATATTGAGGGTGTGCTTAAGATAATAAATATTGAAGGGGTGGTGGCCGAGCCTTGGCACTAGTTGCCAGTGAATCTGAAGTAGAAGATAAAGGTGATTTTGAAGACAAAAGAGGAAACTCGGAAGACGAAGAATCAACGTGAATCTCCAATAGAAGTCCCTGTCTTCTTGTATCAAATGTCATGACACAGCGGATTAAGAAATATATTTGGCTGAGACATAGTTTAGCCTTGAACACATCATTTACTAGCTCAAATTGCAATGGGCTGCGCTATCCTGTTGAAACCATTGTTAAGGATGCCGCAAATTCATACAAAATTAAATTATGGATATATTATGCGAATGGTCGAGACGGTACACAGTTGTACAGCACCTAATCATCGAGGACAATATCAAACCAGATGCCTCACACAGAAGGAGCAATAGTATGGATGGGCCAGTAACCAGTAACCAGTAGGTCAGGTTGGCCCCTTGGTATAAAGCAGATCCCGCAGTGAATATAAATTTCTTCCATGTGAAATGCAGTAGGAATTAAAGCCGATGGATCAATGTGCCAGTTGAGCCAAAGGAACTACTGGCAATGTATGAATGATATTGACAACAAAGCTACAACAATACAAAAAAGGGCTTAGGACTTCCTGGATCCGACTTACTCACGTCACTTACCACATACTTCATAATTCATACTTCATACTCTATACTTCACTCACCACTTCTCACTTCTCACTTCTCACTTCTCACCCGGGCTGGATGCTTGGGGAATCCCGACAAACTGTTTTGCAGCTTGCCATTCGCCATCTATACAAACAATACTCGGCTTGGATATCGGCAGCAGAGTGTGAGGTAGTATTGATCAATGTAGATTGTTGCCTTCTTTTCCTGCTCAAGCCACCATAGTAGTGCTTGTGTCATCCTCTGTTTGGCCTGTGTTATCATCTCCTAATTGCTTGAGGCTGTGGTCCGCAGTGCATACAGCATTGCTATACCCTTTGTTGGTGGGATCCGTTGGTGGGATCCTATCTCAGCTAATCACGCTGGTGAGGCATGGGGGATGGTGTTGGAGATGGAAGTTCACTCTCTTCTTGATGCCCAAGCGAAAGAAGATTCACGCTCTCACCAATCAGACGGCACGATGCCCCGCGCCTCCTCCTTTCCCTCCGGTCTCCACTTACTCAGCCTTACTCTGTTCGCAACGCCAGCAACGCGCAGCACATTCATTCCTGTTGCGCAATACATTCATTAAATTCCAACCTTCTCCCCGCCATGATAGAGTCATAGAATCGAAACCTCATAACCCCGAGTCTCAAAATGGCAAAATCTCTGCCTACCCACGCAGAGCTAGTCGAGTACAAGCACGCCGTCGCAGGACAGTATGCGCCTCTCCCCCACTACCCAGAATATCAAGAAACCGAGAGACCGATTTCTAACACTTCCACAGCGATGGCACGCTTTGCGACGTCGATGGAACACTTTTTATCAAGCCTTGCGTCCAAGCGGAAGTCGATTTTTACGAAGCCTCCGTGACCTACCACCAAGACTTTTATGAATTCATGCCCACGTACCTCGGAGTCTTGACCCTTGATGGACCACTCCCCAATGCTAGCATCGAAGAACAATGCGATGCGCTACTAGCAAAGCATGCAAATGGACTCTCCCCCGTTGATGCAAATGCAATTCCAATTGCGAAACCACTTGTTTCTGAACCAGCGGTGGCGGGTAGGGGCCCAAGGAAGATTTCTACGAACCAAGCCGTGGTGCTAGAGAATGCTGCCTCTGGGTTCGTAAAGCCAAACATACTGGATGTCAAGCTGGGTATCCGTCTCTATGCTGATGATGCGAGCCCGGAGAAAAAAGCTCGATTCGACAAGGTCACTGAGGAAACAACACATAAAACCTTAGGTTTCCGCATCGCTGGTATGAGGGTCTGGCAAGGCGAAGGTGCTGTCGGTGAAGGTATAGACGACGAAGGCTATAAGGTTTACGACAAGAATTTCGGCCGCCTATCTGTTACAGATGACAATATCGAGGCGGCAATCGAATCTTTCATATTTTCCCATTCAGCTGGCATCGATGAAGATCTCGGACGGCTGGTCTGTCAAGCGTTCCTGACCGACTGTGAGAGAATCCAAGCTGTTATGGAAGCCAAAGAGAGTCGCATGTTCTCAGCAAGTCTACTCTTCGTCTTCGAAGGTGATGGAGTCTCGTTGAGAGCAGCTATGGAGGAAGCTAGTACTGCTGCACCGGTGGTGAACGGCAATGACTCAGCTTCCGATGAAGATGAGGATGAAGAGCCCACAGGCCCCAAGGTATACGCTGTACATATGATTGACTTTGCTCATGCTACATGGACGCCTGGGCATGGCCCTGATGAGAATTCTCTGTTTGGGGTTAGGAGCGTCGCTAAGATTTTGAGGAAACTAAGCGAAGGACACAAGTCTTCAACCTAGCTGCATCATAGGAGTTACCGCAATGAGTGTCAGGCAATATACCCCTAGGAACTAGAAACCGTATAGAATTGCTTGTTGCCCTTTTACTAGATGCGAGGCTTTTATTATCAGATACCACATACAGAAAACATTATTCTTAGATTAACTCACACGCGTGGCAACTAGCCAATCGTAAAAGATTTTAGGCTTGAAACATAATACTTCTGGCTGAAGCTCTACATAAATTTCCTGAGCCGTCTTAGACTTTCTCTGGAAGTTTTCAAGTCCACCTTCAACAAATTTGTGGCAAAGTTCTAGGAATACCTTGCACCGAATACGTGATCTGTTCTGAATTTGATTCATCTCATCACAAGACAACAGCTGAGGATTGCCTGGTTTTCTTTTAAATGCTACGAAGTCTAAAAATGTAGAAATTCACAAGGTCAGAAGTATAGGAACACCTTACTAAGTGCTCGACAAGGTTTTTTTATTTAACGATTTGTTCAAAGTCTATATTTCAGTATCATAAATTCACTACCATAACCAACTCTTCTTTAGCGCATCGTAGTTGTCCAGGCACACAACTAGCTTAATGATTTGCTTAGTTAATCTCATAATATACTCAAAGCTGTAACAATTCTAGGGGATTGCCTTCCCCTAGAAGTAATCAAACTGAACAGTGGTAAGCTAGGTCGTGTATAGTTGATTGAGCGAGATGAATTCGGGAACTTTACGACGGGAGTCAAACATTCACTGATACGTAGTCCAGACTTGTTTGATTTTAGTGTTAAAATAATTATATTGCAATATCTTTTAGTTGCTCATTCCATAATATAATAGCAGGGTATATAGCCTAGTTTCATTCGTTGCATAGGAACGTGCTAATGTCTTCCCTCAAGATATACCAAAAGAACCAACCAAGCATCTGAAAACATACTACGCTATGGTAATCCTTTCAATGTGCGTGCTCAACTTCCTCAACATAAATGCAACGACAAGAATTACGATCAAAGCACCCCAGAATGGAACCCTCTCTATTGCCCATGCCTTGCCCATGCCAAATGAGAATATCCAAGACCAAATAGAACTTGCAGCCATACCCCCCAAAGTACTCGTAAGTCCCATACCCAAGTATAGCTTCTCTACCTCGTCTTTATTAGTCATTAGTCCCGTTGAGAAGCTCCTCACGGCGTCTGTGATACCGGATCCTAAAGTGTAGATACTTATTGATATTACGTAGCTTATGCGATTTGGACTTAGCGCCATGAGGACCAGACCAACAAATATTGCTGCTAAAGAAGCTAAAGCGAGGAGGATATCCACCTGGGAGGTGGAGGTAAGGCGTGGTAGTAGGAGTCGCTTAGTAATAAGTGGTAGGGATAGTAA
>Ga0247734_1001467_pt1 | contig 17913 bp, 11 predicted proteins | sample UWRJL103311B2_FD_180933 | JGI IMG/M metagenome (GOLD analysis project Ga0247734, IMG submission 180933) | Plant litter microbial communities from Arlington Agricultural Research Station in Wisconsin, United States - UWRJ-L103-311B-2 | ecosystem: Environmental > Terrestrial > Plant litter >... | reverse complement strand
AGTTTAAATAATCTTATTTTAATAATCCTTTTTAATTAAATACTAATAAGAAATATTATCTATAATAGAAATAAATATTATATTTACTTTAATAAGAAGCTTGCTTTATATTAGAGAGAATTTAGAATTATTATATATTAAAGCTTATATAATAGATTTTTATATTAAACTCTAATAAAATTACATCAAACTTGTCAAGGCCTTATACAAGGCGTTGAGGTAGGTCACCTAACCCAGGGGTCACCTGCTCGAGTAAAAGGAAGAGGTTATAGATCATGGCATTGAAGTGAGATAAATGCTTTATAATACCCCGCATCCTATTCAATAAAGCTTCAATTGGCCTTCGTTATAAAGTGAGGGGAAGCAGAGCCTTAAGAAGGGTAGAGATTAATTTATATAAAATTTGACTAATTAATAAGAATCGATATCTTTGAATATTATATTACTCTGCCTTTGAAACCTTACAAAACTCCAATCTAGAAATCACGTAAATATTAAAATTTTAAAAAATATAATAAATCTAATTATAATATTTTTATTTATAATTATTTCTTATAACTAAAATAAGTATATAACTATATTTAGCTTCTTTTATAACTTATATTAAAAGAAACTTCTAAATATTATATATAAACGCTTATTTATTATACTTTTTACATTAAACTCTAGTAAAAAAAACATTAAACTCCAGGCACTTTTATTTTCTCTAAGTAGAATTACTATTATTTTCTTTATTAGTATTTTTATTTTATTTAATTAGATATATATAATAACAAGTATAAAACTTTAGACAAAGCTTTAAAAAATAGAGAAATATTAGTAAAATCTTTAAAATATTAATAATATATAAATAAAAAAGTCACGTGTTTGACATCAAACTCCAGTTTTACGCCAAACTCCAGGATATAAGTTGTTAGAGGTAGGTTACTTGACCCAGGGGTTACCTGCTCGGGTAAAAGAAAGAGGTTATAAATCATAGCACTAAAGTGAGATAAATGCTTTGTAATACCCCGCATCCTATTTAATAAGGCTTCGACTAGCCTTCGATATAAAGTGAGGGGAAGCAGAGCCTTGAGAAGGGTAGAGATTAGTTTATATAAGATTTGACTAGTTGATAAGAATCGATATCTTTGAATACTGTATCACTCTGCCTTTGAAACCTTACAAAACTCCAGAATATAAGTTGTTAGATATTAAAGGGATTTTTACTTGCTATTTAGTTATTTATTCTTATTTAAAGCGCTGACACTTTAAAGAATTATAACAAATATAAAATATTTTAAGAAGATTTATATTTATTTAAGATTAATATTAAGTTATTATTAGAAATATATATAATTAATAATTAGAAAAAGTTAAAATAAATTATAAAATATTCTAGATTACTATTTTAAGCTTAATCTTAAATGTGACATTTCTATTTATAAGAGGATTAAAATATAGCTAGAATTTTAATTATAAATTATATAAGAGTATTATATAATATATTTTCTAACAAATATATATTTATAATTTATTAAAGTATTAACTAATTAATATTTAATTTGCTATTAAAAGGGAAAAGGTTATATAATATCCGAAGGCTGTTAGGGAGTTATGTGATATCCCAGATTACCCTTTTCGGTAACTTTATAACTACTAATATATTAGCATATTAATTTCGATATTATATTCCCTACCCTTATATTATTCTATCATAGCGAAAACTAATTATAATATATTTATTTACGCTTATTATACTACCGCTAACGCAAGCATGTACCAAAACCGTGCCTGCCTTTTCCCTACTAGACTAGGGTCCAAAGGTCCAAAGGTCCAAAAGTCCTAGAGTCTATCATGTGACTAGTTCTAACAGAAAGTTAGAACTATATATGCCAAGAGCTACCCGGTTCTAGTTGCTAGCTAACTATTACATATAATTCTTTATTACACAGTATAACAGTTATTATAGTAAGTGCTCCTGTTCTGGTAGGCATTTATATTTACATAGGCACCTTTTTCAAGTAAGTGCCTTTTATATTATGGATAGCTATATACTGAGTGGTGCCAACCCGTGACTTGCGCCAAGCCATCGGATCGTGACACACCAATACATATTATATATAAGTGCTAGTTATATTCGGTAGTGATAACACTTAATCGAACTAGATCTACATATAATCTAGTATATATAACTTCACTAAAACCGGGGTTACTATAACCCGATGCTTACATCAGCATCCCAGCTTATGTAAGCCGATTCGGAAGGTCAGTATACCAACAATAACTGTGCACATGATATAATTAAAGGAATTTGATTAAAGGTTCTAAACCCTAACCCGAATCCCGCCCTTCTATTGAATCCTGTGGTGGCAGACTTTTGCTGCCGTGCCCACCTGGGAGTTGTTGATTTGAGTTTGGGTTTTAGACCACACTATCTCCAGCTCCACCAACTGGAGGAGCTCGGCCAGCGAGAATATGTCCCTCAAAAGGCTGCTGGCTTGGCATGGCTACAATCAGGCTGGCGAACAGGGCGATGGAACTTTATTAAGAAGATATAGATATCTCTAATGTATCAGATTATACTTAACTTTAGATAATTTAATGTATTATGGTTGATTTATTGATATTCAATGTTTAATGCCAAGGAAAAGTGCGCAGGGTCCTAATAAGCCACGTTAGTCATATTTGAAGTTGGATTGGAAAGTTTATATAATGCAGTTTGGATCGAAAAGCTGAAATCATGCATTATACGGTTGGAATTAAGGTTGGATTAGAAAGCTTGTATAATGCCCGTTTCAATTCCAACAAACCAGTAGTACGAGCTGGGTCACTGGATCAACATCGCACGATTGTGGCCTGTTTGCAAGGCTAGCAAATGACTGGCATAAACATTTCATAATAACGAAAAGCAAAAGGCACCATCTAAGCTTTCGATCCCCCTTCGTCTGCCGACTTGCCTGGAACACAGGTTGTGACTCCACGCTTTGCCATCTCCTTGTTCCGTGCCAGAATTTTGGCTTTCTCCTCCTCCGTAAACTTCTTCGCAACATTCTCCGCATCGGGGTGGAACATGTCCGAACGGGACACGTTGCGGCCGTCGGCGGTGCGCAGTCTCTCGGGAAGCGGCAGACCATTGTAGTATTCTCTAATCTGGGCTGGGTTCAGGCCAACCGCGTCGAGAACATTGCGTTCGGCGTCAAAAGTACGGAGCACGCCGTCGTAGCCTAACCCACTTATGCCCTGTCCGTCTGGATCCCTTTTCATCGATCTTCTAATATCGCTCAGAGACTTGTCGTCGCCTGTAGGCTGTCGGTCTGTGGCGGCTTGGGGCGTGGTGAGGGGGTTCTGCAGTTGATTAACATGATGGTCAGCATAAGGTACATGTACTAACAATTAAGAGAGTTTGAGGAGCACTTGCCGCCGGTTTGTCCGCCATATTGCTAGCGAGTTGATGCAAGTGATAAGGGCGTGGCTTGAATGTTTCGAGCAAGAATTACGTTTTCCAAATGCGTGGTAATGTGATGGGGCATCTAAAGGGGAGCATGCGAGCTTGTGAAGCTTTCGGTTCGAAGGTTTCCCGTGGATGACTTAAGTAGGGCGTGGTGGGAGGTATATGTGACCCCCTAGCTCACTTGCTTACATTTACCTAATCAAGTGAGCTACAGCGTAACGCCAATTTACAGCGTATCGCTAATTTTAATAATAAATCAGTACATTCAAACCAACCAACCCCTACTATTCCACTCCCACCATGCCTAATTACGATTCTAAAGAAGAAGAACAATTGACTGACTGTCTGCAAATTATTGCGAAAAATCCCCGCATCAAACTAGCGCGATTGGCCAGAGAAATGCGCGTTTTGTATGACAAGCTCCGACGGCGAATTCGCCATGTGGCAGATGGCAGATTAAATGGCGGCCACAACAAGCGTTTAACTGCTATGCAAGAAGATGGATTTAAGAGATATATCACCTATTTAATCAATATTGGAGAGCCACCGGATTTAAAGGGGTTGTGGTTGGCTGCGAACAAGATCCTTATACAATGTGGTAATTCAGGAAGTGGGGTTTCAGGAAACTGGGCCAAATGCTGGCTTGCGCGCAACAGTGACTGGTTTAAGAATATATATGCAAGGACTATTGTGGCTAAAAGAAAAGCTGTACATGATCAGGAGGATATTGCACAGCATTTTGCTGATTTCCAATTTGCAATGTCTAAATACGGGGTTGTGCAGTCAGACGTATAGAATATAGACGAGACTGGGTTCTATATAGGCTGTATTTCAGGTCGATATGTGATTACCCATACGTCTACTAAGGCTATTTATCTAGTAGATCCTGAAATACGTGATTGGGTTACTATAATTGAGACTATTTCAGCAGGTGGAACTACGATTCCTGCTATGATTATTCTTGCTGGCCAGGTTCTACTTGAGAAGCACTTTTAAAACCACCTGTTAGAGAATATGCTATTAGCAATTACGTCTATTGGATATTCTAATAACCCTATGGGTATGGAGTATTTACGTCACTTTAATCGTATGACAAAAGGCAAAACAATTGGCAAATACTGCATGCTTATATTTGATGGAGCTGGCTCTTATACGTTGGACGATTTTATATGGTTTTGTTGGAATCAGGATATTATACCCTTTAGATTGATTCCACATTCTACCCACCTATTGCAACCTTTAAATCTAGGTATATTTGGTCCTTTAAAGCACTGGCATCAAGTATCACTTGAGGAATCTATACAATATGGAGATCTGAACTATGATAAAAGTCAGTTTCTAGACGTGTACAATATTATGCGAAACCGTACGTTCCATCGCAATACAATTCTTTCCGCATAGAAAAAAGCTGGCTTATTTCCATTCAATCCTTAAGTTATATACAGAAAAATAAGGCAATTTGAAGAAGATAAAGTTGTACAACTTAATCAACCAATGACTCCAACCAAGGCTATTTCTATTGCTAATGGATACGATCTGCGGCCATATATGCCAACGACGTGACCTTTTCAGACTATGCCAACTACGTCTAATAAAGAGGCACATCATATATATCTAAATTTACGCCTAATGGATCATATGAACGAGTTAATCCCTCTAACGCCTAGTTATTCATGAGCGTTACGCTGTTATCAAAAATCAGTAGAACCTAGATTAGTTGAGGCAAATGCGATCAAACAACACGACGTCGATCGTAGGCTCCACACAATAGAAAAAACCAGAATTAAGTCAGGATCTTCTCGATATGTACAAAAGAATGGGGTTCTGTATATTGGTAAAGGTAGAAGTCAAATATTGGAGCGTAATCAAGAAGAAGAAGTGTATAGGGCGTCAATTGTGAATATGGCTCTGGAACGCAAAATCAAGAAAACTAATAAGGAGTATAGCAAATGGGTTAAAGCTTTAAAGAAAGAATACGATAATTGGAATAAGAACGCTAAAAAGGTTAATTATAGGGAGTTTAATGTGGTGGTTATTGATTCTTAATTGTACATAGTTTGAATGTTACTAATTTCCTAGTAAAATTGGCGATACGCTGTAAATTGGCGTTACGCTGTAGCTCACTTGATTACGTAAATGTAAGCAAGTGAGCTAGGGGGTCACATATACGGGGATAGTACTAGCCGCAGCAGTACGACCTCGACCAGCGAGGGGTTGACGAAGTGGCGAGACGAACGAGGGGGAGAGACCGGCTCTACGTAGCAGAAAACAGTGGCCGAAATTGGCACAACGTGAATTCAGGTTTCTACTCGCAACGAATTAATATATCTCATAATATTTATCGACTATAAGAATAGCAACTCACTATTAAAGTATATATGCAAACTTTATCGATTTTTAACAAGTCCAAAAGCGAATAGAATTCAATTAGGAAGGTGACTTTGCCAATTTAGGCCTTTTTTTTCTGCGCCGTAAAGACCTGGAGTGAATAGGCTGCGGAACTGATCCTAATTGAACCGCGTTCACGAAGGACTCGTTGTGCCGTACAAAAGATGCGGTCAAAACTCATGATACACGCTAGCAGAGGTGTTCATTTGCCAAGATATAAATGGTCTGGCAGGTGGCATACCCGCCACCTGTATGCCGCTGGTTGAGGCGCATAGCAATAACCCAAGTTGGATCTTTCACTTATGAGAGCCTGTATATAAAGTACAAAGTATGGTTTATTGAAGTTGGATGGAGGGCTAGTCTGGCTCCCTTATTCGCTACCACTTAATTAAATAGCATAACAGCATGCCATGGATTTATTTGCTTGACCCGACAGTCTGGATACAGCATGCCCCCCTTGCTAGTGCCGGACAGCATCGACTTTCCGTTGCCAATTGTTAAGCGCCGTATGCCCCTGCTAACGCGAATCATGACTTTTGACCACTTCCTTCGTAGAGACCTGTAGGCTGCGGAACTGATCCTAATTGGACCGCATTCACAAAGGACTGGTTGTAACCTGTTGCCAGTTGGCTCGAGCAGTAGGCCGAATCCTACACATGTAACGTCCATATAGCCGGATAATGGTTCTTTGTTTGATAGGCAGACTGTTGGCGACGACAAGGCACAGATGGCAAGGTCCGGACGGAATCACGATGAATTGGTCAGTATAAGTAGAGCAGCCTTCTCCTGCTCGCTGAACGGCTAGAGAACAGAGCCATCAAGCCGACTAATCCTCAACGCTCACACTTTCTTCTACACCCTGCCCAAGATAGCAATATTATATTGCCCAACATGCAAGCCAACCTGTTCAAACTCCTCGCCATCGCTGCCGCGTTTTCGGCGGTGCACTCTGCCCCTGTAGAGACTGCCGAGGTCACCAAGGCACAGATCAACGGAACTCAAACCAATGACAGTTATAAGGTTGCTGGAGTACGTGCTCTGCCCCGGCGTTCGCAAAAAAACTCATATAATGCTTTCTATCGCTTCTTCGAAAGACTAATACCAACGCTCCATCTTCTTAGGTCGACCTAACCTGCTCAAAGACGGGCCTTCTTCATATCAGCAAAAGAGGGAAGGAGGGAGATATTTTCGAGCGGGCGATTTGCAGAAATTATGGCTGCTGGGAAGACGGCCAGTGCAAATCTATAGGATGTTCTGAATGCGTTCTGTACTTTAACATGTGCGGCGACTCATGGACGGCCTGCCGTTAGCGTATGGTCGAAGGATTCGTCGCCATGGAGGAGAAGCATAGACATGGGCATGGTATAATCCACGGTACAATCCTCGATCAGTCAAACAGCTATGCTATATGGAAATTGAAAACTTGTGCATTCTATATTCTCTATACTATATTGACGTCCCTTTACTATACTGACGTACGGTCGGAGCACCTCTAGCGATCGGCTCCCAGTGCATCAGAGAAAAACCCATCAGAAGAGGGCGGCAGAAGCCATACCAGAGGCCCAAGGGCGTGGAATACTATACAAAAATAGCCAAATTCTGTCATCAAAGTACAGAAACGTGTCAACAATTGTTGGATCCACTTGTTTTATGACATTGCCAAAGAACGCGATTGTTGTACTCTCAACGATTGTCTGACGAACGAATTCGACGAAGGACACATCCTTGAATTGTGCCGCATTCTCTACCTTACCCAATCCCAGAACAGATTTGCTGCAAATACTATCCCATTGTGTTCTCTTGCTAATGCATTCGAGAAATTTGGCTTGAAATTCATCGTATCGTTTTCCTGGAATCAGCTGCATCCTCATAAACTCTTCCCCTAGATGTGCCATGCTTTTTAGTCGCGAATTCAGTTCAAGGAGTTTTGACTCGGAGAAAGGAGGATCGGGTTTTTCATAGAGAGCTTTGATAGCGGTTGCCGAAATTCCGAACTTGACCATGATATCTGTAATAACTTTTCTGTAATCAAAATCATTGGGACGTCTATGTGCATCAGAGATGTTCGTTGCAGAAGTCATGATATATATCTTTCGGCCAGCAACGGTAACTGTAAAGGTCTCTCGTGTGTTGCCAAAATATTCTCTGTTAAATCAGATTCGATTTTCTTGGAAGGATTTCAGAGACTTCGGAAGGATGCAGCTTCAACTCACCGGCCATGAGCGACAGTTCCCTCAAGGTCCTTGAAGAATGAAACAGTATGACCTTTCGTGACATTAGCAAGAGATTGTCAACGCAAGTCCGGTCAAGTACCAAGAACTGATGATACATGTTAGCTTTTATGCAAGTAATTAAAGTGTATCTTACACAGAACGCGGTAAGGGAGCTCTCTAGGCTCATCTGGTCTGAGATATGGAAGGATTTTAAATCTCCACAGTCTCCAAACCACCCAACACACCCATGTAATTGCTAGTAAAAAGAGAGGGTAATTGTCGGAAACATGCTGGAGGTAATTGGCAATGGCGCGAGTAAACATGTCTAAATGCACTGTCCTTGACCGTCGTAACTAATTGTGGACGGTATTGGCAAGCTATACGAAATTAAAAATTTGAAGTTACAAACAGATATCAGTGCAAAGGTTAGAGAACGCATTAGAGGATATCATGGGATAGGTTGAAACGGTCACAGCCTGCATACCCTCTGATTTAACAGGGCCTCTGAAATGGGTTGACAGCCTATCCAGGAAACGGCACGGACCATGCCCATCGTTTACTTCCGTGTTACTGTTTCTTTTTGACATGTAAGCCCCCCTAGCTCTGGGCTAACACGGCGTGTGGCCGCCAATGTTGGTCTTCTCCTGGCTAGCCTATGCACTTGGCAGTGATTATGTGAAATTGTATTGAGTACAACGTTGTAGGTATTTCAGTGATGCAAGTGACAGTTGGTAACCCTTTTGAGATACCGACTACAGACCAGCTTTCGTGGGCTTTGGTAACCATTTACAAAGAAATCTAGTGGCATGTTGGCAGAACTGTTCGCGGTGTAACCCAACACTGGGGGATGGCTGTAATTAGCCGCGGGGAATGTAAAGCCGACGTCAGTGTTCCTCACACCATCTTCTACCTTGCAATCTTATACCCGCACCTTAAGTTTGTGAATCATGCAGAAAGCCAACATAATATTGAAGACGCAGCAGCTAGGGAGCAGTTCCCGGTGCATACCCCCCCTTTATTGGTCGCTTACCCTTATCTCGCAGACATCACCTCTAACCAATCTAACTTCAGCTTACTTGCAATTCAATCATTAGTCATATGCCAACCAACTTCTCTGCCTCTCCCACATCAAAGTCAATAATTCCACTCCAATCTCACGTTGGTTTCTGAAGACTCTCTCCCTACGGTGGTTACTCTTTCATCGTCTTCCCCAACAACCACAACCCCGCTTAACTTCATCATGTCACAACCGGTTGAGATCATCCCAATAGGACCTGTTGTTATCACTGGTGGCTGTGGTTTCATTGGTTCTCATCTAGTTGACGGGATTCTGGCTTCAGATGACACATGTGATGTCCATGTTATCGACATCAATACTACTCGCAACCGCCTAAGTCATTCGCGAGTTACGTATCACACTGTGGACATAGCTCAATACTCCGAAGTTGAGACAGTAATATCTGCTGTCCGGCCTCGCACAATTTTCCACGTTGCGTGTCCCGATTCCATGGTCACTCTTGACCTCTCAATCTTTCGAAAAGTTAACGTTGATGGAGCTCGGAACTTGCTAGACGCAGCTGAAAAGGTTGGCACCGTGTTAGCTTTCGTGAACACATCCACATCTTCAGTAATCCACGACAATATCTCGGATCTGATCGATGCTGACGAGACTCTTCCTGTACTTCAGTATCCTGCTCAGAAACGAGTATATACTCTGACTAAAGCAGAAGCTGAAGCCGACATTCTTGCCGCAAACCGAAGACAAGGTGACTCATCGATGTTAACAGTATCTCTGCGTCCCGCTACGGCATTCGGGGAGCGAGATACCATTTGCATGGGTAAGATCGTTGCCACATGCAGACAAGGCAAAGGCAGATTCCAAATTGGCTCGGGACAAAACAAATATGACTTCATCTACGTTACAAATCTTGTAGATGCACACCTGCTAGCGGCGAATGCTCTTTTGCATGCACACGGCAAGCCCGCTCCACCTCAAGAAATAAGGGTAGATGGTCAAGCTTTCAATGTCACCAATAATCAGCGCATCTTGTTTTGGGAGTTCCAACGCCTTATCTCTGAGTCAGTCGGCATCCCAATCAAGAAAGAAGATATCAAGATAATTCCGAAATGGCTAGCCATATTTATGGCCATGATCAGCGAGTACAGCACCTGGGTTCGCAGCTGGGGAACCAAACAGTCTGCTGTAACTCGCGAAGCGGTTCGTCTAACAACTATCGAACGGACACTTAATGGTGAGAAGGCAAAGAGACTGCTTGGATATAAACCAAGAATTGGTGTCGAGGAAGGTATACAGCGGGGAGGTAAATGGTTCGTAGAGGAAGAAGAAAGGGCGGCTCATACAAAAAAGACAATCTGATTTTATGAGCCAATATTCCTAAAATATTGAGGTTTTGTCTATTCTTTTTGTCAAGTAACATGCAATCGACTCATGATCAGCTTTATTCAAACCCTAAAAAGAGCGTTTCCATCTTCACACTCGCGCTTGAAGTATACAGTGAATTGTCACAAGAAAACACTTCCTAGAGTTCGTCTTATAAAAAGTCTCTGTGATTCTTTCACACCCTACAATTGAGTCATTTATCGTCTTCCGAGGAAATGCAGACTAAGAAATGACAAAAGGGTTATCTCGATCAGAGATTTGTATTATTCACGGGATTAGCAGCCTGATGCCATGCAGTCAAACTTTACGCGCCCCCATTCCTCTAATTACCCTTGAACAGCTCGCGATCAACTTAACTTCAGGGCGGCTAAAATTCTTGGGTTGCATATATCACATATATCACATGTATCTAATGCATTTATAAGTTCAGGGGGTCAGGGGTCCCTAGGACGATTTTCCCTACATGATGTGTGATAACGGCTACTGCTGCTAAATGAAGTAGTATCCAAGTCTATACTTCGCCCCAGCACGATACCACCTTTATCAAATCCCGCGACAATTTCTATTCAGTGCCCAGTTTTATGAATCCTAGCCTCGATGTGTAGTTCATGGATGCCGTACGTCATTGATACACGGTGTGGCTCTGTTGTAGTAACATTCTAGGAGGTTGGATGAACCTGGATCCAAATGACTTATCTATTTGGGGTTTGTACCAACTACCTGTCACACTTCAGATACAGTGCATATCATGACTTGAATTTCCGAGGCTGATCTATATACAAATAAGGATTATTCCAATGTATCTACTGATAAGAGCTTATCGAAAACGATGGTCCACACACTTATTTGTTCGTAAGTAGACATTTTTCGGAATAAGTCACGCTTCAGGCTTTCGTCCCTCCACAATCTTATACCGAAATTACTGTTAGATTTCAAAATGCTTATAGATTTGGTGAATGGGTATACTATGGTATCTCCGGATGCCGTACTTTACTTGGCTTTGGATATTATCTGTATGGCTCCTTCACGAGGAGTTTGCACACGTCGAGCGTTCAAATGTAGGAGCTGTCCCTAACCATTCCCTAGCTATTCAAGCTTACTCATAATTTTCATCAGGAGCAAAGAAATATAGTCGCTCGTGACTACCCTACATGGATAGGCAGGTGGATCAGTGGCATTAGGTATCTCTGGGCTGGTCCAAAGATCACGCTCCAAGCCTACGTAGGTCTATGTCGCGTGAACTGTTCCTCAGTGAGCTCAATAGACCTTTAGAAAACCAATCTCCCATTTGCAATCACGACCCCAGAGACGTGCTATGTGCATTTGTCGTCTGAGACACACATAAGGCAGCTAGAGAAAGCACCAGAAGAACACCTTTCACTACATGCACTCTCTAAAGATGTAGGTAAGCAGATTGATGATAACTTGAACATATGCTCATAAATTTAGATGTTCCACCAAAATATACCATGGATGGTTTAGAAGTACAGGACAAAATGAATGGGAATGGTACACTACATACCCGTGAGTGACTCCACCACATTGATTACCACCAATACAATCTTTGGATAAAATTGGCTCAAGCTACTCACGTTTATCCCGAAGCTATAAAAGAAACCGCTAGTACGATAGAAGGGGTGCTTCGAGTGGTACTTCAGTCCCGCCTACAGGTTTTACAAAGTGCTCTCACTGAGACAATCACACGCACCGTCACCAAGGAACTTCTCTCCTATGAAAAGAAATGCTCCATCTCATCTCATTCCTCCGGAGTTATACCGCTACCCATATTTCAGCTAGCTAAAACAGTAATCACTACCGCCAACTCACTCGTCTTTTTTGGGCCCGAGTTAACTCTCAATGACGAGTTCCTAGCTGCCGCACAAAGATATCCAGAAGACCTCCTTATCACGGCGGAAATTTTGCGACTCACCCCTTCCTTTGCGGCACCATTTATCGCACCGATCGCGATGCGCAACCATCACGCTTCCAAAGTACTAGTTCGATATCTTATACCTCTTGTTGAGAAACGTATGTTGCTCAAACAGCGTCGACTGGACGAAAAAGATTTCCCCAGAGACGAATTCGGAGAGGGTAACGACGGACCATGCGATATTATACAATTTTTTGTTGATGCAAATCTACGCCAACGCCGGCTCCAAGACTTCTCTGCACCTCCTCCTTGTCACGCTAGGAAGATTGTACAAGTCATTATAGGCATTTGGTTTGCCGCCGTTCATCAGCCTGCGATAACCATTATGTATGCGCTCGACGACCTTCTTGATCATCCCGAACACTTAGGTGCATTACGGGACGAGCTTAACTCCAAGTCTATGGATACCATCGATCAGCTCTGCCTTCTTGATTCTTTTCTAAAGGAATCCTCAAGATTGCATCCATCCGATGCAATTTCTGTGCGCCGGAAGGTCCTGCAGCCATATACCTTCTCTGACGGAACGCACCTGCGCGTTGGAGATGTTGCATGTGTACCTTCCATGGCGATCATGCAGGATCCAGCATATTATGGAGCTGACTGTTTAATGTTCGATGCTTTCCGCTTTCTAAATGCCAAAGGAGAGTGTAAAACCAAATTCACGGATACCTCTCCTACATATCCGCTATGGGGTCTTGGAACACATTCTTGATACGTTTAGGCACGCTACATAAGCACAGAATTTTACTGACATTTTGATTTATAAAATCCCAGCCCCGGAAGATTCTATGCCTCTTATGTGTTGAAAATTTTCCTTAGACACATTATCGTCAACTATGATGTCTCTCGGGAAGACTCAAATCCTATGGCATTCTTTACCTTGCCAAGAAACTTTTATTTCCGATCTTCAATAGTACCTCGAGCAGGCACTGTGTTACGGTTTCGGAGCAGAGAGTAACATTGGAGAGATTGCTAGTTTCTCGTTGGAATTATGTTTGATATATGGGAGCAAATTTTTATTACTAGAAAGTTCTTGGGTGGTTCTGAAGTAGCAACTCTAGTCCGTCGAAGTAAGCTTATAGTTATTTCAATTACTAGCTTTTGACAAATCTGGACGCAGCTTTATAAAGTTAAATTTCCCGAAGATCAAATCTGACATGTAAATGCCCCTAATTATCACGTCATATTGGTTATTTCGACTATTTTGATCATCCATATACTAATCATCTACTATACGAAGAATAATACTTTGAAAGTGTTGGGACGAACTAGTGATATTCGAATACATTAACTTGGGTGAAGAACTAATAGTTACTTCTGATTCTGTGATCAAAGGTAGCGATAATTCGTCTTCTCTTTTCTAACTAGGAGGGCCAGAGAATTGGGTGCCAATTCCCTTAAGCGAGCTGTCCCGAGTGGCTGGCCAAGTCTTATGTTATGTGCCCGGAGGGTTAGGGAACGGGACCGGGAGGATGTCGGGCGTCGGGTTGTTTAATAGGGAAAAGGCAGGAACGGTTTTGGTATATGTTTGCTTGACCAGTAGTATAATAAGCGTAAATAAATATATTATAATTAGTTTTCGCTATAATAAAATAATATAAGCTAAGGAAATATAATATCAAAACTGTTATACTAGTATATTAGTAATTATAGAGTTATCAAAAAGGGTAATCTAAGATATTATATAACTCCCTAGTAGCCTTTAGATATTATATAACTTTTTCCCTTTTAGTAGTAAATTAGATATTAATTAGTTAATTGTTATATGCGCCGGAGGGTTAGGGTTAGGCAGGGGTGTCGGTGTAAGGTTTCAAAGGCAGAGTGATATAATATTCAAAGATATCGATTCTTATCAACTAGTCAAATCTTATATAAACTAATCTCTACCCTTCTCAAGGCTCTGCTTCCCCTCACTTTATATCGAAGGCCAGTCGAAGCCTTATTAAATAGGATGCGGGGTATTACAAAGCATTTATCTCACTTTAGTGCCATGATTTATAACCTCTTCCTTTTACCCGAACAGGTGACCCTTGGGTCAGGTGACCTCCCTCAACGCCTTGTATAAGGCCCTGACAGATATGTAACAGTAGCAGTAGTTGTTATATGGTAGAAGTAGTTGATGCCTAAGGCAACAGCATATTTTATCATACTAGTATTTGACATAGGATATTAGGAACGTTACACCCAGCAGCTTACGGAGTGGCTCTTTGCTTTTAGCACGCAATTTGTTGCACAGGTGGGGCGCCCAAGCCGTCCTGATCCGCTACCACTAGTTGACTTTACCGCCGTCCTTGGTATCCACACCTATCCCCTCGTCCGGCGCCAAGTGGCCTAACGCTAGTCCGAATTCGCTTAGGCGGTTTCCTCCCTGTGGCTTCAGGGACTCAGCCCTAGATTTATAGGGGTTCAACCCTAAAGCCATAGGGAGTAAATCCCTTAAGCGAATTCGGACTAGCGTTAGGCCACTTGGCGCCGGACGAGGGGATAGCCTGGTTTATCGCTCAGCATATGTCTTCGCACCTTCGCTCGCCGGCCTAGTCTGGATCTCACGGCTGCTTATGCTTGAGTACTCACTGCCGTTTAGGGCATATACCACGTCAGAACTTAACTGGCCCGCTCGAGACGAATATGAAGATGAGATTGCACGATTTCACGAAGTCCGGGGGAAGTTTCTTTGCCGAGGTGGCTTTCACCCTGTCACCAGCCTGGTGAATATGCTTAGCACTACAAAACGCTTGAAATTATTTCTAAGGTTATACAAGGGAGCTGGGATACCGCAGGATCAGAGACCTGGGACTACTTCTAGAGCGGTCTTTTCCCCCTTGTGGTTTTGGCATCTCCAGCAGTATTATCAAATCCCTAGCTTAGCGCGACTGCCGTACCCCATGGGAGGTCAGCCAACCATAGCCCTATAAGACGCAAATCAATACTACTGCTACTACTACTATTGTTGTATTAAAGAAAATGGCTAGCTATTTAAACACGTGTTCTGCTATATACGTAATACATCGCCCCAGCCCACATAATTACTTCCAAATAGTTCGTTCTTATCTCCAGCCCATTAGAGCCTGGAGCCAGGAACCAAGACGCTATTATTTTGACAGCATTCAAAACTTTAAAAGTGGCTTGAGGCTAAGGAGGCCCGATCCACTTCAAGTCCTCCCGTGCCATACTCTCGAACCTTAATATTGGGTCTGTTTTTCAGCTCTACATTTTCGCAGCGGCGTTCGTGCATTTCCCCTCATTAGCACAGGCTTCTCGCTACACCACCCCAAAATTGCCAATATGCCCTTGCATATCTCTGCTTATCATTCTGTATTAAGCCAGGAAACTCGTATCACGACCTAAATTATAGCAAGTGTTAAGTCGAATTGGCGTTTTGGCTAAGTCGAATTGATATTAACCCAATACGGTAAGAATCCACCGTGTTAGCACTGGAACTATTGCTAACCCCTGATACATGCTGCTACGCAATTATTTGTATGGCAAAAAGAAACAATTAATATATCTTACCGTCGCTACTAGGAGTATAACTGTAAATAGACGGCCTTGAAATAATATTGATAAAATATTAACTCCCTCAAAACATGTAATAACAAATCGGCCCCTTACGCTATATCAACATGCACCCCACACCTATGCCAAGAGCTTATAACATGATGTAGCGTACTGCCAAGCGAGTCTTTCAGCTATTGATTTTAGTAGAGATTTACTAGTAAATCAATGTCAAGGCGGACATTCGCTTAAGGCTAGTACATATGAACATAAATACCCCCTTATAATTTCACCTTTTTAAGAATATATTAAATATATATTATATAGTAATACGGCTTCTATTTCAATGCTTAAATCTATCTTTTTTTATTACGAAGTTCTTTCTATTTGATTTCAAGAATCTATTTATTACTTATCAAAGCTCGCCTCCATTAGGATATTATAATAGAATCTATTAGAAATGATATTTTAGACGCAGCGTGTAGAGAGGAATCATTCGTATTGAATTAATTAACTCAAGAAGAACTTCATAGAAGCTCTTCCCAAGTTCTAAGAGATAGCTACTAGCGCTAACTATATTCAGCCATGCGGCTCCTTTCTTCCCTACTCCCGAGCATCACACCCAGTGCAGTGGAGCTCGTTAGCACAACCAATCGTCCCTTCGTATTCTAACAGAATCCATACTGTATTAGGTTAGCATCAATTCGACTTAACACTTGCCCGAATTATTTATAACACTAATTCCATTGTCGGAAATGACAAGGGGTATAGGCTTGATTACTGAGTACTAAATGGCTCTCGTCGCCTTTCTCAGAAAATGCTTTAACAATCTTTGCAGCTTCAATCTCTTCTCATCTGAAAAGTCATTATTCAAAGCCCTCGCAACTCCAACCCTTAATCCATGATGAAGGCCACTTTCTCAACCCTCACTTCTCTAACCCTTTTTTTGGCCGCAACCCCAGCAATTGCAGCCAATGCCGTCAATGGTGTCTTACCAGGAGCACCTCCCGTGAGTGTAAACTTTGTGAAAGATCGAGCTACCTTGGATAAACGGACAAGCAAGCCCGGTAAGTTTCTTTGACACGTTTGTAAATAGTAACATATCTGACCTAGACTCTAGGCTGCAATGAAGATAATGTACTCCGAGCTCTTCTAAACCCGTAATAATTACTTCACCCCAAAGGTCGAAGAAAACTGCTAACCTCAACCTGCTAGAACCCGCTCGGTTGGTGCAAGTGTCTTCTGCTCTGCCTTTTTGCAGCCCACGAAGACCGAGACTTCAATTGTACGTGTATTTTCCGAGCATCTTCTTCCCTTTTCGACGATATCGTGGCTTTCAACCTCTCAAGAGGGACATTCAAAATAACACTGCCCTCGTTTACTTTTGCCCAAAATGAGAGGTTACTAACTCTCTGATGTCCTAGGTCAGTATCATACAGACTATCTTTACTAGCACAACAACCACCCTGACGACCCTAACAACCACAACCTCGACCAAGACGTAAGTCCCCCGGCCCAAACCCTGTATCCCTTATTAACAACCTACGCAGCGTGTCAATAGTCACAGAACTCTGCGCAACCCCAACAGCACCAGTAACATGCGGCCTTGAAGGTTATGGATACGGGACGTATTTAATCAGCGCACAATCCGGCATTGAATCCGTCGCATGCCACAAGCTGTGCTTGACCACTGCTGGCTGCAAAAGTTTCCAGACCCTGGCTGGCGGACAGCAAACCTGCAATCTCTTCAACGCTGCCACTGCGGGTAATATGCAGCCTGCCCCAGGTGCCGGATTCACGTTCTATGATCGTGATTGCACTGATTTGTTGCCCGCTGGCTGTACTGCTCCTCCATCCAAGGCAAAGCGTAATGCTCCTATTCCAACATATCTTGCAACTGTTCCTGCTACTAGAATCAGCTCCGCTTGTAGCTGCTTCATTACTAGCGCGCTTCCAGTCACTACGAAGACTATCATCACTCTCCAGACTGGCTCGACTACTAATACGGTATGCCTACTTATCAATTATCCTGGTTATTGTGACTAACAGTTAA
>Ga0247734_1001464_pt1 | contig 17957 bp, 16 predicted proteins | sample UWRJL103311B2_FD_180933 | JGI IMG/M metagenome (GOLD analysis project Ga0247734, IMG submission 180933) | Plant litter microbial communities from Arlington Agricultural Research Station in Wisconsin, United States - UWRJ-L103-311B-2 | ecosystem: Environmental > Terrestrial > Plant litter >... | reverse complement strand
TAGCTTATTTGGCTGCTGTTATCTTTGGTCTGGGTGTATGTTTTAACTGGCCTACCATGATTGGCTTTGTTGCGCAACGTGTACCAACAAGCGGAGCTTTGGGTATGTCTATTATAGGTGGAGTAGGTATGTTATCTACATCTATTTTTCAGCCAATTATTGGCCACTGGATTGATGGCAGCAATGCTGAATACTCCGCAAAAGGTCTTACCGGACCGGCGTTAGAATTAGCAGCTGGACAGGCTACACTGTCTACAATGATGACATTCCCGATTATATTAATTGTTGCTTTTGTTATTTTATGGTTTTGGGCAGGTAATCCTAAATCCAGCCATATCGATGAAACGAAAATAGCAGAACAGCCTCAGCTGTAATAGGGTTACACAGAGCGGACACCGCGGTAATAAAGAGGGCCACAGAGTAATTTAACTCTGTGGCCCTCTTTATTACTCTGTGAAACTCTGTGTCACCTTTTCAATAACCTCTCACTTCAATTTCACAATCGTAACGCCTGCGCCGCCGCGATCCGGATGTTCGTCCTGCATACCTGAAACATGCGAATAGCCGCGTAAATGATTACGAACCAGTGTTCTTAAAATTCCGTCTCCTTTTCCGTGCACGATGCGTAATTCATCGTAACCCAGCATGATGGCATTATCCATAAACTGATCAACCAGGCCCAAAGCTTCTTCACCACGCTTGCCCCGCATATCCAGATTAAAACTGAAATTCATCATGCGCTCGTTAAGGTCTACACCTTTTGAAGAGGTATTTATATTTTTTTCGCCGGTAGCAGCTTTATAAGTTTTATTGCTTACTCTTTCCAGTCTGTTCAGTTTAATAGTCGATTTCAAGTCTCCAATCCTGATCTCGGCATCTTTTCCTCTTAAAGCAATTACTTCACCAATGGCTGTTTGACCTACTATCCGTACGTAATTTCCAGGAGTAATCGCTCCATCTTCCTGTTCATAAATGTCCTCAGTAGGTGCGGGCTCAGGAATAACTTCGGGGACAAGGTTTTTTTTGCTGAATGTTTCAATTTCATTCCTGACAACCTTCGTTTTTTCTTTATCCGCCTTGTTTTCTTTGATCTCCCGGATCGTACTTTCTATTAACTGGTTTGCATCTGCCAGGAGTGTTTTCGCCTTTTGCTTCGCTTCATTAATTAGTTTCTTCTCATTCGTTTCCAAACTAGATTTCAATTCAGTATAATCAGCAAGCTGTTTGGTCAGCTTTCTTTCTTTTATACCCACTTCAATATTTTTCTCTGCAAAAACCCTTCTTTCTATATCCAGTTCTTTGAGTAATTTTTCGAAATTAACCTGTTGTGTTCCAAGCTTTTCTTTTGCCCGGCGTATAACTGTTGTAGGTAAGCCAATTTTTGAAGCAATTTCAAATGCAAAAGAACTTCCGGGTCTTCCTATTTCCAGCTGATAAAGAGGTTCCAGATGTTCGCCGTCAAAGCGCATAGCTCCGTTGATCAATCCTTCGGTTTTATCAGCAAGTACTTTCAGGTTAGTATAATGCGTATTAATTACACCAAAAGCACCTGATTTTGTCAAATCTTCCAATATTGCTTCTGCAATTGCACCACCTAATCCCGGTTCTGTTCCGGTTCCAAACTCATCAATCAGAAATAATGTACGTTTGTTAGCCAAAGTCAGGAAATGCCGCATGTTAGTTAAATGCGAACTATAAGTACTCAAATCATTTTCCAAAGATTGTTCATCCCCTATGTCAATAAATATATTTTGGAAAAATCCCATTGATGAACCTTCCTGTACCGGAACTAGCAAGCCGCACTGAAACATATATTGAATAAGCCCTACCGTTTTTAAGGCCACAGATTTACCACCTGCATTGGGGCCGGAAACAATAAGGATACGTTGCTTTTCTTTCAATTCAATATTGAGGGGAATTACTTTTTTCCCTTGTTTCTGAAAAGATAAGTGTAAAAGCGGATGTCTTGCTTCACGCCAGTCAATAAATTGCCTGTTTAAAAATGCAGGATTTATTGCACTCATTTCATTAGCCAGTTTGGCTTTGGCCCTTAGAAAATCCATCAATCCAAGGAATTGGTATGCTTTTTGCAAATCGGGTACAAAAGGCCTCAACTGGGATGTGAGTTGTAATAGTATGCGATTTATTTCTCTCCGCTCTTCATATTCCAGTTCGCGAATCTCATTATTGGACTCAAAGACATCAGTTGGTTCTATAAAAACCGTTTGTCCTGTTGCAGATTCATCATGGATAAAACCTTTTAACTTTCGTTTGTGCTCTGCTGCAACCGGAATCACCATACGCCCGTTACGAACAGTCAGTGATACATCGTCGCTCACCCACCCATTACTTTTGGCGGAGCGAAGCATTGTGTCAAGTTTTTTACGGATGCCAGCCTGTTCAGATATCAGTTGACGGCGTATACGGGATAATTCAGACGAAGCAGAGTCGCGTATTTGCCCACGGTCATCTATAATCTTATCGATTGCGTCAGTAATGGCTTTTTCAACTCTTACATTTTTTGCATATTCTCCAAGTAGCGGATAACTTTCCGGTTCCTGATTTTCAAAAAACCGGATACAAAGCCTGATTGTCTGGAGAGAAACTTTTAAATCAGAAAATTCACTTTGTGTTAAAAGCATTCCTTCAATTGCTGCTCTCCTGAGATAGGGAGTAGCATCGATATAATTTTGAGAAGGAAAATTTTCACCAATCTCAAGTATTTTTTTCATTTCAGCAGTCTGGCTTACCAATTTTTCAACCAGTCCGAAATTATCTGAGAATTTAATTTTCTCTACGAAATTCTGCCCTAATGAGCTTATACAAGCTTCGTTAAGCCATGCACGTAGTTTGTCAAAGCCTAATTTTTGTTCTATTGTATTGGGATATAACATTTTTTTGTAATTAGCTTTAGGCCATGAGCTGCGAGCTTTGAAACTATAACTTTTTTAAAAGATTTTGCTTTGGATTATCAGGAATAATCAATTTTTTAAAGAATTAGTTCAGGATTTCTTGTTTAAAATATCTCTCTTATTTCTTCCTTAAGAACTTTCAAAGCGTGTGAAACAGGCTGGATCTCTTTTTGAATTACATGTGCAAAAATTTTCTTAGCCAAATCCGAAGCGGGCGCTTCAGGTGATACTTCAGTCGAAGCTTTATTAATGTCAGCTACGACCTCATTCATTGCATAATTTATCTGGTCCCATGCATGAATGCTCATGTACATTTGTTGGGCAACATTGTGATTATATTCTTCACGAATATCATTTAATAAAATCTGCTGTAATTCAAGAGCGTTCATAGCCGAAGGTACCAGTCTGAGTAAAAGATTATTTGGACTTATCCTCTCTAAGAACAAACACATCCTTTCATAAGCCTGTAACCGAAGAGGAAGTGAAATTTCGGTATACTTAGCCCGAAGATCCCATTTTTGTTTTTCAAATACTTTTTCTGCTACTGTTGTAATAATCAGATACACCCCAAAAACGATAACAGCCCCTAACAATATGACTGTCAGTAAAATATAATACTCCATAGTGCTTTGCAATTAATTATATTGTGCTAATATGAAGTCAAAATTACAAGATAACTGAGATTAGATAGAAGAAATACTTAAATTAATCGAATTCAATTATATAATTTGACGTTAATCAAGATATGTTTGTTCTCTTCTATGTAAAAAGTAAACAGAATACCTCCCATATTGAGCTGGAAAACGAACACGATTCTTTCATCTGTTCCAAAGAAAATTTGAACAGAAACCGGACAGATAATAATTAATGTTGAGTAATGGAAAACCCGATTCAAATAACGTACAAAGCCAAGACTGAAATAATTTCCACCTTAGAAGCTAACAAGATTCCGGATACGTACGGATTGCGTGTGGGCTTGAAAGGAGGGGCTTGCAGCGGGACATTTCTTCTTGGTTTTGATACAAAAACAGAGCACGATCAACTTTACCTAATTGATGGAATCAGGGTTTACATTGATAAACGACATTTAATGTATGTAATTGGTCTGTCTGTGGATTATGAAGAAGGTATGAACGGAAGCGGTTATACGGTTTCCTCGCATTCTGATACCTAGCGTTCCATCTTTTAATCCTCAATCGTTACATGTTTCCAGTTTTCTCCTGAGCGAATACGATTTAATTGCGTATGTGTTATTCCAAATTGCTTAGCAATCATTTTCAAGCGGTTATTGTCATTTTTCAACAACTTCTTGATAATCCTTACTTTACTTTCTGTTAATTTGTAATTTTTTGTACGCCTTGGAATGACACGGTTAATAAAAGCAGGATTCTCACGGTTGTGATCAATCATCTCTGCCTTAGTAACCCATTTTAAATTTTCGTAATAATTATTCTGCTTTTCAAAATCGTTGTGAATTACAAATGCATGATCATCACTTAATTTTTCAGCAAAATACTCAGCTACCAGCTTATGAACGTAACGGTTTATTGTTTTTCCGCCACTAGCTCTGATATTTAAAGATCTATATCCCTGGATGACAGATCCTTTAATAATTGCGCCATCTTTTGGATTATTTTGAAAGCTTTTCAGCCTTCCATAATTGGATACTTCGTAATGAGGAGCATTTTCGATTTCGTCGAATTTGATTTTCGCCCACTTTTCGTTCCAGAAACTCCGACTTACAGTTGACTCGTTCATTTTAACAAATATGGATTATAATTTTTATTGTAATTATATTTAACTAGTCTTATATAAAAAATCACTATCAGCAAATTATTTAGCTTCATCACTTGTTAATTACAACTATTGTGGTGAAAATTATTCTCACTTTAAGTATTAAACTACACGAAATGAAACGTACGTTAATTATTGGAGCGTCTGCAAATCCATCCCGATACGCATATATTGCAACTCAAAGACTAATTTCATATGGACACCCCGTTTTTTTAGTTGGTCGTAAAAATGGTATTGTTCTAGGACAAGAGATTCAGACAGAAAAAATCTATTATTCAGATATTCATACAGTTACGCTTTATATTAACCCAACTCATCAACCAGATTATTATGATTATATTGTTTCTTTAAATCCAAAACGGGTTATTTTTAATCCCGGAACTGAGAACCCGGATTTTGAAAACATCTTAAGTGCTATAAATATCATACCAATCCGCGCATGTACGCTCGTTTTGCTATCAGTTGGTCAATATTAATTGAGTTTATGAAGTTTTTACCAGCGAATTAATGCTGATGCCCAGGTGAAACCACTACCAAAAGCAGCAAGGCAAATTAAATCTCCGTCTTTGAGTTTCTTTGTTTCCCATGCCTCACATAAAGCAATGGGAATAGATGCAGCTGTAGTATTACCAAAACGCTGAATATTATTAATGACCTGGTCTTCTGAAAGTCCCATTTGTTGTCTTACATAATCACTGATACGAATATTCGCCTGATGTGGTACCAACAAATTAATGTCGGCAGGCGTATATCCGTTGGCTCCAAGTGCTTCATTAATAACTTCACCAAAACGCACAATTGCATGTTTAAAAACTGCATTGCCATTCATGAAAACGTTAAATCCCCCTTCGTCCAACATTTCCTTTGTAACAGGACGTCCCGGACGGCTGCTGCCAGGTTCTTTCACATACAAGTCTTCAGCAAAACGTCCGTCTGCATGAAGATGTGTTGATAATATGCAATGCTCGGAGTCGGTCGTAGCTTGCAATACAACTGCTCCGGCACCATCTCCAAAAATTACTGCAGTATTTCGGCCTGCGGTACTTTTGTCGATCCAGGACGATTGTATTTCAGATCCTACGACCAATGCCGACTTATACATTCCTGACTTTATAAACTGATCAGCAATAGACAATGCATATACAAATCCTGAACATTGTTCCCGGATGTCAATTACCGGCTTACCAGCCATTCCCAATTCTCTTTGCATTAGAAATGCAGAACCCGGAAAAAAATAATCCGGGGTTATGGTAGCGTACACGATAACATCAATGTCATCAGCAGTAAGGCCTGCGCGTTCTAATGCCTGCCTTGAAGCGGCAGTAGCCATACTGTAATTGGTGTCTTTACCGTACTCAAAATACCTGCGTTCTTTAATTCCGGTCCGCTCCTGAATCCATTCATCCGACGTATCCATCCACTTGGTGAGGTCATTGTTTGAAACAATATTGTCGGGTACGTAATATCCAACACCAGTAATTCGCGAATAAGCCATAAAGTGAAAGCAGCAACTATAAGATTAAATTAAATAACTACAAAAATCAAGCCGGATTAATTGTATAACTAAATTCTTCCATGATCAGATTAGCCAGAAGTTTCTGACAGGCAGTTTTAACTTTTTCGTCCGCTTGTTCTTTGTCTTCAGCTTCAATTTTTAAGGTGATATGTTTTCCAATACGAACCTCATCAATCTCATCAATACCAAGGTTATGCAAACCCAGTTTAACAGCTTTTCCTTGTGGATCTAAAATTTCCTTGATAGGCATGATATCGATATCAGCAACAAATTTCATAATATGATTGGATTGTGAATAAATACTAAATTTTTTAATCTGTTCTGTTTTCAATCGCCTGATACAAAAAGCAAAATTTATTCAGAAACGCTTCAAAATTGCAACAAAAAGTTTTTGTTCGCAATTTACTCATGCGTTTTCATGAAATTAGATATCAGCGAGACGGCTAAATATAGAACCAGTATAGCGGGAACTGCCAGAATCTTAAATATTAATAACAGTAAAATAGTTAGAATGATAAATGAATAACGTATTTCATTGCCTTTCCAGCCGAATGATTTGAATTTTAATGCAAGTAAAGGTATTTCAGAAACCAGTAATAAAGACATAAAAATGCTCATTATCAACAGATTATTTGTGTTAATAATAATGTTTTTCCAATATTCACTTTGTGTATGTACGATAAGTGGTAGGGAGGCAATAAACATTGCGTTTGCCGGTGTCGGTACTCCAATAAACGAATCGCTTTGCCGTGGATCGTTATTGAATTTAGCCAGCCGGATAGCTGAAAAAACAGCAATAATAAATGCCGGATAGGCCTTCCAGATTCCAAACAAATCAGGAATACTTTGCATTAAAAGCTGATAAACGATAACAGAGGGCAGTAAACCAAATGTTACCATATCTGCCAGAGAATCCAAATCCCTGCCAATGGGAGAACTTACTTTTAATAATCTTGCCAAAAAACCGTCAAAAAAATCAAATACCAATGCGATTCCTATAAGTACGCACGACAGGAGCAAATTACTGTGAAATGCTTCGACTACGCCAATACATCCGCAAAGTAAATTACCACAGGTAAGCGCATTAGGTAAATTTCTTTTAATCATTAATGAAATACCTATTTTAGAAATGGATTGTTTTTCTTTTCAAAACCAATGGTAGTAGGTTGCATGTGTCCGGCATAAACTACGTAGTCATCGGCTAGGGTAAACAATTGGGTGCGAATACTGTTCAAAAGCGTTTTCATATCTCCTCCCGGCAAATCGGTACGACCAATACTTTGCCGGAACAAGACATCACCTGCAATTACAAAATGTTGTTCGTCGTTCACAAAGGCAACATGACCAGGTGCGTGTCCGGGAACGAAAATAACTTTCAGTGAAGAATTTCCAAATGTAACGATATCACCTTCAACTAAATAACTATCAATTTCAGGCTCATCGAATTGAGAAAAACCATAATTCGATGAATAGGTTTTCACAGCTTTCAGCAGCGGTTCATCCGTTTTATGCAGGGAAAACGGAATGTTATATTTTCTCTTCAAACCTGCAACCCCCAATACATGGTCGATGTGAGCATGTGTATTGATTATTTTTACAGGTTTCAAACCATTGTTTTCAATATAATTATAGAGCTCCTGAAATTCTTCTTTATCATAACAACCCGGATCGATAATTACCGCTTCACCGGATTCGTCATGCAGTACATAAGTGTTTTCAGAAAATGGATTGAAAGTAAAAGACTTTATATTAATCATTCTAATATTAACATTCTAAAATTATGCCTATAAAATAAGTAAGCAAAGTTAAGAAACTGTTGGTAAAGTGTTTTGTTTGTTGTGTTGCAATATACTTTGATAATATAAAATGTGGCTATAACCGATTTAGATTATAACCACATTTTAATGTTATTCTCAAAAATTATTTAAACATCAGTTGGCTGATGACTCAGTAATTGTTGCTTTAATTTTATCGTAATAAAGTACAGTCAGTCCTTCCGAGCCTGAGTCTGTACCAACACAAAGCCAAATTTCCCCATTTGCATTTGCTTTCACAGGTACCGGATTATCTCGGTTGGAACGTGAAACCAGCGCATACTTGTCTGTATCTAGACCGTTTGCAACATTTCCCAAAACGACCATTTCTTTCCCTGATTCTGATTGTATTCCTTTGTCTATATTGACAGTATAAAATCCATTCACCAATGTTGGGACAGGTTCGATCGGAGATGCACCTGCTTTAAGATATCCCGAAGTTCCTTGCGAACCGCCCGCTCCAATTCCTGAATTGCCGTAAGATGTGCCTAGATTTATATCAAAAGAAACAACATAATTACGGTTAGGTACTAAGCCGGATACTTTTTTCCGGAGGTACATAAACATATCATCGCTTCTGTTATTTCCCTGCATTCTTAATCCATATTTAGTGGAGTCCAAAAGCGCCGGAAGCCTTGCTCTATAAAATCTCATTTCCAGCGAAGCCGTATCTGTTGCTGTACTATATTCTGCAAAAGCGCCAGTCCAATTCTCAACAGTTGTTTCAAACTGAGATTCTACAATAGTAATTGCATTTAATTTGTCATTGTCACTATCACAAGCCGACATACTTGCAACTATGGCTAAACTGCCCCACACGATCCACTTTTTCATGGCATTAATTGTTTTTTTGTAAATGAAATAACTCAACTGATTTTCATTTATGATCATTCAAAAGTCAATTTGGTTGGAAAAAAGCTCAAATTATTTTATTTAAAATAGCGTTTGCCCTGACTACCAAAGCTTCAGATCAAAAAATTATCCAATTAAAAAAATCGTAGGTTTTTTATGCAAATCCGGTTTTCCTTTTCTCCAATGCCTGATTGACTGGGTTTTAACATATTCATCGGGAGCGGTCAGGCTGGAAGCAACACAAAGCAAAGTATCGGGCTGGCAGGATTCTAAAATTGCATCCATTAACTGATTATTGCGGAAGGGTGTTTCCATGAAAATCTGGGTTTGATTACGCTGATGTGCATCCCGTTCCAACTGTTGGATCTCTTTTTTTCGTTCTGTTTTATCAATAGGTAAATAACCATGAAAAGTGAAGGATTGTCCGCTCATTCCGGATGCCATCAATGCTAATAAAATAGAAGAGGGGCCAACCAATGGAACAACAGATATTCCAAGTTCATGGGCAAACTTTACTGCAACTGCACCCGGATCAGCAACTCCGGGGCACCCGGCTTCGGAGATAATTCCTGCATTTTGAGTCAAATTCTGCAATTGTAATTTCGTATCAGCAGGATGTGTGTTTTTGTTTAACTCTACAAATGTGATCTGATCAATTACTTTTCCAAGCTTCAAACTGCTGATAAAACGGCGCGCAGTCCTGATATCTTCTGCAAAAAAGAAATTCAGATTTGTAATTACATCTTTGATTTGCGGGCTTAATACCTGTTCAGATGTATTTTCAGCCAGAACTGTTGGAACAAGGAATAGTAATGTTTTAGAAGATGTCATTGATTTTTAAGAAATTTTAATAATCGTTCCAACCATTCATATATGATTAGAGTCATTGTTTATAAGCAAAGTTACGAGCTATGTCACGACAAGTATATATTCTATTTTTTTTATTCCTTATTCAGTCCTGCAAAAGTGATGATGCTGACGTGATGAGCGCGGATTTTATTTCAGTTTCCGGCACCTGGCGTTTGATAGAAATTGAGAAAGGATCTTTTGGGCAGAAATTTTGGGAAGCCACCGGTAACAAGCCTGCCAAGAATCTGATTTTTAGGGAAGACGGCGCTATTTTGGATTCGGATAGTCTAGCAGTTTGCTGTGGACCAACTTCTTTACTGATCAATGGCCAGTTTTTTGAAATTAAGCCACAGCAAACTGTTGTAGTGAATCCTATTTGCGCTGTTGTTAATTGTACTTCATGCCCCACATGGGAAATTACGTGGAACGGAAATCAAATGATCATTACTTACTGCGATGGCAGCAGAGAAAAATACTCCAGGTAATAATCCAATGAGAGAATGAAAACCGGCTGATCAATATATCAGGTTAAAAATTCTATTAAAGTTTTAACAAATGCCTTTGGTTGTTCTGCCTGGATCCAATGTCCGGAATTTTCTATGGTAGCAAGTTGTGCATGAGGGAATATCTTTAAAATCCCGTCCCAATCTTCATCCAGAATGTAATCCGACTTATCGCCGCGCATAAAGAGGGCAGGAATTTCAACAGGTTTTTCAGATACAATTTCCTTTCCCACATTAGCCATATCGCTGGTAAGCAGGGGCAGGTTGAAACGCCATCCAAATCCTCCTTCATCTTTGCGATATAAATTCTTCAAAAGGAATTGCCGTACCGCAGGTATTGGCTCGTAACTCTCCAATGCCGCATCGGCCTGCTGCCTGTTTTCAATTTCATTGATTGGAATAGCATTTAATCCTTTTAATATTTTCGCATGGTGAATCGGATATGCTTTTGGACCAATATCTGCAATCACTAACTTTTCATAAGTTCCGGGAAATTTTACTGCATATTCCATCACTGTTTTTCCACCCATAGAATGTCCCAAAAGAATTGGATCAGAAATATTTTGCTGTTCCAGAAATTCTTTCAGATCATTGGCAAAAGTCTGATAATCCAGGCCTCCCCCATGTGGAGAGCGTCCATGATTACGCTGGTCGACCAGATAAACCTGAAAACCTTGTTCGGAAATTGTTTTTCCAACGGTGAGCCAATTATCCAAAAATCCAAAAACGCCATGAAGAATAATAATTGATTTACCCGTTTCACCTATTTTTTTATAACTGAGTTGCATTTTTGTGAAATAGTTGTAAAAAATATAATTAAATAAATGGATTAAAGCTCACGACCTATACACGTTAGGGTTAAATATGCATACGTTTAGGCAGGGTCAAATGTCGTTAAGATTTCGGTTACAGAAAATAACATTTGAAATAAAAATCTTAACAAAAATATAATATACTTTATATGTTATTATTAAGGTACAATTATGTATTATTCCAATAAATCAGGCAGTTAGGTATATTAGTATAGCATTTAAGTAGGATTTAAAGAATTGTTTATGAAAGAAAAAAATCATTATTTTGCGGTTAAATTAGTCATCATATAATTGATGAACCCACTAATATAAAAACCAAATCACCAAAATTTATGAACAAGAAAAGTTTACTTTTCAGAACAGCGTTATTTACTCTGTTCGTAATTTCATTGTCCTTACTGAGCGGACACGTAAATGCTCAGGTAACAACTTCAACTATTACGGGTAGAGTAACTGACAGCAAAGGATCTGATCTTCCTGGCGCTACGGTAGTTGCTATCCACACTCCTTCCGGAAGTCGCTATGGTTCAGTTACTAATGAGAAAGGTATTTATACCATTCCGGCAGTACGTATCGGAGGCCCTTACACTGTAACTATTTCTTTTATCGGTTTTAAAAATCAGGTTCGGGAAAATGTTTCTGCTGACTTAGGTACAAGTGCTGATGTTAGCTTCAAAATGGTTGACGAAGGAACAGAATTGCAGGAAGTTATAATTTCATCGTCCCGCAGTGACATTTTTAGCTCGGATCGTACAGGTGCATCTTCTTCATTTGACAGAAATGCACTGAATTCTACGCCAACAATCGGACGTACAATTAATGACATTACTAAATACAATCCTTATGGTAATGGTCAGTCGTTTGCTGGTCAGGATGCACGTTTTAACAACATTACTATTGATGGAGCAGTATTTAACAATGGTTTTGGATTAGGTTCATCTGCACAGGCAGGTGGTCGTACCGGTACTTCGGCGGTTTCTCTTGATGCCCTTGATCAGGTTCAGGTTAACGTTGCACCATTTGATGTACGTCAGTCGGGTTTCACCGGCGCCGGTATCAATGCAGTTACACGTTCAGGTACGAATGAATTTTCCGGATCAGCTTACCATCTTTTCCGTGGTAGTGATATGGTTGCTCACACGGGTAACGGCGACAAACCTATTACACCAAAACCTAATATCAGTGAAAAAACATGGGGTTTTCGTGTAGGTGGTCCCATTATCAAAAACAAATTATTCTTTTTTGTTAATGCTGAAAGATTTACAAGCAGCACTCCTGCACTAACATGGTCATTGAATCGTGGAGTAGCGGGTAGTAACGTATCCCGCGTTTTGGCTTCTGATATGGAAGATCTGAGTGCGTTTATGAAAACAAATTTTAATTATGATTTGGGTGCTCTTGACGGGTTCAACAATGATATTAAAAGTACAAAAGGACTGATTCGTCTGGATTACAACATTAACGACAGGCAGAAATTATCTGTTCGTTATTCACATCACGATTCAGAATCAGGTCAGATTATCAGTAATAGTAATAGTAGCAATACTGCGGGTAATGGTAATAGAACCAATCTTGCAAATGCGATATCACCAGAAAATACGGGTTATTTAATTGCTGATAACACGCGTTCAATAGCGGCTGAGTTAACATCAACTTTTAGCAGCAAATTTGCTAATGACCTGATCGTTACTTACAACAAGCAAATTGAAGACCGGACTTATAAAACGTCTGTTTTTCCTTCGATAGATATTTTGAAAGACGGTAGTACTTATACTTCTATCGGATTTGATCCTTTCACGCCGAATAACAAGCTTGATTATTCTACTTTCAACATTACGAATAATTTCAGCTTTTTCGCTGGAAAGCATACATTTACTGCTGGCGTTGTATTTGAACATTTTACTTCAAACAACGTTTTCTTTGCAGCTTCAAACGGAGTTTATGTGTACAACTCCATTGCTGATTTCAAAACGGCTGCTTTAGCTTCGATTACTAATCCAACAGCAACAACTTCACCAGTTTCAGTAGCGCGTTACAACTTGCGTTACTCTCTGTTACCAGGTGGAGGGGAACCATTGCAAACTTTGAAAAGAAATTTATACAGTGCTTATGTACAGGATGAATTTCAGGTTACTCCAAACTTTAAAGTTACTGCAGGTATTCGTGGTGATATTTTTGCTTATGATAACTCTACGGCGGATGGTTTTAACAATCCACGTGTAGCTGCTCTGACTTTCCGTGATGAAAATAATGATCCCTACAAAGTTACAACGGGTACATTTCCTAAAGCACGTTTGATGATTTCTCCGCGTATTGGTTTTAACCTGGACGTAAAAGGAGACAAAACAACTCAGGTTCGTGGAGGAACCGGTGTTTTTGTATCACGTATTCCTGAGGTATTAGTCTCAAACCAATTGGGTAACAATGGTATCAACACAGGTTTAATTAATGCAACAGCTACAACAGCTTACCCTTTCACAACTGATCCAAGCCGTTTTATACCAGCAGAAAGAGATCCAAGCAAATTGTCTGGTTATGCTATCAACGCATCGGACCAGGAATTGAAATATCCTCAGATCTGGAAATCGAATATTGCAGTTGATCAGAGATTGCCTTTGGGTTTGATAGGAACAGTTGAGTTTATTTATAACAAAACGATCAACGGTTTGCGTTATATTGATGCCAACCTTAAAGCTCCGGACCGTTCTTTCGTTGGTCCTGACGGACGTCCCCGTTTTCCTGCTTCTGGTGTAGTAAGCACAGGATCAGGGGTTGCTAATACAGTAAATGTTGCACGTTTTATCAATCCTGAGCTTTCTAACGTATTTGTATTGAAAAATACTAAAAAAGGAAGTTCTTACATTGCAACTGTTAAGTTGGAAAAACCAACGACAAGAGGATTTGGTGGATTTGTTTCTTATACTTATGGAGAAGCAAAAGACATTGCTTTTGTAGGAAGTACAGTGCAGGCAAACGTTCCAACATCAACTGGTCAGAATTATTTGCCATTAACTTATTCCGATAATGACCTTCGTCATCGTATTGTTGGTTTGTTAAACTACCGGTTAAATTATGGTGGTACGTTCGGCGGATCTACAACCTTCACATTGGCTGGAGTTTCAACAAGCGGTGCTAAAATTTCTTATACGCTTAACCAGGATTTGAATGGTGACGGTCAGACTGCAAATGATTTGATATATGTGCCTAAGACTGCATCTGAATTGTCTTTTGCATCACTTTCAGTTTCCAATGGTACTGCTCCTAATGTTGTTACTACGGTATATTCAGCTGAACAACAACAAGCAGCTCTTGATGCATACATTAATGGTAACGATTATCTGAAAAGCCGTCGTGGCCAATATGCGGAACGTAATGGTGGTGCTTTCCCATGGTTAACACGTTTGGATTTTACAGTAATCCAGGAATTTTATATTGCTGTTGGTAAAAAACAAAAAAGAAATGTTATTCAGTTACGTGGTGATATTCTTAACGTAGGTAACCTTATCCATGACAAATGGGGATTGGGCAACCAGGTTACTACTTATAACCCATTGGCTCTTGCAAGTGTTGGTGCTGACGGAAGACCTGTATACAGAATTGCAACTCAGGTAATTGATGGTCAAAATGTTCTGTTAAAAGATTCATTTACTCCTAACTTATCTGTTGGTAGCGTTTGGCAGGCACAAATTGGTATCCGTTATATCTTTAACTAACCAATTGGTTTAAGTTTTAAATTCATACAAAAATAGCCCGTGCTTCAAAGTACGGGCTATTTTTGTATGAACACTCTAAACTCTTTAAAACACTCTAAAACTCTTTAAAAATACTTTGTACCAAAATCGGGTTATCGGTGCAAATAATATCCGGTCCGCTTTTCGATATTTTTTGATATAGTGGTTTGGAAGCGGTTATTTGAAGTGTATCCACATTTCCATTCGTTCCTAAAGATGAAATGATATTCATATCATGGATTTTCTGGTAAAATGTTTTTTCCTGCAAATCTCTGGGTGTCAATGCAAGCAGATTTTCCAATGGTATTCCTGATTTTTCAATGGCAGCGATATGTGCCGGACTATTGAAACCGACAGCTAGCATCAGTTCAGGAGCAAGTTTATGGGCAGTTTGCGCTTCGGTTAAGGAATAACAAATCAGAACTGATTTGTTCAAATTATTGGTTTTACGAAGAAGTGAAATTGTTTTGGCAAGATCAGTTTCCGGTTTTTTATCTACAATTAATATAAGACTTTTATCATGGCTCCATTGTAAAACCTCCTGGAAAGTTGGAATGGGATATTTCGTAATTTTTCCATTAGAATCTTTCAATTTAAGATCTTTCACTTTCTCCCAACTCTGCTGATTCAACAGTCCCGATCCATTAGTACGCAATTCCAATTCATTGTCATGTGATATAACTAAAAGACTGTCCGCCGTCATCCGAATATCAAATTCAAGCAAAACACAGTCCACTTTCTCATACGTGTTTTTAAAAGTTGCCATACTGTTTCCCGGAAGTCCGTTTTCAGTACCCCCCTGATGCGCCATAATTAAAGGAACAGTATGTTTAGAAGGTTTTAGATATGCTTTTAAAGAATTTGATTCATTAAAATTGCAGGATGTGGATTGCGCAGCTGTGATGCCGGAAACAGCAAGGAGCAAACAAAGTAATTTGCCGCTGAAATAGTTGACTTTCATACTTATAATAAGTAGTTCCAAAAAATAGTTTAAGTTATTAATATCTATAATTTATTAATAATCAGTAATTTATGTAGTGATAAGCTAACAGTTAATTAGAAATCTTTTCTGCTTTCTTCAAAGTTTCAATTCCCATGCGGTAACCTTCTACAATAAGTCTTGAAATATCGTCAGAAGTAAAACGCTGCAAATCCAGTACAAGCGGAACATCAGGACGTATAACAGTCAGTTTCATAGGCACTCCCCGCAGAATGGAGCGGTCTACATACGATTCTGCCCAAAGAATATTATTATTTACAATCTGATTAACTGTAATATCTCTAACCCGTTCGATCAGTGTAATTAAATTCCGGGCATTGATTCCTTCCGGCTGATACAATAACGGTGAATGACAGGCTATTAAAACAATTTCGGTTGCTCCGTCTTCAATTGCCTGACGGATTGGGGCTACTTCCCGAAGACCGCCATCCAGAAATAAATCATTATGAATCGACACTGCCGGCATCAGCATTGGAATGGATGAACTGGCATAAACATAATCCAGAAAGCGTGAATCCTGAGGTGATACGTACTTTATTTCACCGCTTTCAATATTAACTGCGCCTACTTTTAGTTTAACAGAAGTACTTTGCAGATATTCATCCAACACATTTTTTCGAATTAACTGATGTAAAGGTAATGGATCGAGAATGCCATCAAATCGACTCATAATCGTATTCATTCCTAATTTTACACGCGACCGGAGCATAGAAATATCCTGTGGATGTGTAATATTTTTAATCCAGAATTCAAGCAATTTTCTGCCAGCAACCGACCATGAAATCTCCTTTTTTTCTTTTAACTGATGTCCGGTTTCATTGGTCAGATAAGTAGCATTGAGCGCTCCAACCGAAATTCCATATATCATTTCAGGTTCAAATCCGTTTTCAAGCACAGCCTGAATTACGCCAACCTGGAATGCTCCTTTCATAGATCCACCTCCTAAAACAAGTGCTTTCATATTATTTGGGCTGTCGGCCGTCAGCTATATTCTGTTTAAAAATTGAAAATTACTTATTTGGATTTGCCTTTAAATTATGATCAAATTACGCTCCTTTGATACATATTTGTTCAATTCTAAACATTTTCACCGTAATATTGGTGTAAACAGAAGATTTTATTCCAAATTTGAACATTGGAGTTCAGAAACCGGTTAATCAATAAAATACTTAGGCTTCTGTAACCAGCTTTTCAACATCAGTAGGGATACAGTGCCCCCGTTTATTAATATGACCCTTTCAATAAAGGATATTCAATTTCCCGTTGCCGAAGAAATGAAGGCTTTTGAGCATAAATTCCGGCAGTTTATGAAGAGTGATGTAATGCTTCTGGATCAGATCATGAATTACATTGTTCGTCGTAAAGGGAAACAACTCCGTCCCATGTTTGTTTTTCTTACCGCCGGCGTTTGTGGTACAGTTGCAGAGTCAACTTATCGGGGTGCTGCATTAATTGAACTTCTTCACACTGCTACGCTGGTTCATGATGATGTGGTGGATGACTCGAATTATCGCCGGGGTTTCTTCTCCGTCAATGCTTTATGGAAAAATAAGATTGCTGTTTTAGTAGGCGATTATTTGCTTTCACGCGGACTGCTTTTATCCGTAGATTATGAGGAATTTGATATCTTAAAAATTGTTTCAACCGCTGTTAGGGAACTGAGTGAAGGAGAATTACTTCAAATTGAAAAAGCCCGCAGGCTTGATATTAACGAAGAAGTCTACTATCAGATCATCAAACAGAAAACGGCTTCATTAATTGCATCTTGCTGCGCAGTAGGTGCTTGCTCAGTAGGAGCAGGGCAGGATGTTGTAAAACGAATGCATGCTTTCGGTGAAAAAGTAGGTATGGCTTTCCAAATAAAAGATGATTTGTTTGATTACGGTGAAGACGAAATCGGCAAACCTTTGGGAATTGATATAAAAGAAAAAAAAATGACTTTGCCGCTTATTTATGCGTTAAATAAAGCTGGCTGGCTGGAAAAACGACGGATCATTAATATCATACGTAATGAAAGTCACAAGCCTAAAAAAGTAAATGAAGTAATTGCCTTTGTTAAAGATTCGGGCGGACTCGCATACGCGCAGGAAGTAATGCAGCGATATGTGGAAGAAGCGCGGGTTTTACTACACGAATTTGCAGATTCTCCTCATCGTCAGTCCCTGGAACACCTG
>Ga0247734_1001462_pt1 | contig 17962 bp, 23 predicted proteins | sample UWRJL103311B2_FD_180933 | JGI IMG/M metagenome (GOLD analysis project Ga0247734, IMG submission 180933) | Plant litter microbial communities from Arlington Agricultural Research Station in Wisconsin, United States - UWRJ-L103-311B-2 | ecosystem: Environmental > Terrestrial > Plant litter >... | reverse complement strand
GGAGCATAGCCGAGACATCGGGTAAATTGCCTGTACCGGACGGAGTACATCACTACATCAGTGGTAGTGTATAAACTCATCCGAAGATCTGATATCGATACTCAGCAATTCAAGTCAACTGTATAGTGATTGGATAGGGTTACTTTGGGATATCCTCACCTATCATTGACTCAAGATGGCTTCCACTGAGCCCCTAACAGTAGCTCAAATCCTTGCTGATTTGATGGACCTTCAAAACGCAGTATGCCCTCTACCAAATCCCTACTCCGCCTCTCTCTCCCTCCAACACACTAACAAAGAATTTCAGGATCCAAAAGCAGCAAAGGAACTCCTAGGGGCTAACAAAGCGCTCTCTAGCTCGGAGTCCTCCCGCAAAAAGTCCATTGTGGATAACAGTATGCAGCAGCCTTCTTTCGATTTCTCAAGCCGACGGACTGTAAATGAGACAGCTTCAGTGCCAAATTTGACAAGAATGACATCCACTATGTCTGCAACAAGCATGCCGGGGACACCGTCTGAAGAAGTGAGTTCTGCTCTGGACGGTGTTGATCACCCCAAGGTTGACATAATTTTGTGATTATAGGGTGATGACGAAGATATGACGCGCGCAAAAGAATTAATCTCACTCTATGCTAAGAGAGATAAATTCAAGAAGTTGGGCGACACGGGAATGGGAAGAGCGAAAGAAAAGGTGGATGAGGTCGTTGCAAGGTAAGCCTCAGCACGCATAGTCTTAATTCCCACATGGGAAATTACTGACATTCATGTACAGATATCAATGACAAAACTGGATAGCCAAAGAAGACTTCCGTATCATATTCCAATCCTCCTGGTAGAGGGTAGCATAGTCCTCTTACAATAAGTGGCATTCGCTACGGGTAACGAATTTTCAGGAACTATAAAGAATATATCGATAGGCGTTAGGAGCTGCGGCGTTTGTTACTACGGTCTAGCGTGAAAGGTCGCCATCTTTTTCTGGTTACTTATTGCTAGAAATTACTTTTCGGGCATCGAACTATCAACATATCAAACCCGCTTTAAAAGTTGGGATTAGAACAGACCTCTATAATGATTGTTGTATGGAACTGAAATAAGGTTACCTTAAAACAACATTAGAAAGTGCGATGAAGTTCCTATTGGTTCAGAACCCCGGATACATTGTATCTGGCATAAACACCCTGTCAACCATTGCTTGAAATTAGAATATAATGATAATCTCTCATGCTCTCAGCCATTCAAGGAATAAGAGGAATTAAGTCAAGCGGGAGAGGTCACGCAAATTGAAACCGGAATATATATCATGAGTGTTGAACACTTTTTGTAAGTTAAGGCCTGTAAAAGTGTTTTTGCCGTATGCCGTCCATTTAATTCTCTCCCGGTTCGGGTGTCAACAACAGACCTGTATTTGTCTCTCTTGCGAGCAGAGGCTGTATTTCCATTGATGGCCTGATGAATCAAATTTGAACTTCGTCTATGAGCTATTACTTTTGAATACAGAATATGATAATTCAGCAAGGGTACAGAGATAGTAATTCCGTACTAAAAATAGTATTCTTGATTTGAAAGAAATTTGGAACCGTTTTGCGTCAATATCCAAATAGTATATAACAGCTTATTTTTAGAAAAGAAGAAAGAATCAGCTTGAATATATACCTTAGCTCCAGATATAAGCAGCGGGGATGAGACTTGGGTATCACGTGCCGCAGTGGAGCACCTCCCCTCAAACACCTCCTCAGTTTCATAGGTAATTCATACCAGAGCTTGCAACCTTTCTACAATCAAACTTCACTTTCATGAAACTTTTAGGGCTTGATTATCCATAAGTCAAGCTTGGAAAACTAACAGCAGACCTGCAAACCATAACCTAGGACAAACCCCTCCATTCGTTATGGACTCACACATGCATCATACTGAGATGGGCCACGGCGCCATGGGCCACGGAGGTCCTCCGCCTATGCTGCCTATGTGTAGTATGAACGTACGTACTCATACACCTTCTGCCATAAAGAACGAACCAGGTGCTAACTATATCCATAGATGCTGTTTACCTGGGATACCCGGAACCTCTGCATCATTTTCCGCTGGTGGCACATTCAAACTACCGGCGGTCTAATCTTTTCACTCCTCGCCATCGTTGCCCTGACCGGGTTCTACGAGGCCATTCGTGCAGGATCACGAAGGTACGAGAAATGGGCGGCCAAGAGAACCCAGGACATACCGAGTACGTTTCCCCTATTCCAAGTTTAGATTTGGTGTCTGCTGTTCAGTATGAATCAAGGCTGAGATGAATATGTATGGAGCCGTTACTGAGAGCACGCCTCTGTGGTGGACAGGACGCAATCAGGTTGAGGTTACCCGGAGGGCACATATTATAAAGGCGTTCTTTTATGCATTACAGAACTTCTATGCTTTTATGCTTATGTAAGTTTAACACTTGAAAATTGAGGATATAGATACTGATATTTGTGGATAGGCTTATGTTTATGACATATAACGGCTGGGTTATGATTGCTATGGGAATTGGAGCTTTCGTGGGATATTTGGTATTTGGAACTGACACATCTGCGACTAAAGAAAGTGCGTGCCATTGAAAAGATTAAGAGCATATTTACGCGAAGATATTGTAGGATAGGCATTTACGGGGGTGGTTCATAGCAAGTTCATGGGATGCGTTTTTGAGATATGTGGCCGGTTTAATTAGCTTCCTTAAACCTATGGCAATATATATTGAAATTGTGAATATCTTCATATACAGTCTCTCTTGCATTAATGATCTTGAGGAAGATATGGTTAAGCTATCTGCTTTATCCTTGAATTCCTTGAAGCGGCTAACCACATTTGGAGGTAAGTTACTACATATCAAGATAATATGCTCATTTATCCTTGTCTTCGGGTTTAAGTTACCCAGTGTATTTCACATTTTCGTTTGTATCAAAGAGTTTGACAATGTTGGGGCTTCTTGAAGCTTTAAGTCTGTAAATTTCCCGCCACATGAGGCTTTGTTTCTCTAAATCACTTTGGTGCATCACGAATAGAACCAAAGGTGAATAACCTAACACATATTTAATCGATTTCAATTGCTGCTATCTTTACTCCTTCATGTGGCAATAAGCTTAGCACTAGAGACCTTCTCCGAGTGTTTGTAGGATATAGCCAAGAGGCGCAATGTGGAATTCTCGTCCCTAATTCTGTGCTACGTGCACAGTTGACTTTGTGAGTTTAGCAGATTAACACCTAATACCATTTCGATGTGATTGCATGCATGTCGTGACCATTTCTATTCATCGCTCCAATGTCAGATCTACTAGTACAGCTTCACCTTGAGCGCTCTTCCCGAAACCTCAACATCATGCGTCTTCCCTAATCTTGTCTACCCTTCAACAACCGCTTTGTGACCTTGTCTTTCTCGATTATGTAGACGTGTGCTCCCCAACCTGACAACGCATCTCTGTCTACCGCATTCAACAAAGCTTGGGAAATGGTTTCAAAGAGGTCCTCGGGTGCCTATGTTTTGACCATTAGTACTGTTATACACTTTATACACTCGCCATCACTCATTTAGGTTAATCTTACCAAATCTGGCTCCCAGAGTCCCTCACAAGTACCGAATAGTTGATCGCTCGCGGTTCCGCTGACAATGAAATCTTTCGCGAAATCAATGCACCCAATGCTATCAAACCCGCAGATGAATGGCTTTCCAGTCTTCTGGTCAATACCTGCCACTACTGGGCTGACAAAGTATGGTCCAAACCTCCTCTCGTATAAGCTGCTTGATACCAAGTTGGCCATTGTGGAAGGAGAGATATTGCGTTCTTCGCGGAGACGGTACATGTTGACTTTGTAGCGGAAGAGATCAGAGACGGTATTTACGTCAGTTGCGAGACCTGTGAGACCAAGATACACATCGCCGTAGTTGAAGATTTTGGGAAAGTTGTTAGAGACGGTCAGAGATTGGAGTCCGAGACGAAGATCACAGGCTATGGCTACACAGTCTTTGCCAACCATTGCCACACAAGCACCGCCATCTAAGCTATGTTAGTTCCGACTCAAGAGGAGGTCAGGTATGGGGCAATGTACTGATGGAGAACGGAGAGCTCTATTGTTGCATGAAATTAGCTATTTGTTTGCAACAGGATACAACTTGGGATTTCTTACCATTATAATTTCACTGATTGTAGGACTGGGGTTCGATGGAGGTGCAAGGGAGGTTTATGGATTGTTTAGGAATTCAACTGCCTGCGTGGATTGATTCTGGAAGTTGAGTTGTAGCTTGAGCTTCCTGACGCGCCAGCAGCCGTGCCTGGGCTTGGCATTTGACAAGGCTGTGTGGCCGCCAACCATATCAATATAAACTGCTCAGTATTTCAATAACGACGAGCCAACACGAATATTCCTTAGCTAACTGACCAGTGTTTGGCATCTTATAAGTAGCCACTCGCTAACCTCTGTACCGGACGAAATCAGAAAACTTGGGCCGCGCAAATACCTTCCAAGCTGAAGACCCCTCTTCGCCATCGCTTGCACGCAATAGCTCGCCAACATGTCTTCCCATGTTGTAGTGATCAGTACCGCACTCCAGAGAGTTAGAGTTAATGTCAGTCCTGGAACACACATGACAGACATTCTAGCAGAAGCTTGCAAAACTTTAGGACCCAGATATACCAATTATGGCTTCAAGTAAGTTACTTGAGCTCCCTCTTCTGCCTATAATCTATATAGGGCAAAGTATCACGGGATATATACGAAACTATAGCTAATATACGTAGGCACAACAACAAATCTATCGATATGTCGAGGAGATTTCGCGAGACTAATCTTGCATCTGTAAGTTCAATCGATCACTTGGGTTTTGATGCCCAGTTCTAGCTTTTGCCATCCTAGCTCATATGACCTGCACTCTTTGACGAGATGAGAATAGGCTAACATCCCACTGTATATCTGGGCAGCAGCTGACTTCGAGACTTAGGGAGCCAAATTAGAGCTTGTTGCTATCTCTAGATCCCCAGTTCCAGTTCCAGTTGCTTTACAAGTTGGAGAGGAAAGATTGAGAGACACTTTCCCCAGTGATACCTCACTTTGGCAAATTTTACGAAGGTTTGAGTCAAAGAATAAGATGAAGTACAACTTCACCGAAAGCTCTTGGATCAGTGATATAAAGTCTGGTTCTGGAAAACTATTATATGAACAGCCTGTAGTCAACATATTGGGGAAGGAAGTATCAACATTAGTAGAGCTACAGAAGTCCCTGGCACAGTTCGGTGTCAATGGTGGTAATGTCCTGAGTAAGTTGAAACAGTTCCTACAAATTGGAGCAAACATTCCAAGTCATTCGTCTTTATCAGATGCGAAAATCATGAGAACTAATATAAAGTACTGACATTGATAATTGCAGTTAGACTCACACTTAGGAAAACCGAGAAAACCTTCGCAGACGCCGCAGCGGAGATCGACGAATTTTTCAGAGATACTTCAACGTCAGAACCTGCAAAAGTGACTAACGAATCGACTGATGAGCAAGCTAATGTTCCTTCCAACGACGTTGGCGAAGTTAAGGATGCAGCCTTGAAATTGGAATCGTCACAACCAGAAAACGATAACAAAGGCGAGGCATTGGCTATGTCAGCTACATCATCTGCATCAGAAACTGCGACTGGCCTGAGTGAGGATCATTCCCATCATGCTCAGCCACACCATGGTATTGTCCCTCCAAGAATATTTCAAGCAATGGCGGAGTCCGAAGAAACTACACTAGAGTGAGTTGATCAATAAAACCCGGTACCTTCACACACTAAAACATTTTTAGACAAAAGGAAATTGCACGTAGCAACTTGACACATGTCGAGAAGCTTCACGAGGCTCGCACTAATAACAGCCCTTCACAAAAGTCCCCAAACACGACAGCAGGGCCTGATGATACCTCTGCATCAGTGACACCTTCAAAACGCCCAATAACTCCGACACTTCAGCCAGATAATATGGTTCCTGGCCCAAACGGCCGACCTATCTTGATTACCAAGGCACCTTCTGGAGACACCCCTGCTGCTGCTCAAGCACCTTTTGACGAAATGGATTATGAGCCTAGTCAAGCACATGCTCGATCTGTCTTAAGTCGTCTCCAAAATGAATCACAAAACAAGCGGTTACTGTCCGATGCCGAAATAGAGCTTATGGAAAATGAAAAGCTTGCCAAAGTTGCTATAACTGAAATCTCCCTGAGAGTTCGGTTTCCAGATCAAACAACCTTGACTTCCAAGTTCAATGCCGAGGATACTGCAGGTGGCCTATACAAGTTCGTCAGTAGTGTCATCAACGCTAAAGATGAGCCGTTTGTTTTGAGTATCTACGGCCTTGGTGATGTGCCACAAGCCGAGACCAAAAGATTGATAAAAGATCTAAAGATCTCTACGAACACACAAGTTACATTCCGCTGGGCTGATGGTGTGAGCGAAAGCGCTAGAAAGCCACCAGTGTTAAGAGAAGAGTATGCTCAAAAGGCTATCGACATACCTTTACCACCCCCAAATGCATTTGGAGCTAGGCAAGATCCAAGCCCAGTTGGTCCTAAAAACGATGTAACGAAAGAGAGTGGCGGTGGTAAGGGAAAGGGGCTTGGTGCTTTCAAAAAGTTTCTACCGGGTGGTAAAAAGTGAGTAGAGAGAGGGGCCGAAGGTCATATACTTCTCAGAGCGGTGCTGAAGGATATAAAATAATGCATTTACACGAGAGCGAGCAGGCATAACAAGGAGTTCTAAGGTATTTGATTCTGCATTGGAGGTTCGGTTGCATTTTGTAACAAATGGCAAAATAGACACTGAAGACGAAAGTACAAATGATAAGAAAATTACTTTCGTCCACAGTTTCCTATTAGGTCCATTTATAGTTTATGAAAGTCGGATTAAATTCAATATTTCATGCATCTAACAGCAGCCAAATATCTTACGAGTCAACAGAGGTTTGAGAACAAAATGCACACTTTGGCCAATTTCTCATAGTATTCAGCAAGTAACAACTCCACTCTGAACATCGCATCCTCAATATCACGCATAGAATCTCACGGCAAAATCCAAGTATTTGGTAGTCGGAGAAGTGGTTCATTGCCACACTAGCTATCGTGAGTCTTTTGGCTCAAGTGGTATTATCCATGGGAGCCCTTCCACTAATATTGACCAAGTCCATCTTCATCATGACACCCCATCCTATACGTCTATTATACGAATGCGAGGAATTTAGTGGCCGGCTCTGCGCGACTCTGCGATAACGCCCTGCAACTCATCGACCTTCGCCTTGGCGCGGCCGAAAGTACCAAGCTGGTTAAAAATCAGTCTTTGATCTTTGGCAGCTTCGAGAAGCCTCAAGAGGGAATTTGGTAACATACCCGCTTCTTTGCGAGCTTACGAGCACGCTTATCCTTGGAGTTTCTGAGGAGTTCGATAACACGACGCTCATATGGGGCAAGACTATCAGAACAAAGTTAGCGTGGTGTCCCTCCGTAGTTTAAAGGGTTGAATCATACCCAGAAACCTCCTTCACGATCTCGCGAACGAAAGCGGTTCTCTTGCTGAGATGACCCTTGGTACGGGAGACTCTTGGCTTAACAACACGAGCTTCGGTTTTCTGTAATCAAGCAAACAGGAAATACGTTAGCCCATCGAGTCCAATATTGGATCTGTCCATCTTCAAGTAAAAGAAGATCCTCCAAGAGGTGAGACGGGCATTAAAGCTCCCCGCCTCCTGGAGGCATTGTGGTTGAGGGGAATAATTTCATACGTGGCCTTTGTTGAGTCCGACGACCAGGCCGGTGCGTTGCTGCTTTTCTGCTGCCATTGTGCTGGTTGATGGCGGTTGTCGATGTTGTCGATTTTGTCGTGGGGTGAGAAAATCACTTTTCAGAGTGCTAGAAGAACCTCGCTTAATTTAGTTGATATTTTGTCACGTGGTTGTTTTTAGGAGCACGGGGCGAGCCAACCCAACCCCTCGAGCCCCTCTCCCATCCCACCCAACTGAACCCTCCCCTAAAAATGCACAATAATTGACTTCGATACCAAATTTGTTGGTACTATTCATACAAACAGCGTTGATTGAGCTAGGACTCATGCTCGAGTACTTAGTTCTCTTTGCCTATCAATTATCGAAAGGAAACTCTTTTTCTCCCTTTAATATGTTTTATTTCGAAGATTTTTCATAAACGTACAGATCCTAAAGTGCGGTAGAGTATGGAGTGCTTGAGGCTCAAATCCCGCTGGGAGTTAACGGGGACTGGCACTTTAGTCCGCCTCGCATCTGCCTTCCATTTTCGTAGTCAAAAACAAAATATTGTAATCCAAAATTCTGATTGGTCAATCTTTTATCACATGTGGAACTCTTCAGAGCCCCGGCGAAATTTCGGGGAGCTCAGGCCATCTGGACGGCTCCGGAAGAAGGCGACGAAGAGTAAATGTTACACTAGTCATTCATAATCTTTCCCAGCTTACGGCAGTCTTCGAATCGATTGATCAAACGGTTTCTTTTCCATTTAATTCTCGAGTCTTCTTCATTCTCATATTTCAGATCTTCATAATGGCATCCAGTACACGAGCATTTGCTCGCTCAGCCCTCAAGTAAGTATGCAACAGCTTCTACTAGTAAATCAACAGACTCCAAGGTAGATTGGGGTGTATCTTCGCCTCCCATCTTCCCTAAGGGTTAACTGGTGGTTTATGGGCACTCATCTAGATGAGTTTCCTCCGAGCTTCAACTCATATGCCTCGCCATTTGATGCACTGCTAACTTGCTTCTCTCAGGGCAAAACCATCCTCCTTCCAAACTACATCACGCAGCGCTTTCGCCGTCCCCCGCCAGGCTTTCCGTCAACAATCAAGACGCGGGTACGCCTCAGAGCCTGTCAAATCATCATCCTCCACCGGTCTATATATCGGAATCGGAGCTCTTGCTCTTGGTGGCGCTGGTTTCTACTTCTACACCCAAAATGGTGGCACCCTTCTCTCTGGATCTGCAAGCGAGACCCAAGGTCTTTTCACGCCAAAGCAAGATGACTACCAGAAGGTTTATAATGAGATTGCGGCGAGACTTGAGGAGAAGGACGATTATGATGACGGATCCTATGGCCCTGTCTTGGTGAGATTAGCATGGCATGCTAGCGGAACCTACGACAAGTTGACAAACACTGGAGGAAGCAACGGTGCTACTATGCGATTCGCCCCGGAAGGAGACCATGGTGCTAATGCTGGACTGGTGGCTGCCAGAGATTTCTTGGAGCCAGTGAAGCGTAGGTATCCTTGGCCCGAGATGATTGAAAGATGCTGATATTAGTCTTAGAAAAATTCCCATGGATTAGCTACTCCGATCTTTGGATTCTTAGCGGAGTGGTCGCCATTCAAGAGATGCAGGGCCCGGTCGTTCCATACCGACCAGGCAGACAAGATCAGGATATCGCCGCATGCACACCTGATGGACGCCTCCCAGACGCCTCCCAGGGTAACAAGCACTTGCGTGATATCTTTGGTCGTATGGGCTTCAATGATCAGGAGATCGTCGCTCTGAGCGGTGCTCATGCTCTTGGACGTTGCCACACTGACCGTTCTGGCTTCAGTGGCCCTTGGACATTCTCGCCAACTGTTGTGACCAACGAGTACTACAAGCTTCTCTTAAACGAGAAGTGGAGTTTCAAGAAGTGGAACGGTCCTAAACAGGTTGGTACTGAACACCAAAAGCCCAAAACATGAAACTGACAATTGTATAGTATGAGGACAAGACCACTAAGACCCTCATGATGTTGCCAACTGATGTCGCCCTTGTTACCGACAAGAAATTCAAGCAATGGGTGGATAAGTATGCTGCTGACGAGGCTCTTTTCTTCAAAGACTTCTCTGCTGTTGTTCTCAAGCTTTTTGAGCTCGGTGTTCCATTCGCTGAGACAACCGATCAGGCAAGAATGACATTCAAGCCTACTAACTCGTCCTAAGTTTCGTCAAGCCCACCTTTTCAGAAATACCCGTACACGACCCATCCACTGAGATGTGATTTAGATGCCTTGAGGATAGATATGGGTAGATCTGGGATATAGAGCTCAGGCAAAGATAGACATTTTGCGGAAGCTAGATTCTTCTTGAAGGCGTTTTTGTCAAATTAAATCTGTTGTATAATCATCTGTAGCGCTTACAACTCATAAAATAGTTGCACCACATACCTTGATCCTCCGCTCACCTGATGCTTACCAGCATGGTTCACCACAACAGCTTCTATCTTATCTTGTGCAGAGGATTCGCAACTCAAAAGGCCGTGTTAAAAGTATGAACGTCGTTCAAATAAGAGTAGCAGAAAGTTTAGCATGAAATGACATCTAGAATAGAACTAGGGCATGGAAACGTCAGTTGGACCAGGTTCCCCGCATGGCAGGCCAATCAACTTTCCTCATCTCCCACCCCCTTCCCCCCAAGGGATGTGCTAATATATTTGGAGAATGCCAGAATGCATTCGATCCTTGCCTAGAGCTAAGCTAGATTTTCCTTACCAAGAATTGCCTGGCCTCCCTAGCTCGCCTGGTAAGGAAATCAGGGACGGGTACGGTATGAAAGCATGCACTATGTCATATTTTCTAGCCCCTCCAACTGTACTTAGTTGTGCTGTTACAGTACCAGGTGAGATAAGGAAGTCTGAGGTGAGAGACCCGTATCCTGGCATTGTAGACTTACTGCTCTCTGTTATTTCCTAGGACAACCTAAGGAAAATCGGGAGGTGTCGAGTGATCAATTGGGGAAACATTGCCCTGTCTCTCCAAATTTATGGTTCCCTTTATATTTGTTTAAACGTTTTCGATGAATTACTCAGATGGACAAAGTATCCTAAACTGTAAATACTGGATTTGAAAAAGTATTATTGTAGAGTTTCTGTGTTTCGTGGTCAACTATTGTGTTTCAAAACTATAAGCAGGCCACTCCTCTCTGACCTGAATTGAATTTCTCTATCTACCCTTGACTAGTCTCCTAGGTCATCTTCTCAGCAGCTTCGCCCTTGATATTTTCAGCAAGTCCTTCTTTTAGAACACCCTCTTTTAGAACACTCGCGTTTCCTGACAATAGACCCTTTCGCTTTCTTCACTTCACTGCCATCAATTCTTGTCTGTCTCTCAGTAATTTGCAGCTCTGAACTAACTTCTAGAAAATTTTAGTACTACATTATGAAGTGAGCGGACTTATAGTTTCTGTTCTGGCTCTCCACGGCCATTCAACGGCTGCGAACCTCGGGTTCACTAAACAGCTCAAAACTAGTGAATTATCTAATATCCAAGTTTAGCGTGTATTACTATTACAGAAGCAATAACTGGCTCTGAATTCAATGAGCCTGGGATGAGTTATTTCCTCTGGAGACATTCCAAATATCTGTTCCAAGCGGCGGCCCTGGCTCTAAAGGAGCTTTTCAATAAGGAGATGTATGTAAGAGATCAATTGTGGTTCTGAGAGACCAAAAGTCCAGGCCAAGCCTCAGATATTTCGCGCAAGCTTGGGGGAAAAGTGAAACAAATCAGTTGGCTTTGCGAATAATTTTGCTTGCTATGAACATTGATGATATAGTTTTTGGCTATTTTGCCTTGAGTCAATGATTTATTCCTGGCGAAGAGTTTGAGGTTGGATCTGGTGTTGGATTTGGACGTGATAAGCCTAAGCACTTAGCTTATTTTATAGAATAACTCGACTATTTAACTAAAAGGATATCTCAATGCAAAGACTGATTGTAATATATCATGTGGTGTTTCTCATTTCTCTGTTGAATAATATATACACTCTAATAAGGCAAGCTGTATATTAAGCGAGCCCTTTGTTTTGGAATTGGAATATGAGCATGAATTGAAGACTGAATAAATTGAGAACTGGTATGTTTTCTGAGGTTCTGAGAGAATTTGGGGGTATCATTGTGCAGTGGGAGCTTATGCTATACAATCCTAATGTGCGAATCGCTTCCATCATCTATCGAGGCCGCTCGAATATATCTCCTCTGCCTAAAGGTGTTGTTCCATCATTAAGGACCATTGCTTCCCTGTGCCGTCTCCGAAGATGCTCTTCTTCTACAGTCTGATCTCGAGGACGTCTGCTCTCGACGAACAGCTCCTCTTCAAATTCCTCACCAGCGGTACTCTCTCCGTTTACCATCCTCACGTCGACTCCATCAAGATCTTGATCCTGTAGCACAGGTACCAGCTTTGCATTCTCTAAATGCTTACGGCCCGCTGAATTGTAAAACAAAGCCTCGCAAATGCTGTGTAAGCGATAGTGCCGTTTGTTCAGCAGCTCGACGAAGTTGGCTTGACGCTCAGAATCATCAACGCCCCATGGTTCTTTTGCTAACCAGCGGTCCACGAAACGCGCCTTGACAAGACCATCCACACTGCCTGTTTCCCTGACACATTGACCTAAAATCATCAAGCACCCTCGTTCGGCAATATCTCGTAAATGCCAGTTATCCCATGCGTAATCATAATCGTGGTGCTTATAATCTGTAATCGAGTATTCTAAGGACTTCATTATGGCCATGTAAAATTCGGGAGAAGCAACCTCCTTCACTGCCCTTGCTAATGAATGATTAACTTTAGACAGTTAAGGTAGTAAATAAAGTACTTACAGCTATTCATGATTATTCTTAATGCTCGAACTCCCTTTTCTCTCGTTTCATAATTAGGTTGCGTGATGTATTGAAAGAGGCTCTCCACCGTTGGAGCATCATGAAGTGCTCGTTCACATATGATGATTGACGCAATCTCATGGATACTATAATTGGGGCTTTCCAGAAGCTTATCTAGAGTTCCCAGCATCAGAGAATCTTCAACCTTCTGATCCACAAACTTGGACTTCTGCTTCTCGGGGGGGTCGATAGCAGCATCACGGTAGCTAGAAAGCATTCGTCGCATAAAATTGATAACTAGACATGTTGAGACACCGAGCCCTATCAAAAAAACCCTGTTGTGAGTGGCCGACACGGCCATTGTTGCCAGACTACATTCGAATCTACGTACGGATTATAGGTAGTTGAATCTTGTCAAGCAAGGCTGACAATGTCTATCAGCGAAATGTTTCGGTTTGCCAAGAAACATTCTGCCAAACTATCGCCGAAGTTGGACTAGCGTTTCCGATAAGCTGTCGATAAGGCAGGACAAAAAAAGTGACAAGAAACCATAACGAAAAGTAACGAAATCCATATTCAGTACAATGCCTCCTTCACAGCTCAAGAGACTCAAGGCTTCTCTACGAGAGCAGGGGATTGTCGGTCCACAGAAATCAAAAAAACAAAAAAAACAGAATGCCCAAAATGGAGATGGCAAAGAAAAAAGAGTTCATAGGACCGATGCCTTGAATGCAATTCGGGATCAATTCAACCCATTTGAATACAGATGGTCAAAAGGTCCGAAATTTGAAGCTACAACTATAAAAGGATCAAATGCTACGAAAGGGAGCGTTATTGGGAGATCGCATGTTGGGAAAACCCGTGCAGAAGATAATGTATTAACTTCCTCGAGTCCAAGAGACGGACTATTTTGTGAAATTAAATTCAGTTACTAAAGCCTACTCTAGGATGTTTCATATACTCTGGCCCATAAGAACAAGGTGGGCGGTATCATCGACAAACGATTTGGAGAGAATGACCCCACCATGGATCCCGAAGAAAAGATGCTACAGCGACTTACACAAGTGGCAGAACGAAGAAGCAGGCAATCACTTTTTGACCTCGATGATGATGAGCCCGGGCAGCTCACGCATATGGGCCAATCTTTGTCCTTAGATGGACCAAGTATCTTGGACGATTTTGACGAAGCAGACCTGAATGGAGCCGAGGATGAGGAAAATAGCAATGCCAGAATTTTAAAACGGGGCCGAACTCTGGAAGATGGAGAATTTGACGATGAGGAGGACGAAATGCCTGAGCGAAAGAAGTCGAAACAAGAAGTTATGAAAGAACTCATCGCCAAGTCTAAACTTCATAAATATGAACGTCAAGCTGCGAAAGACGATGATGATGATATGCGGGTAGAACTTGACAAGGAGCTATCAGGTCTTCATGATTTACTGCGATCTGTTCCTCTGAAGCCGCAATCCAAACCGGATGTTACAGGAATGAAGTAAGTTAAAGTCTCTGACATGAAGGAATTGATATATTAGGAGCGCAATAGCAACGACTAACTAAGCATTTATAGCCCAGACCGTGCCGCACTTCTAGCTGGGGAGAAGGTCAAGTCTGATAAGGAGTATGACATGCGCCTGAGACAATTGGCCTTAGATGCGCGTTCGAAGCCCACGGAGAGAACCAAGACAGAAGAGGAAATAGCTACGGACACCGCAAGGATGTTCAAGGATCGTGAGGCAAAGAGACTTAAAGAACAGGAGCGCCAAGAGAAAAAATTACGTGGGCTACTTGATGGAGATGATGAGGGTGATGAGATTGATGAGATTGATGAGGGCTTCAACTCTGAGGAAGTAAGTAACAAACCTTTCCAATGGCTGTGTAAGGCATTTAAGTTTCGCATGCTGACCGTTGTACATGCAGGATTACAATGAAGCTGAAGAAGAAGAAGAAGAAGGAAACTTCGGCTTAGGATCTGGTATTCAAGGCCCGAAAACCGATATAGGCGTGGAGGATGAGGATGAATTTGAGATAGATGATGATCTAGTGGTAAGTATAATAAGTTCTAGTATCTGAAAACTACCCAGTCAGAATAAACTAATTCATGTGTTTTTTAGGCCGGCTCAGATTCAGAAGGTGACTTTTCGGATGATAGTGATTTAGAAGTAGAAGAAGTAAGTCTCATATGTAGAAATCCTGTGCTAAGTTCATGAATAAATGTCGCGCCGTTTTCAAAGTTGTATTTCGCAATGCTAACTGTAATCTTTAGAAGCAAGATGGTGAAGACGAAGAAGACGAAGACGATTTTGTGAAAGATTTACTGACAGAAGAGGAATCCAAGAGGCCGGAGTTCCTTACGGGTGCTAATGCACCTTTGCCGGAGGTCATACTACCAGAAAAGAACGGCGTCGCTGGAAATCTAGCATACACATTCGACTGTCCACAGTCTAATGAAGAGTTTTTGTCTATCAGTAAAGAGATAGATATCCTGGACCTCCCGACAGTACGTTCTTGCTGAACACAAGTTTTGATTCAATGGAGGCTTTGAGCTAATGCACTTTAGGTCGTCCAACGCATCAGACTGCAGTATGATGCGAAACTTAAACCTGAAAATAAATCGAAGCTGGGCAAATTTGCTGTAGCATTGATTGATCATGTTTCATATTTAGCAAACCGTCCAAAGCCAGCACCAATGTCTATAATAGAGACTCTAGTTCGACATGTACACTCACTAGCCAAGACTGGCCATGCTTTGGAGATTGGAAAAGCTTTCCTTCGTCACCTCACAGAAATCAGCGAGTCGAGGAGTAAGGACATCAACGCCGGTGACTTAGTCCTTCTCACAGCTATTGGCACTATTTTTACTACGGAAGACCACTTCCACGACGTTGTGGTGCCAGCGATGCTCACTATGGACCGTTATCTTGGTCTGAAAGTTCCTCGAACTTTGTCTGACTATGCGACCGGAGCCTATCTTTCAACACTCTGCTTACAATATGTTGAAAAGTCGGAGAGATTTGTGCCTTCGGTCATGAACTTCATTGAAAATACCTTGAGTGTCTTAGCTCCCAGCCCAATATCCAAACTACCTGGGACTTTTCCTTATCATGAGCCTAAAACTGCTATTCGAATAAGCGATAGTTCAGCGGTTCCTCGAGGGCTTGCCTTCTCGGATTGTAAGTCCCGAGATAGCATGGCCGATGGAGAAAATGAATCCTTGAAGTTAGCATTGTTGGATATGAACATAAAACTTGTCACTGCAGTAAGCTCATTTTCTTATGCCACATTCTTCCCGTCGGCATGATGCTCCCATAATATACACATGGTTTGCTGACTCTTATCTCAGGCTTTGAATGTTTGGGGCAAGAAACCATCAGCTTTCGAAATATTTGAGCCGGTATTGAGGATAATAGAGCATTTTGGAAACAAGCGATCCCGATCTTCACTCCCCAAGACGACACAGGTACGACCCTCAATGATTCCAACAAGTGATAACGTATTCTTGGATGCGTTGCTAACAAAACATGTAGATGTCAATTGCAAGACTTGCCGAAAAATTGAACGTATCACTCAGTCTGGCACAATTAGCAAGGCGGCCGCTGGAACTACACCACCATAAGCCTCTGGCAATTAAAATGGCGATACCTAAGTTTGAAGAGAGCTACAATCCAAACAAGCATTACGACCCAGATCGCGAGCGTACCGAGAATGCAAAATTGCAAAAGGAGCTCAAGCGAGAGAAAAAGGTGAGCTCCCCGCTTCCCGAGAACCCAGGCATGGTTTTAATTTTGTGGCGATTACTAACTTGGCAAACTTTAGGGTGCTGTTCGCGAGCTTCGGAAAGATGCGAAGGCTATTGCTACAGAAAGTCTCCGACAGAAGAGAGAAAAGGATGCTGCCTACGACAAGAAATACAAGCGTCTTATCGCCGAGATTCAAGGCGAAGAAGGAATGGAGGCGAAAGCTTACGAACGAGAAAAGGAGTGGCGCAAGAAAGGCAAAAAGTAGTCTGTAGAATTCCTTGTGCTAGAATATATAAGATCCCCCAAATCTTTTCAATCATCCTCTCTCAGTGTACGTGCCACTCTGACCCGCTAGAAGTTTCGTAGCTCGGATGTATTAAATACTGTGATATGTTCCATGGACTCCAACGTCGTGTGATGTTCAAGCACTTGTTTGTACCAATTGTTGTGTGAGACAAGTAAGTGCTTTTGTAAACTCTGGTTGCCCCGCTGTCTTTTTGCACCCAGTCTCAAGCTCTTCTTCACGTCCTAGCCCTGTACTAGAACCGCAATGAAAAGCTTTCAAACAATCCTATCATCTCGCGGCAGTGCAAGTGCAAGAGATAGAGTGGCATATCTTCACCATGAGCAAGCTCAGCTGGTGAAGAAACCGATTTCAAAAAATATTTTAACCTAATAGGTATGCGCAACACGATAGAAGGCATTCAGTGGTTAAACTGAATAGAACAGATACTACACTTGATCTAAGCCACAACGGCAAAGAAAGCTGAGGAGCAAAATTCGAGGGAGTGGGAAGCGGTTTATATAGACTTTAGGGATGGCTTAGGCAGTCAGATTGGGATGTTAGATATTACTGTTTTTGGAAGAGTAGTGGGGCCTTGAGAGAAGCCTACGTGGTGAACGATTAGGCAGCATTCAGAATGCCAGAATTGGTAATAATGATTTATGAGATTTGCTAAGGCTGGTATCATGATATCTTGGCGGTATCCATAAATTCCCTATTGGGGAAATAAAGCAGCGAAGTCCTTCTAGTCACCTACCTTCCGATCACTCCCTGCTCTTGAAAAGGAAATTCGGTAGGTCAGGCAGCACTATTCCATGACGGCGAGAAAGTTAAAAGTCATAATTACGCCTACTTCGTATATGGTCTAAAGTAGCAATCGGGACGTCTGGACTAAGTAAAGAGTTCCAATTATTTTTTCCACCTGAACTTAGCCGTGTCATCAATTCCTGGAAATTTCAAACCACCGTTTTCTCGTTTGCAAAAATTGAAGAAGGGTGTAGATATATCCTGGCCTATAACCTACAATGCGATTCACGATAATTCTGAGCGTAGAAATACCAAGAAGTTCAAGTAGGTAGGATAGAAACATAAATAAATTTAGTGACGGCCCGGAGAGAATTTGCTTTGGATTTATTTTGTGCTATTGGAAAATATTGGCGTAATTAGTATTAGCAAGAGTGAAAAATGAATAGAGTGAGGATCGGATAAGACGACAATTTCTAGATAGCTTGGAATCCAGGTCTACTGAGGCACGGAGTTTTTTCAACACTTCTCGGACTATACTTTTTGAATTCACAATTTACAGTTCCTTGGGCATGAACAGACG
>Ga0247734_1001461_pt1 | contig 17964 bp, 23 predicted proteins | sample UWRJL103311B2_FD_180933 | JGI IMG/M metagenome (GOLD analysis project Ga0247734, IMG submission 180933) | Plant litter microbial communities from Arlington Agricultural Research Station in Wisconsin, United States - UWRJ-L103-311B-2 | ecosystem: Environmental > Terrestrial > Plant litter >... | reverse complement strand
TCCAGCCAAATTCACCATCCATCAATTACAAACCACAACACCACACCACACCACCGGGAACTCAACAGCTTTGGTGGAAACGCGCGCATTGGGTTTCCTACAAGTCTTGCCGTGCACCGAACGTGCTACAGGTATATATTGAATAGACAAACAAAGCCCGCCTGAGGAGAGATGGATCAAAACGCACCCAGCGCTTCGTCCCACGGACAACCCCAACGCACCAATGCGCCGGCCTATGATACAACCCACGGAGGACATTATGGTACGTTCCGAGAGGCTCTATTCATGGCAAACAAATCCCATGCTTTGATTTGGACACTGCGCTAACTTTCGGGATTAGGTGCCAGTGCTGCTGTATGTGCTTCGCGCAATCAACTACTCATTATCAGCTAACGCGGGAACAGTTATCGGCTCAAGGCTTTGCGCCTGTCGCGGAGTTCTACTCGGGATCATGGGCAAATGTATGGATTCTCACGTCGGTCGATTGCTACGGTCTTCAGCTAACTTCGTCAACAGGTTAACCAGGGACTTCACGGTCAATACAAAGACATCCTAACTACATACTGGCAACAGATCATCAACCACCTGGAGCAAGATACGCACGACTACAAATTACACCAGCTCCCACTCGCGCGAATCAAGAAGGTCATGAAGGCAGATCCAGAAGTGAAGATGATCTCCGCTGAGGCCCCAATCCTTTTCGCGAAAGGGTGCGACATCTTCATCACCGAGCTCACCATGCGAGCCTGGATCCACGCAGAGGAGAACAAGCGACGCACGCTTCAAAGATCAGATATCGCATCTGCGTTGGCCAAGTCAGACATGTTTGATTTCTTAATTGACATAGTCCCTCGAGAAGAAGCAGCTTCCGCAAAGAGAGCCACGGGCGCCCCAACCTCGGTTGCTGCTCCTGGTTCTGCTCAGCTTCCTCCACAACAACCGCATCTTCCACCATCTGGCCATTCCCATATGCCACCCCCAGATCAGTTTCTTGGTGCTGGCCAACATCTCGCGGCCGAGCAAGATTACCGCCAACAGCCAAATATGTATGCACCGCAACAAGTCCAACCTGGGCAAGCTCCTCCTTATGGTAATCCACCACCACAGATGTACCAGGATATGGAAGGAATCTATGGATATCCGCCAATGCAGGCACAACAGGTATTTACCTCACCATGATCATTCACCACATGATCAATACTAACCTGGACACTCTAGCAAATGTACCACGTAAATCAGCGTCCCCAGGAGCCAGTTGGCCAAGATCCAGGCCATAGCTATCCACGACATGATGGCGGAGAAGGTGATGCTGATGCTGAAGGAGAGCGTGATTACGAGGTTGGCTAAAGTGTGCCGGGAGAACTAGATACCATTTTGCAGGGGGCTTGTTAATTGTCTTGGAGTTTATATGCACACAAGGGCCCAGTATTGTTCGTGCTTCGAGTCGAGGCGCTTGGACATGGCCTGATTGTCGGGAAAATATATTATTGCTGTTCTTTCTTTTCTACTCCGTCATTGATTTCATCAAACTACCTGATACCAAACCTCGACGAGAAATTTTGCAGCCGTTCGGTTTTCGTAGGTCCAACTACGGTGTATGTAAGTCTGTAAAGATAATTCATCAGTAAATGTGCCAAGCTCTCACTTAGACTGTCATACTTCTCTAATAGTTGCGGTCCATTCAAAGCATTGACCCGGCCAAATCTCCTGTTGCGAATCGATGTATCATAGAAGTCGTTCGGATCCTCATTTTGCATCAGCTGCACCGTCTGCTGTAGCTCATCGAGATTCTCTTTCAAGATCTCTGCATTTGCAAGGCTATCTACGAACTGGGCAAGGACTGCGACGTCTTTAGCAAGGGCGGCGACTCCGTTTGGGTTGATCTTCTTAACATCGGGAGAAAGGGGGAGTGCCTGAGTTTTGTTAGATGTTTTCCAAATTCGAGAGGAATGAGGCTTACTAATATCATACTCGCTGCATGGGAGAGGGCATCGAAGTAGATCAGTTCTTTGATCTCCCGCGGGAGCCCGAGGAGTGTTGAGTGCATGATGTTTGATAGATAACGACACAGCTCTTGCATATAATTGCTTGGCTCCACTTCCAAAGTTGGGGCCATCCTGTGGCGGAATTAGCAACGGAGAGATATAACTTCTAAAACCAAAACTCACCAGTCGTACTCTGCCGTATCTATTAGATCATCAATCTTTGAGTTGACGACTTCGAAAATACGCTTCTCGGCTGTCTTCTTATTGCTGCGGAACTTCTCAGTGGCATTAAGAATAATGGGACCTCCTGCTGATGTAGAAGATCGTGCTGCTATGAGCAACTGCTCTAGCTCACTGCACGCGGTTTCAAAATGTTCCAAATTAATTAATATCTGGACGATTTGCCCCAGATACTGAGAGCTCAATCTTTCAACAAGAGAATTACACACTTTTTCGGAAAGAAGCTCATCCAGGGACTGTTCTGGTTAGATTTGACCATAAAATAGGGCAACTATAGAACTTACCTTTTTGAGCGTATCGTCGATCACATTAGGGTGTTGAAAATGATCATCTGAGAAGAAGTAGAATTGGTTGAGGAAATTCCGTATATCAATGCAACAAAGCGGATACATTTGTGAAAATGGGAGAACAGAGGGAAAGCTAGTTAGGTTAGCTTGAATTGAGTTCTTATTTAGAATAGTGTTACATACCTAAGTTCTTCTCTTGGTTTGTCAGGTGTAAACCAACTGACATTGACTACTTTATCGTATTCGTCAAGATTAGCAATAGGCATTGGCATGTAATCATCGGTGGAAACAATCTAGAAATCATTAGTCTAGTGCCCGCGAAGAATTCATACTACTTACTTCTTGAAAGTCATCACTGAATCTTCTTTTGAGTAGCTCGGCATACTTCTCAAAGAGCTTGAGTAAGAACCCATCCAAGGCGGTGACAGAGTAGCCCCAACCCTTCGAGAAAGTCAGTAATATAACCATTACAAGAACTCAGTGTCACTTACATCCATAGTTTGTATGAATAGTGCGATAACTCCCTTGATTTTCAACAGCACCTCGGCATTGTCGATTGTATCTAATGCTTTAGCTATCAGACTCATGGCACTGTGGCACATCGAGTCCCAAAGCTCATCAATCTGATAGAAATGTAAGCATACTATCTTTGAGGGTAGATTACATAATTACATCTACTGAAGATCGGAGATTTTGGGTTCTCCTCATTGTAGCTTTCTCGATTATGGCAAAACCAGCAATTCCTTCGAGTAAACTGCTCAGACTGGACTCATCATTCTCGTCAACTAAATTAACAGAAGTTGGAAGCAGCAACTCCTTCTGGCGTCTTCTTGTTGCAGCAAAGTCGACTCGGAACTTGTCACTTTGACCAAGAGCTTCGTGAATGTGCAAGCATTCGAATAGTGGTGTGAAATCAACTTGGAGCTCATCGTTGTCCAAAACATCAAATTCCTCGCTCTCGTCAAAGACCAATTCAATGGCAGAATTTAGCTTGAACGCTCGCAAGAATTCATTGGATTCCATGCGCTCCTTTTGCCGCGTACGTCTTAATTCGGTGTGGTAAAATGCAACCTCGCCCAGGAACTGTGATGTCTCTCGGATACGATAGAGCCAGGTATTTAAATCTGTCATGACTGCTTCTGAAATAGCTCTCTGCGATGCCGGTATAGACTTTTGTATGATATCAGCCAGCTTATGTTGCGTCGCATATTTGTTCTGAATTGTGGGTATCAAATGTTCGTTTTGGAGATCATCCAACGCCTTCAAAGCTCCATAGTATTTCTTCTTCTTAATCAGTTCGTGGGCTCCATTTACTGCTTGTAGTATTTTCAAGGACTCCTTCAGTGCTTCAGATGCCTCAGCAATATTTTGTCGAATAGCCTTCGTATCCACCAGGGCCTCCTTCTGCGCTGCAAGCTTCTCTGTGCTCTCTTGAATGGATTCGTTGAGCTTGAGAATCTCTGCAGTTAGAGAGACAGTTCCTTGTCGTACGCTTTGCAGCTGATTGACCGAATCCAAGAATTCCTCATGCTTCGTCAAGCCGATCCGTTCAATATCAGCCTCGCGTTCATCCGCGTATTGCGACAAGCCATGCATAAGCCCAGCCGTTCGATTGGAATTTGTAGCATCCTTGAGAGCGGGAATCAGCTGGTCCAGGTATTCGGCATCGGAGGAGGAGAGAATGATCTTATTGGAAACAATTAGCTTGGTTCTAGCAGGTATGTATTGGACAGATGAGGCTGGAGATACCTACCTGTTGCACAGCAACTTTATAGTCGTCGTATTGTATCTTTCGCCGAGACATATTGGGCTTGAAATAAAAGAGTTTATCTGCTATCTGTGGCCCAGAACCAAACTATGCATTGTATTTGGACTGGTATGTAGGTATTATGGAGTTAAATATTGGTGCCTGGGTTGCTCACTTGAAGCTTGTAAATAAAAGCCCCCTGCTCCCTACTCCACTACGAGCCCGCAACTGTGTGGCTAGAATCGCGATTGTGTTCAAAAGCCCGCGTACAGAATAAAGTTAAAACACAACCTCACGTTCTATAAACCAACAGTTGATAGCACACTATGTAGTCACTAAAATCCATCTTGTTGTTGACTTATCTTATAGTACTCGGATTTGCCTTCTGGATTTATAAGTTGGTAACCTCTGCTTTTCGGCAAGGTGCGTGCACAAGCCACCCGCCCCTTTCAACGTCTAACAAAGGTTGTCTACCGTACTGTACTGTCTCTACTAACTTTCGTTTTAATCTTCCTAATACTCCTTGGTTTTATCGTTGAACCTCATTATGCACTATCAAATCAGCCTTTATAAACCTATTTCTTTCTCTCCTATGCCACAGCTGAAAATGGTAGTTCTAGCAACGGGCTAGAGCTAATATCTCCGATCTGTAACTTGGAAGTTGAATACTCTTGTCTAGCGACAGTGATCCTTCCTTCACAAGAAACTAGATTCATAGTAATATGGAATCTAGAATATGAACGCTGACTCAATTGCTTTCTCACTGTCACAACCTCATGATAAGGCTTCACCAACCGTTGGTGACAGCGATCTCGGCTTGCTTTGGCAGTGCCTCTGTGCAATACGATCTCTTTAATGGAGGAAGAAATACCTTAGGAGCAACGTGACTGGCATCTTCTTGTGCCATGGAAACGACTGTACACCTTGCCGACGAGCAAGTTAGACGGGTTTGAAGCTTATTCTCTACCCGCAGCCTTCTACAGTGAGAAGATTGGGGTTCAACCTGCGTACTGGACAAAGGGATCTGGATGATTAGGGAGATTGCACTCGAATATGTCTTAGTTTCTAATTAAGCAAAGTCAGTTAGAAACGTGCATTTCCATGGAATCTTAGAAAGCCAAATTTTCATGGCCAGGAGAGAGTCTACGTTAGTTGCAAGCAGCAAAGCTAATTGAAATCAGTCTGACTCCGATCAGCAAGTGTTGATGTGGTATGTTTGAACCGCTTGACTTTCCTTCACCATATATTTCACAAATTTTCAGAGTTTTGCTTCGTAAATTTTCTTCCGCAGTGGCTGCCTTTGAGAATACAACAATCAATCTGTTTACACTTCCTTTACTGAACCTGATAACTAACGGCTGGGGAAAACACAAAACTGCATAGTGTTCTGGATCTAAAATTAAGGCAGGTAAGCTTTGTACAGAAAGAGGTATAGGTATGTATAAAATATATATCGGAAGATACATCGGAAGGATATCATTCTAAAATTGGTTTTAGACTAAAAGTGCGCTGTCACTAGCAGCGACGATAAATCAGACGTCAATCACCCTTCTCTCAAAGAAATTAATGAAGACAGCTCTGCATGCCCCAACTAAAGCGATGAAGACCGAGTCCACCGTCCGGCATTTTGAACAGTGGGCCCTTAGGTTGCAGATTAATCAACACAAACATCCACAAGGAGAGGGGTGGTTGTGGTGATAATCGAGGTAAGCGCAGTAGTTTTCCTTCATATTATGAAGCAGTCTGCTAGTTGCACGTAGATCAACCAATGATTATACATGATAACTCAAACAAGGAAAAGACTAGGAACAATATCAAAATGCTTGTGATGATTTTAATTGGACGGAATGAATAAGACATGAGTCCACACGACACCTTCGCAGCTTCGACAACCGCTTCAGGGCTTGTAAACAACAGTTCGTGCCTTTTGCTCCCGACAACATCGATTACAGAATTTCCCACGACTCTCTAATCTACTGCAAGATCAGGCAAAGTGGCAAGTTGTCAGAAAGGCGCTGGCTTTAGTACAGCAAGGAAACTCGTCACTAAGCTTCTACGTCCATGCTAGGTGGGATCACTATAGGACGGGATTCAGACTCAAAATCCCCCGAAAGAAACCTGATGTGCTTCTCGACCTTATGTTCTAGTCAGAACCCTGAATGGACTATTCAGGTGTTAGGTGGAGGATAGAGGACAGAGAGATAGTGATATAACAATAGGAGCATATACCCAAACGAAACTCTCGAGGTTGGGAAATACTATTTTCAACTGCACATAATTCGAGTCTAGCAGCTTACTGGACATCAGACAAGGACAGCCCAATACTGAGTCAGATAGGGGGGAGCCCCACACAGTTACATTGCTGGTTGCCGTTAACATGCTTTTGAAGTTCGGTTAGGTATGGGTTAAGGTACAAGTAGAGCATCCCTAATACGGCACGGGCATGCGTGCTGAGTTGTCAATGCCGTACCCTTGTTTGCCTCCATGTATTCCTTCTATTATCCAACGTACCAACCAGCCTAGTTTTATATATCCGAGTCCTCCCTTCCATTCAACCACTTTCGTATTCCACCCTTGTTAATTCTTGTATAGGTCTAAAGGCTTGTAAAGATGAATCCCGACCCTTCAGAGACCTTCGACGGTCTAGTGGATCAACTGAACAACTTAAAGTCACAAGGAATAGAGAAGGATGCCAAAGCGAGAGATAATGCAATTCTGCTAGCCCGGAAACTTTTAAGAAGCCTGGAAAAGCCGGAGAAAGTGGCCGCAGATATGATTTACTCGGTAACTAATCCGGCTTACTACATATTGTGCTTGTCGAAACTCACAATTTTAGCCCTTCATACCGATTGCCGCAAGGATTGCGATTGATATGAATCTTTTCACGTATATTGTTAATAAGGATGGACCAATTTCATCTCATGAATTGGCATCATTATCTGGCGGGGAGGAGCAGCTCATCTGTATGTATCCCAATTTATGGCACTACCTGACGGAAATCACAATCCTAATGCCACATCAGTTCGGCTGTTGAGGACTTTGTCTCCGATGGGCATCTTAGATGAGGTTGGCGAGAAAATGTGGCAAGCTACGCCGGTGACTGTTGCAATGACATCTGAAGGCATTTCCGCCGGATATAGAATGGTGTAAGTAATTAATAAAAAGAAGATCTTGTGGTCAAAACCTTATTAATTCAATGTCACTCTAGCGGAGAGATAGTGATGGGAGGGGCACAAAAGGGGCCAAAATATCTTAAAGAAGTTGGCTATCGCTGTCCAACAGATCCGAATGATGGCTTTATACAATATGCGTTCCAAACAAAGCTCTCGACTTTTGAACTAATCAGCACGATGCCTGATGTCTTCAAAGACTTCAATTCCTTTATGGGAAGGACAGTGGGCGCGAGGAAGAAGTGGCTCGAATGGTACGATGTCCCGGGGCGACTAATTCAAGATGCGAGCCATGATGTGCCTCTATTCGTGGACGTTGGAGGTGGCAAAGGCCACGATACTGTCAAGTTCCAGGAGCTGTTTCCCAGCTCAGGACAGTTAATCCTCCAAGATTTGGCCCCTGTTATCGCCAGTATCCCAGATCTTCCCTTTGGGATTGATGCGATGTCGTATGATTTCTTTACGCCACAGCCAGTAAAGGGTAAAGTTGTCCTACCCGTCTGTACAAGAGTCTTTTCTAAATGATCACGTAGGTGCCCGCGCCTACTTTTACCACCATATATTCCATGATTGGTCTGATTACAAGTCCCTCGAAATTCTCGAGCAAGTCGTTAAGGCCATGACGCCGGGGTATTCCAAGCTGCTGATTCACGAGATGATTGTGCCCGACACCGGAGCCTCTTTAACCCATGTAATGTTGGATATGGTGATGATGTGTTTTAATGGAGGCATAGAGCGAACAGCCCAGCACTGGCGTCAATTGCTTGAGAAAGCTGGGCTCGAGGTTGTGAAGATCTGGCCAGGCCCTGAAGAAAGTGCAGCTGGTTTGGTCGAGGCAGTGCTCAAAGAGCCTCGTGACTCGAATTCATGAATTTGGTTCGGATGGCTTGAACTGCCCTATTAAAAACCCAAAACTTTAGAATTATTACTGAACGGATAATTACGAAAACACAGAACTATTATGACTTATATGGGGCTTATTTCGTACGAAATATATCTGGTCATGTGCCGACTATCAGGATACTACGATTCTAAGATACAGGTAAATCGATGATACAGACTAAAAATTTACTTGTATCATAGCGGTTGATCAGTATGCACTATTCTGGTTGCGGCCGGTTTAACAGGTGGACATCGAACAAATTGAACATTCGTTCACCAGCCCACATATCCAGCGCCTGCCAGTTTGCACACTTATGCATGTCAACGTCAAAGTTGGTGGGCCAAAAGTTTGCCTTGTCCTCATGCTGAGCCGTGTTATTGATCCAACGGAACGTAACCATTGAAAGATCAGGCTGGCACATCAAGGACTCCCGGATGTACTCGACGCAGTGGTCTGGAAGCCAGGTTAGCCCCCGGACAGAGCTGAGGAGACACGTGTAAGATATAGATGGAAGTACATACCTACGTGTTTTTCCTCCCGTGCCATTGCGTCTTTCGATTTTCCCTGGTGATAGTGGTCCTTGAAAAGCATTCGTTTCACTTTTTTCTACAAGATTTTGAGCTTCCTCATTGTTATTCAGAATGAGCCATGCCACATACCAAACAGTGAAGCGAGTGGAAGACGCTTAAGGAAGCGATTCCCTCCATGCCTCCGATAGTGTACACAGACGTCAAATTGCGTTCATCAAGATACTCCTTTGGGACCCGAATGTTATCATCTATCAAACGTTGTCAGATTGCCTTTCAAAGAAACATTCACGACAATGGTCAGGTTCATACTACGAAGAAGTTTATGCCATGCCTCATCGAGCTCATCTCGAGGGTCGCCGGTGAACGGGTTATCGACGATACTGGTAGGAAACTTTCGTTCTTCCCATTGCAGACCTGCCCGATCAGGTACTATAGAACAACGACGTCAGACTAAGCCGTTACTCAAGCAAAATTCAAGAACACACGATTTTAGGGACACATACAGGGGAGAGTTGGCTGTGATATGTTCTGGTCACAACCGCACGTTGTCTTGAGAACCTTTGTCACCAATATAAGATACACAACGGAGTAAAACAGGAGGAGGCCACCATGGAGATAGCGCCCCGACCAGAGAATGGAAGTCCACGGCCTATGATATTCTCTCTCGAGTGAATCCTGGATGCTGTCACTTCCTAGGAGTGGGTCATCAGTCTCGTAGGACTCAAACTCGTCCTTGCGGCTATTTTTCTTAAAGTTAAACATAAAGGAGGCCAACGAAGATATCTTGGACTGGCAGGCATATAAAATTTAGGTCTCTAAGCAATTCATAAACCTACACTTGATTCCGAATGATTGAGCTAGAGATGAACAGAGATAAACAGAGATGACCAAGAGAAGGTGGCAGCTAGCCCAACAGAGAATATTGAGATATCGTGCAATGCAGGCAGGCAGGCCATGCTCCGATCGCATAAAATAGCATTAAATTGCGCAGGAGGAGAGGGAGCTTACTAGGATCACTACGAAGGGACGATACAGATCGAAATACAACCTGGTGTGATATGCAGTGCTGGATGTGAAGGCCGGCAGAGGATGATACAGAGCGATATCCGGAGGATCATACCGCTTCCGGGTAGAATGCAGCTTTCATGCGGCAGCAAAGTGCGTACAGTATCTTGCCCAAGCACATGTTATATTACCAATAATATAGTGTGATGCAAGCGGATTGTAACATTCATTGGCATCTCCTTGGTTTTGTATACATAGGCATACTTGCTTGGAGTAGAGTTTGGGAGTCACGTCCATAAGCGGTTTCCAATTCGAAAACAGCATGAACTTTCCCAGACTGTGCACATTTGGCTACGCGTTGGTCCCGGATGACATGAACGCTCCGCAGACGAAAAGCCTTTCAGGCAGGATTGGCCGCCGGCTGCTAATCCCTCTGGTAGCAGTCTTATCAGTCTGCCTTGGAGTTATCATTGGGCCTACAGTTCTGAATTCCTCGTCGCCGTGTAAAGATTTGATGTTCCAATCACCAGAATCTGGGCAACCTTTTGCAGAAGACATGGCATTTCGTTTCCTTACACGGACCTTTGCCTACAATCGATCATTTGGGGCAGATCCAGGAGAGGACAATTCAACCAACGATGCTTGGGAATCCATTGTACCCGGTGGGATACCCAGAATCCATTCTCCATATTTCTTATACAAGGCTAATATGAAACTTTCTAGTTGGGCAAGGATCAGTTCGACTCGCGGGCAGTTCACAGGTCTATACCTTATCTGTTATCCACCAGCTACACTGTCTCGTAAGTCATATACATTACCCATTATCACCAGGTACTCTTGACCCAGACAAAGACTGAAGTGGTATATCATCAACCTGTAGTGGTCGATCCATCAAAGTTTTTATGTTGCCTTGCACGCGGACCGGGGCAGTATTGACAAAGATAACCCACCACACATAAGGCACTGCTTCGACTATATCCGGCAGGCGCTTATGTGCTCAGCAGATACAACATTAGAACCTGTCGATCCGGTTCTGGGTGGAGTGACTGGGTGGAATGGGACCCACGTCTGCAGAGACTACACCGAGTTATCAGCATGGGCCGAGAGTCATCGGGTCAACAACCTAAGAGGATTTCGCGCGACGCACGACTCTCACAGTCACCACGCTTAGGGATGGATATATGTATCTCAGAGCTATTACCTGCTTTGATCTTGCATAGCTAGTAAGGGAGTATGCAATGTTCTGTAGTGTAACCTCGTTCTACGTAGTTGATAAGAATAACGAAGGAAAGTTCGAAGAAGTAATATATCAGTTTACTGCATAGAAATATAGTTTGGAAGTGACTCCGCACAAATTTTGGCATATAAATGAAGGATCCGCTCAAGGAGGCACCGTCCAAACTTACATCCTTTTACCTTCTAGAAAACTCAAACAACCTCCCATTTAAGAAAAGTTTTGTTACTATAACCATGAAGCTCACCCTGATCTTCGCCTTCGCTGGACTTGCGGCCGCTGCTGCGATTCCCCACAACTTCGGTTGGTCATATCAGAAACACTCTGCTAGAGGCATTGCTAACAGTCACTCTAGACTCTGACGAAGCTGTTGTTTACCCAGCCAAAGTAGACCAAAGTTGGGTCGATGCTCGTGAAGGTATCAAACTTTTCTGATATATCATTGGTTCTAATTCTTGCTACATTTACTAAACTGTTGTACAGTTGACTCTGATGAAGCTGTTGTCTACCCAGCTAAAGTAGACCAAAGTTGGGTTGATGCTCGTGAAGGTACCAAATTTTCCTGATATATCATGGGTTCTAATTCTTGCGGCATTTTCTAAACTGTTGTGCAGTCGACTCTGACGAAGCTGTTGTCTACCCAGCCAAAGTAGACCAAAGTTGGGTCGATGCGAACTAAGCGGAGAGTCTGTATGGACCAGGCGGTGGTGGTATGAGGTTTCAGGATCTGCCATTATGTGCATGCATAAGGTAGGATCGATGTCGTAATACATAGCTTAGTTTTCGAAATCAATAAATCAATATACATCTGGAGTTCGCGGCAAAAGTAATGAGACCAGTAAAGGGCTATTGCCAATCTCACTTGCTTCAAGTATGCCCATGCAGTGTGCTATATAGAGATAGAGATATCCGGGTAGTCTAGTCTAATAGGTTAGACAAAGTTCCATAGCCAAAACAAAACAGAAGATTCTAGACATACTGTACAGTGTGCCTACATGATATATAAAAATAGCCGAAGTTGCTACGATGAATAATACGGTACATAGGTTTTCGGGCATCATGCATCCACGACTTAGCTACTCACCACATAGGGGCCCCTCTTTACGAGAGCTACCTCAGCTACATGAAAGATGCAGCTTTGCGGTCTCATAATTTTGACGTGAAGAGCTCCAATCCCCTCGTAGGGTACTGCCTTGACAAAAGGACTTGCCGGGTCTTACTTTTTAGCTGCGACTTCCGTATATGGACGTTGAAATGACCTTCCTCCAAGAGTGATATAGAAGCAGTATGCACACATCGTAGCACTACCATTCAATTCGCCATTATCCCGGACCTTGTACCGCTCTTAGCTGCGGGGTGTTGCAGAGATAACGCAGAGCAGTTCAGTGCCACTAATATCTCAACAATCGTAGCACTCGTTTTCAGTTCGCATTTTTTCGGTCTGGACGATTAAACAACGTCTCTCGACGCCACCATTCACCATTCTCCATTCTCCCTTTCAAAAGAACATGCTTAAACAAATGAAACAAGATCTCTCTTAACATTCCATCTTCACGACAAAATGTCACCAGACGCAAAAAAATATGAATCTCTTCGCCGGAGTTCTGTTGAGGAATGGGGCTCGGAGACTCTCGGAACTCCAGACTTCCCAAGCACCTGGCGTACCCTCTCTTTGAAGAACCCGACTTGGGCCTGGGCTGCTTTACTGGCTGTTTTCACCATCTCATTAGTGGCGAATGTGTTTCTTCTCATACGAGGTTACCCTCGTCCTGCACTTGGGGAAGGGGATTGCCCTTCGTACCACGGTAGGCATGCCAGTCTATGAGCGCGAACGAACACCTTTCTGACAAGAGCGCAGCTGGTCTTAGACGAGATATGCCTATTCAGATATACCCAGGCACTGAGTATACCGCCGATAATTTCACGGCGGTGACTTCTCTGTGGGAGCAGCTCAGCGGGGATCCTGGTGTGGTGGCACTCCCATCGGACTATGTCAAGGAGAAACATCTTCCCTACGCGTTGCGATTTCCATGGAACGAGGATAAAGGAGTTTTCCTCCTGCAGGGATTCCACAATCTTCATTGTCTGGTACGTCCGTGGCTGCCCGTGTTCCTAGTTGTACTTGGGTGCTGATTATGAGAATCTTAGAGAACCCTCTTCCGCTATATCAAGTATGCCGACCAGAAACTCCCGCAACATATCGCTCTCAGCCATGCATTGCACTGTCTGGACCAACTGCGCCAGGATGTTATATGTAATGCGGATGACACGCCGCGATATGCCGGCTTCCAGCAACCGCCCGGCACAGGTTCTGGTCAGGTCAGGATGTGCAGAGACTGGAGGAAGCTTGAGCAATGGGCTCTGGAGCGAACGGCCTGCTTCAAGCACGAGGATGAGATCCCAGGACCAATGATAGATCGGTTCAAGTCTTGCCCAGATGGGCAGGTGCTGTGGCCTACTACGAGGTGACACAAGGTTGCCGTATTCTTCTAAAGTATATAGTGTGCAGATTGCCTAATAAGGAAAAGAGTGGGAAGAAAAGCGGGCTCTCCGAATGGAGGTGATGGTTAAAGCATATATTGCGAAATAAATACAGGGAAACAGTTACATCGCATACTTACGCGTATTAATCAGATTCCTACCAATTGCTGCACTGTAAGTAACAATACCAACTAAACGCAATGTGGTTGGCCTATTTCTTCTTATTTCTTCTCCGTCTCTTCTCCTTTTCTCACTGCTCCGTTTCTTCTTTCATTGGCCTCTGTCTTCCGTACAGCTCGAACTCTACCTGGATGGAAAAGCAACCTTGTGATAGAGCTGTATCTGGCGCCGAGGAGATTCAGTCCAGCTCAGAGCAAGCGCCGCATCTCCATCCTAATTCTGATGCGCCACCCAAAGAGGGAATAGTCGCATGGCTGCAAGTTGTTGGCGCATTTTGTGTCTACCTCAACACCTGGTAAGCAACTACCCCTAATTGCGAGCATATCATTGTTGTGTTGACATTGTTCTCTAAAGGGGCCTGATGAATTCATGGGGTGTCTTCCAAACCTACTATGAGCTGGACCTCCTGCAATCCGAATCTTTGTCTACCATTGCGTGGATCGGCTCTCTACAGAGCTGCCTGTTGTTCGCCGTATCTATCATTGTTGGGCCTATGTTTGATCTAGGTTACTTCCGATCACTACTATGGGTCGGCACAGCCCTGATTACCATCGGCATGTTCATCGTAGGCATCACAGACCAGTTTTACCAGGTCCTACTTAGCCAGGGAGTTCTTATAGGTCTCGGCATTGGATGCCTGTTCCTACCAGCACCCGCAGTTGTTGCTCAGCACTTTGATGCTCAGCTGGGGCTAGCAGTGAGTATCGCATCCGCCGGCAGCGCTGTTGGTATGTTATAATATTCCACCTATCACCATTAGCTAGGTTGCCTCCAAAAGACCCACCTTGCATGGCGAACGACTTGCTAATAGTATTGAGACAGGCGGCATGATTTATCCAACAATATTTACGCAGCTTCTTCCACGCGTAGGGTTTGGGTGGGCTACACGCGTCATTGCCTTTGTCTTCCTAACAACTTCGCTCCTGATACTCTTGATGCGATCCAAGACGAAGCAACCTACTACGTCAAGGAGCTTGTTTGACTGGGGAGCTCTGACTGACCGACCGTTCATGCTGCTCAACCTCGGCCTCGTCTTAGGATTCATGGGTCTGTACATTATCATGACATATATACAGCTATTCGCTCTCGGCCGAACAAGCATATCTTCCTCTTTAGCTGACAACCTACTACTTATAATTAATGCGGGTTCCTTTATCGGTAGGGTTGTCCTTGGCTATTTGGCAGATAGGACAGGACCCGTCAACATGCAGTCTGTCCTCGCTCTGGTCTCCGCCCTCTTGGCCTTTTGCCTACTGGTGATCCGTACACCGACCGGACTGATGGTCTTCGCGGTGCTCTTTGGTATGGCATCTGGTGCATTTATGGGACTCCCGGTTGCCAGCATCGTCAAGATGTCTGATGATCCGCACAAAATCGGCACTCGTATTGGCATGACTTTGCTATTTGTTGGTATAGGCGCTCTTATCAGCTATCCTACCGGCGGTACCATCATTGGTAACAGCACCAACGAGAACTGGGTTGGGATGGTAGTATACTCTGGTACATTGCTCGCTGGCTCAGCTATGGCATTGGCGATTGGTCGTATTGATAAAGTCGGTGGACAGTGGAATAAGCGACTATGATTTACCTTCTAGCATTCATTACATACAGCAATTTTTTCGAACTTTATTAATTTCTAAGATGATCTCGATCAAAGAGTTCCAGCTGTCAACGATCATCACACAGATGTGCCCTTCATCTACTGTACTGTACATATGCGCCTCTGGGATCGTCCGATGTTCCATCTTACAGTGTTACAAGACTAGCTGGGCGTTTAGTTGACTTGGGGTCACATCGCAAGGTAGGATCCGGGGATAGTATCCGGATTCCTTAATTGTTTCGACGCCCCTGTAGCCAACCTAGCCAACCTCGTGGTGGACACAATAATCGACAGTCATTTTGCTGGTGCACTCCCGAGACTCCTTCCAATTATACGGCCGATCCTCCAGTATACAAACACATACTCCGGTCCCAAGTATCTAATTCGTCCATTGCCCCAAACCAACGTTACTGTTACTCTCTGGCTCTTGCTCTCTCCAGGGTGTGTAACAGCCGTAGCCAGTCATCCTACGTAAAGTCTGCAACACGACATTAAAAGGATAAAATGTAGATTAGTTGGACTAGGACCTGCACCTGGCGACTTTGGCAGTTTGGTCACAAATACCGTTGATTGGTTTGAGTAAGTAGAAAGTACTTTTTGTCGTGTCGGTTGTTGGTAGTTATCGACCCTTGCTTAATATACGCCATAATCGTTGGCCTCCCCCACTTTATACCCCCACACGTACCCTAGCTCGGCCTACAATAGCTTTGCCCCATGTTTTCCTTTTCCGTCTTTTATTCCCTGATATTCCCAGGGCTACGGCCTGCACGTCCACTTTGTATTGACAGTGCGCCGCCAAGATCTTGAATACCATCATATTTTCGTAGCTTACTGTATGCGAAATGCCTATAGCAAAACTACGAGGCTGCAATCAGCGAATTCCAGGAGAATCGAAACGGATAGTTGATGCTGCTTGGAGAAGAGGAGCATATGGACGTCACTGCCATGACTTCTAAGCCAGAGAACAGGGCAAGAAGAAGACCAGCACCGTCGAGGGATAACTTGCTTATTTATGACACGTACATAGTCGTGCGTTGTGAAAAGGCGTATCCACTGTCGAGCCTTAGTAATTAAAACCTAGCTTTAAACCTACCTTTAAAGTTGCAGTAAAAGGAAAATACGTTTCAAGCAAATGTCGTGAAGCAACAAAACTATATATATTGGACAAGTCTGTCTACCATAAATGGATGCATAGCATCATCACCGGTGCCTATTCCTTGAGAAACGCCTCCACGATGCCCCCAGACCCTTCTTCCGGAGGAGGCCACACCTTGATAACTTCAAGGCCGACTTTACCAAGAAGTTCCTTCCATTGTCTTTCGGTTCGCTCCATCCCTGCATTGAAGCACATCATGGTCAAGTCCAGCATGGCAACATAAGCGGATGCCTTCGTCTCTGGAACAATCATTTCGTGAATATACAGCTTGGAGTATCCAGGCTTCATTGCCGCAACCACGTTGCTCAAGATCTCGACACATTTATAGTCCGACCAGTCATGCAGAATGTGATGATAGAAATATGCTCTGGCACCTATGATGGTGTCAATATGGCCGTAAAAAGAATACGGTGGAACATATGAAGTGTAGATAGCGCTCACCTTTTACGGGTTGTGTAGTAAAGAAGTCATAGCCCTGAGCCTCGATCCCGGGAGGAAGAGTTCGAGCGTCTTTAATTACTGCAGGCAAGTCTTGTAGTATTAACCGGCCATTCGTAGGGTACTTCTTTTGAAATGCGACGATGTCATGGCCCCAACCACCTCCAATATCAACAAGCAGGACCGAGTCTTTCTCAGTAGATGCTCCCTGGATAAGCTCCTCTTTCATAGGATACCAGTCCAGCCAGATTTGTCTGGCTCCCATGGAGCTGCCCATGAAACTGTTAAAGTCTTTCATGACCCATGGGATTGAATGGAAAAGCTCGAAGCTGCTCAGCTTTGTCTGGAAGGCATATTGCATCAACCCGTCGTTCGGGTTCGTCGGGCAGCGATAACCAGCCTCTCTGAAGTACTTGGGCGCTTTGATTGCAGCACCCATGACCATCTCCTCGCTGTAGTTTGGGGTAAGTAGGCATCGCGGGAGCCGAGATTGATGTTTTAAAACTCACATCATTCTAAAGCCGGCTGCGACACCTTCCATTGCCATAGCCTGAGTTATCGGGGTAGCTTGCCATGTTCTTTCCCCAACATCAGCAAGTAGACCAATGGCAGCCAGAGCTCTGAGCATTCGAGCTACTCAGGAGTCAGTTGTACGAAACTGAGGTTTTAACCCTGAGAATACGTACTGATAAGTAACTCTTCTGCTCCGGATTGCTCAGCAAGCTCGCCTGATGTAATTGGACCACCGTGCTTAACCATAAGCTCAAAGAGGTTCATCTCAACGGAGATCTTGGCAGCAATGGGGATAAAAGGCTACTCGAATACATGAGTCCAGATGAATACACAAGGCAGAGCTTGGATAAGAGATAAAAAATCACTGACCGAGAAAATCAGCTCAGCGGCGACATCCTCTGGCCGCTGGAGGCTGCCCACCAGCTCTCTAGCTAACTGGAGTGCTTGAGCCCGGACATCTGGATCGGTGCCTTGTTCCAGTGCTGGGCTCAGAGACTTGAGCTTGTCAACGACGG
>Ga0247734_1001460_pt1 | contig 17971 bp, 21 predicted proteins | sample UWRJL103311B2_FD_180933 | JGI IMG/M metagenome (GOLD analysis project Ga0247734, IMG submission 180933) | Plant litter microbial communities from Arlington Agricultural Research Station in Wisconsin, United States - UWRJ-L103-311B-2 | ecosystem: Environmental > Terrestrial > Plant litter >... | reverse complement strand
CCAAAAGACAAAACATCGGAAGATTTTCCGCTACCGAAAGAAAAAAGAGCAGGCCTGGCCAGTGCCAGTGCCAGGACCAGGGTGGTTCAGGGGGCTGCTGGCTACAAGCTTCTTAGAAGGAGCACGGAGAGGGTACGAGGGTTGGAGGGTCTGGTACTGTAGTGTACTGTAGTGTACAGTGTAGGGTTTTATAAGTAGAATGGTATATGATGATGATGATGATGATGACAATGATAAAATGATAATGATGATGATGATGTTGGGGAAACGTTCTTTTTATTTCAATCTCGATCTGTCTGTAATCTGTAATCTGTGTTCTGGTAATAAAAGTATACTTAACTGGATCTATTGTAACGGCCCGAGGAAAAGAAATGGGAGGGGGGTAAGGCCACTATTTAAACTAACCCCAGCTCTTTGCGGCGCTAGCTTTTTTGTATTTGCTAGTGCACATAGTATGACATGTGAAATATAGTTAGTTAGTGGTGTAATGTGGTCTGATACTTGGCCCCCTTTTCCCCTTCTAGCCTGTGTATACATAAGTTGATTTTTTCTATGCCAGGCCCCTTGATCGTTCGACGTGTCAAGTTTTGGTCCTTCGGGTTGGCTTTCTATTCCTTATAGACGATGATTGGAGTAGCTGGATTTCCCTTTTAAACAATGTTAAAAAAGAAGGCGTCATGTATCCTTGGTTTAGAGGAATTGCCCCCGTCCTGAGGGGAAGGGAAAGCTTGTGTGGTATGAGACACCGGGTAGGTTGGTTCTAGAGAGAAGATGAAACTTCTCTAAAGGCAGGGTTTAGGCAGTTCGTAATGTCAAGATAGACATTATTGCTTGAGTAACACCAGTAGTACTAAGGTGTTAGTTATCTTAGTTCAGTAGGGTCAGTAGGACGACGTTGGACGGAGCTACTGCACCTTAGGGACTGTGCATTACAAGTACAGGACAGGACAGGACAGGACAAGACAAGACAAGACAAGTGTATGTATACAGGACTGGACTGGAAGAGAGAGAGAGAGCGCGAGAGAGAGAGCCGCTAGCTTAAGCTAATGCTCAGCTAAAGCCGGTAGATGTCGGTTACTGGCAAGAAAAGTGATCATGAGCATAAATAATCCATGCATGCCCGCGCAAGGAATGATAATGATTGAATGAAAGAATGAATGAAGCGGGCGCTTGCGAAGTCACCACCCCCCCTTATACTATGCTATACTATTTTAGGCATGTTTCAATATATCTTATTAGTTAGGCCGACTTGGGTTTTATTGTTTTGCGCCGATCGGTGTATGTTTTATATCCGGCATATCTTCGTAGGTCTATTTGTTTGACAGCAGTAATTAATACTGTAGTAGAAGAATAGAAGTAGGACCAATAGTAAGTAGTAAGTAGTAAGTAAATAGCGTGCGGCGGTCAGGAATGAAAGCATCAACACCTCAAATGCTCAGCAGAATTCCGCAAGTCGGCGGGTTGAGAAAGGGTCTTCTTCTGAAAGCCTTCTCTCCATGGCTCGCTCACATGGGTCGGTCGAATTGTCTCGGTCGGGCCAAACCCGTCGTCTCCCCTCTCCCCCTATTATTATTATCTATCAACTATTATCTATTATTCCCTATTCCCTATTCCTCTGCCCCCATATTATTTCAACCCTCCCCGCCCGGCGCCCCTCCCACTTTCCCAGCATCAAATGAAAAGCATTGTTGGCTACTGACGGGCTGGGCTGGTGGGTTGAGGGAAATCCCCAAGAGTCCGGGGTTCGGTTGGTGGTCAAGTGAAAAAAGGGACGAAACGAACGAAAAGAAGCGAGAAACGGAAAATGGCGGGCAGGGGGAAGGGAAGGGAAGGAAGAGAAGGAAGAAAAAAGAGAGAGAGGAGGACATGCGCTCAATTTCCATTTCCCATGTTTTCACACTTCACTTTAAAATCGAAAAAACACTAAATTAACCGCTACTTGTAATTCCTGCCCTTATTACCAGTACTACACGACCCTTAGGGGAACTAAAATGCCCTTTAAAGAAGACTAACCTAAACTCAACTCAACTAACCGTCACTAAATAATCCATCACTTTATTACTTATATATACTTATTAACTCGGTTTCCCATCCGTCCCCGACTTCTAGTTCTTTCACTCTCGCTCACTCACTCACTCACTTACTCATTCACCCACTCGTTCACTCGTTCACTCACTCGCTCTCTGGCATCCATCCATCTATCTATTTGTCCATCCTGCCGTCCATCAGCCTCCGCGACCCCTTTTCGTACAGCCTTTTCTCCCCCTCCCCCCCCAAGAAGAAGACAATTCATCCTATTTCGGTTACCGGAGAAAATAAGTTCCAAGAGGGCTTCCGTTCCCGCGCCGGCCGTTGTTGATCACCTCATATGATTTAAGTACAACAACAAACCCATTGTGCAATGTCTCACTGAATACCCATTTTTAAAAAAAAAACCAAAATCAGGATTCCTGCTGCGTCTTACAGTAGTGTCTGTCCGTGTCTGTGTGGTGTGTGTGTGTCTCACCTGGGCTCCCTCCACCCCCGCACTGCGGCTTTGATTTGGTCTCGGCCCGGGAGGCAACCCAATTCCAATCGTTACCCGTACAGCACCGCAAACGAACTTCTTGTGTACTGGCACTATATACATCATACATAGCACGACCGCATACCTGCTTCCAGAGTTCCAGATTCCTGTTAAACGCCCATACATTTTCACCCTTTCCCCCCCCCCGGCCCCCCCCCCCCTCCTTCTTTACATCAAAAAGCGCCCTCCAAGAGGGAAGCAAAACCATGGCTATAGTTGCCATCCTACCTATTTCCACAGAACGATCGGTTGTACGTCTCTCGCTTTCTTTACATTCTCCCCTCCCCCTTACCCATTCCATCGTCGGTTCTCATTTATATGCATCTCACTCGCTATTACAATCGAGTCCGAACTCCCTCTCTTCCAGATTCACAAGATTTTTCTGCACAAGCAAAAGAGAGAAAACAGAAAAAGAAAACAGAAGAAAAAGAAAAAGAAAACGAGAACGCTGTCTGACTTTTGGGGTTCTGTGAAAATAGGTCAAGCCTGCACGATCAATGACCCATCCCCTCCACCACCCCCAGGCCAAAAGCTCGCGATACCGTGCCAAAAAGGGCGAGCCCTTCGACCCGGACGACCTCACGCGGCGCCTGACCGCACACCTGCTCGAGCAGAAGGCAAAGCAGGAGCGCCGCCGCGCCGCGCGGGCCTCGCAAGACGCCGCTGCCCTGCAACAGGCCGGCGGCGCCATCTACCACCATGTTCCCAAGGTGGCCGCGGCGGCATTCGAGCGCACGACGACACCCGAGGCCATGCGGCAGGTACACAAGCTGTCGCAGCCCGTGGTGCGGCAGCTCGAGGAGAGTGAGGAACGGAAAGGGGCGACCAGCGAGGGCGGGTTTGTGAGCTCGTTGCAGAAGCGCCAGGCGCTGGACCAGGCCGTGCTGGAGAGGGAGCGGCTGCGCAACCGCAACCAGTGGCAGCGGGGGAACAAGATGGAGGAGGCCGCCGAGGTGGATGCCGATCGCGATGTGTTCAAGAAGCCGACGCGGACCTTTTCAGAGTTTCCGCATCTGGCGACTATGGGTGGGAGAGGTGGTGGCCATGGCGAGAGACCGCTGAGCACAGGAGATGTTTGTTGTGACGAGCAGGACCAGGACGGCGCGGCATTGACGAAGCCGAGGACGAAAGTGGTGATTCAGGGGAGGAATGACTGGGAACAGCTGGATGATGAGAGGGATGGGAAGAGAACAATAATGGAAAGGGCCGGCTTGAGGAAAATGGACTCGATATGGACGTTGAAAGGCAAGAAAGAGAAAGCAGCCGGGCGGAGAGACAAAGATGAAGCGGTTGCGGGGGTGGGAAATTCGGATTCACCTCCACAGTCGGAGAACAAGAGCAGGAAAAACAGCTTTTTGGCTAGGTTCGCTATCAAGCGTCAGCCGAGCTGACTGGAGACGACTAATATGACACCCTTGATGCGTCGCTGCATAGCGACCTAAATAATACCCGTAATACCCATTGAACCCTATGTGTTTGCATGACTTGCGCGATATTTCGCCGCACCGACATCCGATTTATATCAGGTGAAGTGTCATGCTATGGATTTGTTAGCATTTCTCTCGTCTTGGCATGAAATTTTACTTGACTTACCAGATATCCTATGCGTATCATGCATATATCAGGCCGTTTGTGGCGTCACGATGGCCAATCCCATAATGCTTGTCATTCCATAACGTCCATTGTCCCATAGAGGTCATCGCTTGAATTTATCTCTCAAAATCCTCCCCCAGCCCTCAAGACTCCACCTGCAAGAGCTCGTTGATAACCCGTGCATCCTCGTCTCGTCGCTCCTGTTCAATTGTCTCCACAGCATCATCCACAGTATTTGCCCGGTTCAAGATTTGCAAAATAAGCTCGCCATATTGTCTTACCCCCTCGCCATCCTTGCCATAGACCCGCCTAGCATTTCGTAAAGCCTGGACTCCGCTGTCATTGCCACGGTTCTGATCCCAGGGACGGACTTTAACTCCTCCCTTTCCTTTCTCAAAACTGTACTGGTTGATGAGATCTAACTGGGCGACGGCTTCCTCCTCAGTTGCCGGCCGTTGACTGGCAGATTCGATCTCGAGAAGCTGTTGGGATAGACGGGGATACTGTCTGAAGAGTTCTTTGAATAGTTCAAGCGAATCATCCAAAGCTGCGAAGGGGCCTTTCGATCTAGCTGCAGCGACTGTACCGGCTCGAGCAACTCCGTTTGCTTGTTGGACGACCTTGGGCTTCGGTACATCCACAACGGGTTCTACGGCTGGGTGCGTGGCTTTGTGGATGGTACTGCAAGGAACGGAGCAACTTTGTTCAAATCAATATATATAGAGAGACTTTGCCAGATATGTAGGATGCTTACTATGGGAGGTAGCAACGAGCGCATTTGTATTTTCCGGGCTTTTCGTTGCAGATGCCGCAGAGACTGACCTTTGGCTTAATAGGCTCTGGCTCTGGAGAAAGCTCGCGTGTCTGCTCTAGAAGTGAATCGATACATGCGGCTTCAAGAGATTCGCTAGCTGGTGTTTCAGAGGACTCCTCCTTAGGTGGTAGTTGAGCACGAGGCTCGTTGCCATTCTCAGCCAGACTAGCAATTTCGTCTGCCACTACATCTCCTATATTGATGCTGTTGCTTGATGTTAAGTCATCTTGTTCAACCTTTTGGACTGCCATTGTGCTGTTTGTCATGCAAGTAACTGTGATACACCTCGTTGTGAGTTTGTTGTTGACGAAGTACTCCTAGCGCGGCAAGCTAAGATTTGATGAATATATTCTGCTCTAGGGATCCGAATCGCATCATATGGTGATAAGCAACCAGCCAGCGATTCTACGTCGCGTAGTAGGGCTTGGTTTTGTCTTGAACAGCATGGTGTCGAGGAAAAGTTGAGCTTGGGAGGACTGCGGGATGAACTTTGAAATTTTAGGCGATCGATAACGCTTGTGCAGGGGGTGCAACGGTTACTGATGGTCTCCATGATTCGCAAACCATTGTGGATGGTTGATGAACAATTTCTTGCTTATTTAGATGTTTTGATATCTACTTAAGTCTTCGGTATGTCCAGTACAATAGAAACACGTTCTTTCAAACAGGAGTGTTATTGTTCTTGAGGTTGTTGTCTGCTAGCTATGTCAAGAAAGCTTGGAGAGCTTGTACAGGGATGTGGGGCACTTGGGTCCCCGAAATAAATTTCACTGGGTGATTGGCGTCATAGGATTACAAAGAACCAACCGGTGCAGTGCCTTTACAACTCTGCCTTCCAACAATTCATATTCCAAACCCAACGATGGCTTCACGAAGAGTATCACGACTTGCAGTGCCTCTGCTTAGCAAGAGCAGACCATCAAAACCATCCATACCAGTTCACCACCCATCAGCGCGAGGCGTACATCAGAGCACTCGCCTCCCAGCAATATCAGCTTCAAACGCAAGAACGAGACCAACATTACAGCCTCTTCACCAGCCCTCCAGTTTGCTCCAGCCAGCAGCCTCTGTTGGCGGCACCAGAACGATATTTATCCAAACGGAGAACACCCCGAATGCCGATGCCCTCAAATTCCTCCCCAATCATCCTATACTCCCCCCGACGTTGTCATCGCCATTCCTAGAGTACCTCAACCCCCGATCAACAATCGCACCTCCGCATCCTTCACCACTAGCTGCAGAGTTGATGAATATTGATGGTATTACCTCGGTATTCTACGGAGCAGATTTTATCACGGTCACAAAAGCAGCAGATGCGAACTGGGCGCATATCAAACCAGAAGTTTTTAGTTTGATTACAGTGGCGGTAAATTCTGGATCGCCAATTGTGAACGTTTCGGAGGATTCCTCCGGCGAAGCTGGTCAAGAGGGCGGAGAGGAAGACAGCTTGAGCTACAATGAAAATGACAGCGAGGTTGTTGGAATGATTAAAGAGCTATTAGAGACCCGGATACGGCCTGCGATCCAGGAAGATGGAGGAGATATCGAATTCCGCGGGTTCGAGGATGGAAACGTCATGCTCAAGCTCCGTGGAGCATGCAGAACCTGCGACTCCAGCACCGTAACTCTGAAGAATGGGATTGAGGGGATGTTGATGCATTATGTGAGTACCCGAATGAGATTGTTGGAGATTGGCCAAGTGCTAATGCCATGCTACTAGATCGAAGAAGTCAAAGGCGTAGTGCAAATTCTTGACCAGGAAGAGGAGATTGCTATGCAGGAGTTTGAGAAGTTTGAAGAAAAGCTGAGGAGCCAGAGAGGTCCCAATACTGCGTGAGGATTCGAAAGAAGATGACTAGACATCACCGGCTAAGATGCTCTGGTGTGGTTGCACGAGATGTAGAGCTCGATTGTAAAATACTCACTCCCAACGCAGTTTTGAACTTGGACCATCAGTTCTTGTTTCACGGCATCCTTCAAATACCCAGACATTTTCCATATGAAGTTTCTTGTGCATTTTTTTTCGCGCATTGGATGTTCTATCAACCCCTCGAGCTTGCTCTCTTTCCCTCTCCCTTGTCGCCGCCCACCTCATCTGGTGAGAGGAGGGTGTTGCAGGAAAAGGCTATTGGCCATTTTGTACTCATGTCAGATCAAGGGAAGGGCGGCCACCAGCGAATCAGCGCGCAAGTTGAGTTGCTGCCCCAGAATTACCACACTGTTGCTGCTGCAAACCCCGAGGGGCTTGCATGCATGCTTTTGCCTGCATGGCATCACATCACATCTTTTGGATGATCTGTGCCGTAATCCTTGCCCATGCAACCATATGAGATGTCCTGCTTTTACTGCTGTACAGTACAGCTAGCTGTAAGGCAGAGGGAGGAGGAGTATTGAAGTTCGATTGAGGAAATGAGCGACAGCTGTCAAGAAAAGTGTGGTCGAATTTGGCGGCTGGGCCAGCAATGCGAACAAGGGATCTGGAGCTGGAGCTGGGGGGAATGGTGTGGAAGGGGGGAAAGGAAGCGAGTCCAAGGATTTCCCGAATTCGTTGTACGGTATTGTACGTCGTGTTACGAGAACACTGCCGTATGTTCTAGGGCCAGTCCATCATTTTCTACACCACAGCAGCAACAGCTTTTTGATTCAGTGCATTGGTAACGCAAGCTTGCCCCGCAATCAAAATCCTCGTCCTCTCTTCTGTGCGAAAGAACATTATATTACCGGAGGTGACGGCGGACGGCGGATAGGCGAAGTCTCCGTCCAATCTAGTTGGAGTGGCGATGATAGGAAGATGCAGCATAGTATAATATAGTGTAGTACTGTACTGTACTGTACTGTACTGTATAATACTGGCATATTATAGTAGCGTATAGTATAATATAGTATACGTTGTATGTAGTAATTGCACATGTGTTGACCCCTAATACAATAAACCCCTCTTTACAGTACAACGTAAGCTTCCGAAACCTGGGGTAAGTAAGGTTAAGCACAAGCACCCACACCAAACACCTACATCCACACACTCGACTCACTACTCACTCATACCCACACACAGACACACCACCACCACCCACCCACCCGTCAGTCAGTCAGCGAAATATCCGTATCTAGGTAATTAACAATGCCTGCTTGTTTCTGGCGACGAAACCAACGTCCACGGAGGCCAAGGCCAAGGAAACATGGCAAGGGGTTGTTTGTGGAACATGCTCGATGGGCTGGTTGGTGCAGTAGCACCAAAGACAAAACACTAAACACAAAGCATGCCTGATGGATCGGGTAAGCAGCCAGCGGAGGCTTGAACGACGAATGCCCTGGATCTAAATAAGTCTGTTTATTTTGATACCGGCGTACAGAGTCCTGTATGACGGCTTGTGTGGGCAAAGCCCGCGCTTGGACGGGCTTCTAAGGGGTACGCGAAGTCGAAATATCAGAGGCAGGCACTGTAGGTATGTATCAGGGGCTCCCAGATTTGCGATTCTCAGCGGGCAAACCCAAGCGGGCTTGGGAGATGGGGATTGAGAAATGGGAAGTGGAAAAGAGAAAAGAGAACTGGCGATACTCACGCCGCCCATTACCACATCACGAATGATCATGGGTGAAGTAGTCGGTACCCCACGGAGGATATACTTGATCAATCCGGCCTTAGCGCAGCGGATGATGCGCTTCACATTCGTCCCATAAATAACACCTCGGAATGATGACGGATCGGCCGGCTGTAGGATTGGGATCTTAAACGGAGTCGGCACCGAAAGGATTCCCTACGGCATCTGTCTTGGACTGTCGTGATACGGCGTACAGAACCAGATATCGAAGGAGAGAAGGAGAGAAAGAAAGAAAGAAAGAAGATAAAAGAGGGGTTGGATTCGAATGGAGTGAAAAAGATCCATTTATTGCGTAAAAGTGCGCTGGTTGATGAAAGCAACCAACGTCCACTAGGTCGACCAGACGCAGCTGCATGTATGTACGGTACTGTACTGTACCTATTATACAGAGAACTAATTACAGTTGCTTCTTTTCTACTACCGTCGAAAGTACCGCAACTAAACCAACCAGTCTTTTTGCCACAGTGGTTTGAAATGATCATACTGGTGGAAGGTGGAAGGAAGGAAGGGAAGGGAAATGAATGGGAGGGGGAGCCAGGAAGAGGAGGGGAGGTTGGGGAGGAGGAGGGGTGGATCGATCAGGTTATGTAATAAGATAAACGTGACCGATGGATGGATGCTATTCGGAACTCTCAATGCTCGCTCGCTCGCTCGAATCCTCATTACCTGCCGGGTACCATAGACTGGCTACCACTTACAATACCGGGCACCATCCACTGCCGTGCGAGAGATAGATAAAGAGCCATAGAAAGCCCGCTATTGCTATTATGTGGGAGATTATTATACGTATAGCATAGGATGGACAGTACAAGTCCAACTTCTTCCAAATACAGAGCAGATTCATACATATATCAATATACATTATTATACCTTATACCTTATACCTTATACTTTATACCTGCATTTCCCCGTGTGAGTTCTCTCTCTCTTTCTTTCTCTCTGTCCCTGCCCTGTCGTCCAGCAAAAGTCCTGCTTTGCCTCTCCTGCTGCTCTATCCATCTCTGCCTCATTCACCTTTCTCTCTCTCGCCTGTTTCTATGCTCCACGCATCAATATTGCAGATGTCAGTTCATATGTCAACATCATGCAACTCATATCAGGATGGGATGGATGCACTACTGTTTGAATAAGGGGCCAAGCCCAATATAAAAATGATCCCAATCCTGCCCTTGCCCATCCATTGCTTCCCCCCCCCCCCCCCCCCCCCCCCCCCCCCCCCTCCCCCCCGGCTCCCCCCCCCCCCCCCTCCCCCCCCCCCCCTCCCCACCACCACCCCCCTTTCTTCCCCCCCCCCCCCCCCTCCCCTCCGCCCTCTTGCAGTGCGTGCAGTCCCGCCTCCCTTCGCATGTCCTCCTCCTCCAGGGGGGCAACCGGTGTCTATTTGGCCTCGCGACAATGCTCAGCAAGCAGCTCACTGGCCGACAGCCTGCCATCCAAGAACTCCACCTAACGCACCATCACACTGTCGGCATCCCTGTAGCGGCGCGATGGCCCTACGCTAAATTCAACTCCATCTGCATGCCTCCCCAAACCGTGATGGAAAGAAAGCTCTCCCCATCCACCATTTCTTCCCTCGCTCTCTCTCTCTCTCTCTCTCCTCCCAGATTTTTGCCCATCCCTCTTTCAGCATCCGCCCCAAAGATTTACTATCCGCATAAGATTGTGTCGCGGAAACGGTCTTTGCAGCATCGCGGAAGTTTATAATAGGCGAGACAAGTGTTTCATTGTTGCTGCTGCGCTCGTGTGTTAGCGAGAGACCAGAACCTCCAGCCTCGATCGAGAAAGCCTTTCCCCGCATCCAATATCCAACGGCGCAACCTTACCCAAACCCCAAACCACCCCGACTTCTCGAGTCCACCAGAACCGCAATCCTCAAATCTGCGTTGCAAGATCCTTTCCTACGTCCTACACTCCCGTCGAATATCCTCCGTCTGCGAGACTGTTCGTCGCGAATTTATCCATAGAAACTCGACAATGGGCCACGTCTAGCACAGGCCAACACAGCCTTCGCCTCATACATACACACAGATTTCAACAGTACAATACATGTGGAAGGCTTTACCCATCTCTCGTTCTTTACAATTGGGGAGGAGCTGCAGGATCAATTTAGACGGCTTTGGATCAGGGGACGAAAAATATAATTTGGCCGGCGGACGAAGCGGAAGCACCAAGCAAAAAATATAGAGGGAGCCATTTCTAACGATTTCATACGGCCGCCAATCGCGCTTAGTTATTTCAAGGTGAGTTGTTGAAAGTCTGAACAGACCATCCCCCAGTTCTAGTGACGTGACAGCTAATTTTAGCACATTGTAGATCATATTATAATTTATCTTCGGAAGTCATTCCCTTCATATAATACTTGCTGTGGTAAGTAACTCGATTTTTATACTTCGCGCATAAAATTCCCGTACTTTTTGCAAAACTCTTCGATCCCCATTGAATGCGTCGAAGTATGAGAAGGGTCCGGTGGACAAAAATACCATGGCTCAGTCGTCAAATTGATGGATGGTTGAGAGATCAGAGACGGAATGGGCGGTTCGCTGATTTTCGGGTCATCTGAAACAAGTGTTCAGAACTCATCAAGAGTGGCATTAGTTTGCGCCAAGAGAGCATAACCCAAAATCAAAGAAGAGAGTACCTATAGTTAGGTAGTCCTCGGTGAAACTTGAACCTTGAACCTTGAACTTGGTAGAGAATGATGGACCTGTTCGATTTTACAATCGAGGAATGCGAACACATGAGCGCTCCAACACTACGACTTCACCACTTTCTGAGTGCCATGGAATAAGGACAGCCTGCGACCAACTTCCAACTTGGCCTATCGCTTCCTACTAAGTGAATAGACAATCAGCGAAATTCCAGTTCGCTACTAGTCTTATTCACCCACAACATCAACACCAAACACCTTACAACTTTTTGGCGACAACAACGACAGCTCTACCTTCAACTCAGTTTTAAAATACAACCTATATGCCAGGGCAAAGCAATCTTGGTCGACATTATTTTGGTTCATCTTCTGCTTTAAAATCCTCGCGTTTATTTTCAAGAATTACACCGTTTCGCTTTAGAGCACTTGGAAAATATGACCACTGACATTCCATTCACTCGGTTTTAGATACCATAGAGCTCATTTTTGTGTTAGCTCTTCATCCAGCTATATAGCATCAATTCCACTCCCCCAAAAACGCGCTTCCACTCTACATCCGCATCTCTTCACGACTCCCTTAACAGCCTTACAACCACCAGGACTCTACGTAACATCTAAAGCTTAGACTTTACAGTCGTTGTATATCTCAACTCAAAGCTCTGTGTTTTGACCGCAAGCTAGGTCTTGTTCACTGACAGGAAGCGAATTGTCTGGCTCATCGACACTGATCTTTGTACCACTCCTAGGTAAGCCCATCTTCATAATCAGGCCACATATTAAGTACAAGTACACAATATTGGTTGATTGTTCTCAAACTCCATCTTGAGCGGCCCGGTATTAGTTTTCTACTTTTAGAATCAATTATCTAATCGACCTATAGATTTGGCTTCTTTCAGGCACGTTGATCACTTGGAATCATCACCATAATAAGACACTAACCTCGGCTTTGGTATGTATACTGCTTTTCGTCATCTTTTATTCTATGCTAGTATTCGAATTCTCTTTACTTTTGAAACTCGATGCAGATCACGCAGCGTTCGTTTGGGTAAACGTCGATTGTGGTACACAAAATAGAACGGATATGTTTAGCAATAATTTTTCAGCTTGGTTTTAAGTCGCCTCACTTTCAGTCCTCTAAATACTCAGTAGTTAGTCTCCATACTTTCACTAATCTTTATTATTTTTAGATCACAAGATTCTTCTAGATCCCCCTACTTGACCTATACGACGATGTCATCCAACGGTATCAAAATGGCCTCAAACGCTGGAAAACCAGCCCCATCAAACGCATCGTCCATGTCATCCAGCAATCACTCCATCTTACTCGACAAGTTTACTGGACGGCGATCTACACCAGATTCTGAAGCTCTTGCGAGCTCGGATGATGAGACAGACCGACATGACCACCAACAGCCGCCTGTCACTCACCAGAAGCCCACGCGTAGAGCTTCTTGGTTGAATGATACCACACCAACTGCTATACAACCACGTAAGAACTCTCTAGCCAGTAACTCGATGTCACCCACCACCTCTCATCCAAGTACACCGTCAGCGGAATCTAGTACTTGGGCCGGAGTCCACAATCAAAACGGATCAGGTGTTGGTCGCGGCGCCTCAAGTGCTTTCCCCTGGGGAAGTGGCATTTGGAACAATGAGCGCAAAGAGCCTCCATCTCGGCTCACAGAGGTGCTTCCATCTCCAACCTCCTTGCTTCCCCCTGGTTCCGCCGGCAATGGATACTTTAGCAATGAAAGCAGCAATCATCAACGAGATCTCTCAGCCAACTCCACGATCCCCTTTGCGATCCCACTTCACCCTACCCCTAAAACATATCGGTCACAGTCTTACTCTGTTGGACAGCTCGATACAGAGACGAATGTTTCGGGAGCACCTAATGGCAATACCACCTATAGCGGTCGTGGTAGGCCTCCCCCGCATTCGGGACTACAACATCGACCATCGCGGCCTAGCATGTTGAGTGAAATGTCTAGTGAGGGTGGTTTGGGTAAGGTCAAGGAGGTTGAAGACGACGACGACGAGAGTACAAACAGCTCGGGCCACAGTGCCATGTTGCAATCTGCAGAAGCAAGAACCATTGAGCAACTCGCTCGGGAGAATGCCATCCTGCGTCAGCAACAATATCAAAACTCGCGTATCAGACCCCGCTCTGCAACTTCGAATGTGTTCTCAAACAGTAGTTATGGCCTACAAGATACGGTTCCTGAAGAATCCGAATATGCCGTTGATGAATTGGACGAAATCAGTGAACTTCAAGATATCACTGCGCGAGGCATTCAAGGTCGTAGAATGAGTGAGTATGGACTAGGACAGACTAGAATGTCTCCGTATATGTCGCTAGAGAATCGAAAGCTGGAGAATGTTAAGAAGGCGTACTGGCAAAGCTCAAATGGCCTGGAGAGATTGACAGATATGTCGCAAAGCAGGCGTCATTCATTCGCCGACATCCCTATTCCCACCCGCCAAGGTTCGATCAGCTCTGCAGGAGAACCCCTTTCGGCTCGTGAAACATTACAAGAGGGCATGGCCCAGAATGATTACCAGAATAGGTATCAAGATGGAACTGGTTATTCACTTAACGATCATGGTGAGCATGCCCAGATTTCTAACACTTCTCGTCGATTGTCTCTTTATAGCCAGCAAAATGTTCAGAAATCAGGCGAGGCAAGTTCATCACCATATTTACCAACGCAATTTTCAGCAGCATCATATTTTGGTAATCCACCGCAACCACGACTACCTGAGAGCTACGGATCTCCCTTGATGCCTTCAGGGTATGCATCATACGGTCTCAGCCAGTACGGTGCTCGACCCGCTTCACCCCATCGGAGCCTCTACGGCGTTCCTCAGCCGCGACCGAATCAGTTATTATACATTGTGTCATTTAAATGCTCTCGCGCCGATGTGTTTTACGTTCAGGAAGGCACGGGCCTCTCTGTAAAGCCAGGAGATCTTGTTATCGTCGAGGCAGATCGTGGGACTGATCTTGGCACAGTGTCTATGGCCAATGTAGATTGGGCCTCCGCTAAGGAGCTGAAAGAACACTATGCCGAGGAGCATTACAAATGGCTCATGATGTATTCGCAAGGGGCAGTAGGCACAGCAGATGGTACTGGTGCTGGTTTAATGGCAGCCTCGAATGGCCTCCAAGGCAGTGCTGTTGGTGGAATGGGTCCTCCTAGCCAACATGGAATGCAGGAGCCTAACCCTGGTGAAATCAAACCCAAGATCATCAAACGCCTCGCTCAGACTCATGAAGTTCAGGCACTGCGCGACAAAGAAGGAAACGAAGCCAAAGCAAAACGTGTTTGCATGCAGAAGGTCAAAGAACATGGTCTCCATATGGAGATTCTTGATGCTGAGTTCCAGATGTAAGCTATGCACATAATCGACTTTGACTATTCACTAACAATTATTTCTAGGGACTGGAAGAAGCTCACCTTCTATTACTTCGCTGATGCTTACATCAACTTTAACTCTTTAGTCACAGATCTTTTCAAGGTTTACAAGACTAGAATCTGGATGAGTGCCATCAACCCTGCATCATTCGCCAGTCCTTCCCTGGGGCTTCAGGCACCTTCTGGCGTTGGCCCAGGCGCAGTAGTAGCACCTGGCAGTAGAAACACTCAAGCCGAGAGACGCCCTCAACCAGAACAAGCTTCATTCACTCCTCCACAGGCTGGTCGTGGCTACCCAGGTGCATTCCCTCAGTCCTTTTCACCAGTTGTCGATCGAGGAGCGATGCCACCCGCAGCATTCCAACCATCACCCTACACTTATGGTTATTCACCATTTGGTGCAGGCCCGCGAAACGTGGGAGTTTCGCCAGGTGCTTATGCACCTATGATTGATACAACTTATGGAAGTGGTTTTCCCACCCCTACCGACTACTCAGGAGGACACAGCGGCCGATTTCCATCCCCACATGCCTCCACTCCAAACCTTGATGGTGGTGATTACAGACAATCACCTGGAGTGGGAACCCCTAATGACAATTGGATCGGCGGCTTCCAAAGCCTCTCGATGAATTCGCGCTAGATCTTGCCGGCCAAGTTAGATTTCCCAATAGATTGCGCTTTTCATCTTCACGGACCATCTGTCATGCCCATCTGACTATATGCCTACCAGTAACAGCACACATCGACGACCTGTGTAGGTTGCCGACGTCTACAGAGGACATACTTTGGGGATGGCTTTTTCATTTTATATTGCAACAGATACTGGTTGGGCATCATACATGGCGAACATCACTCATTCCCCTGAAACATCATACACCGGTACCACAAATATTCACGAACTTCATGAAAAAACTATCTCGCGTTTTGATTTTGCCGCATTGGGTTTCTGGAAACTGGGAGAACGCGTTCCTTCTTTTCACACAAATTAGATAGACATTTTGCTTGCACAAACTTGGGGAACACACAGGGTTGTATTATGGAAATCACTAAAAGGAGAACTTTCTTTATTTTTGCTTTTGCTATCTTACCAAGGCCAATTTTGGTTTCAAGTGGCTGAGGGGACATGCCCAGACTGATAATATGGCTCGGTGGATTATTTAAAAGCCCACATGACGGGTTTCTCGACTTTTCACTCGTTAATCTTTCCGTTTTCTTTCTTCTGTTTTTGCCTCGATAGTTATATGCGGGAAATAGGACTTTGTATATGGAGGGTCTACCTGGGGATAATAGCGCAAAAATGGGACAAGTTTATAAACTCTTAAGAGGACATTCGTTTTCAAACAGTGAGATGACGAAACTGCATGTGATGTTTATCTATAACTTGTAAGTTAAGTAGGCAAAAATGGCTATATAGAGCCTTTTATCTTTCTCACCAAGAGAATATTCGGGCCGGTCCAAATCAATGCTTCCAAGTAAATAACTTTTGGTGGCTTTTGTTTGTTTCTTCTCATGAAAAGATCCTGGCCCGTCCGAATGATTGCTTTCAAGTAAAGAACCTTTCAGTAGTAATACTAGAAGCTTTGTTTCATATTATATCACTCCTTCCTGCATACTCACAACACTGTGTGAAGCAGGATTCTTTTCACAAAGTTCTTTGGGGGTTTAGATTTTTTCACTTGGTCCTGAATATTCCGTCCCTCTCCCCCCAGTGGAGAAAAAAAAAGGGGATGTTTCCAAGAAAGGTGTTTCATGTTTTATCGCTTTGCTCCCTGAATGCTGGAAATTTTACATGTTGGGTAATAAACCCTAACGATGAGATTTCAACCAAATTCCCCAAACAGTGGGAATTGTTTTTGATATCTTGATCTGTGCTGCTTCATACTCTTTACACTTTTTGCTTTTAAGAGCATTTGTTTGCTAGGAATTAACGCTCCTCGCATTCTTGATTGGGTCGGATAGTTCACCAAAGAATCCCATTGGCAGTTAAATACGTCATAATGACACGCGCTGACGGTGTGCAATTGCAAGAGCGATGGCCATGTATGTCGGGTAGCCAATACGCAAAATGCGTCCCATCGATCTGTATGACGATGAGAAGCAACTGGCAGCAATTGATTTTCTTGCACAATCTAATACTCGTAGGGACTTATAGACACCGCACAGGGAGATTTGCCTATGGCCTATCTATTCTTAATTCTTAGCTTTGTTCTTCTCATAGTGGAGGCGTTTGGCAGGGATATTAGGTTGTCCAGCCTCGTTGGAAATCATCAACTAGATAGATGGTCGTGTGTTTATCTACCATAATAAGGCTTATGACTTCTTGGGATAGTTCTTTAGTATTGGTGTCGTGGTGGAGGAAAGATGCGCTCCCTAACCTCTGGGCTGGCGCTCCCGCCCTCCCTCGCATTCTAGCTCTATAGAAATATCAAAATCCAACGATGCTGCATCTGAGTTGAGGGTAGTTTAAATTTTTGGTTGATGGGTCAGATAGAAAGAGATGAAAGGCTATCCAGATCATCAAATAACATATTTCAATAATGAACTAGATAGATCCAGGTACGTCCATCAGGAAACTTTAACAACGGACCGGAAATGGATGTTTCCTACGGCTGCTGAAGTTGGTGGGCCGGTAGGCGAACGAAACTCATTGTAAACCTTTGCTGTGGAATTAAAGCAACTTCACGATGCAGCGTGTTCATTAAGAATCTAAATGTTTCCAACGTCTAACTCCACAATAAAAGTCTATTTAGACGACCACTGGTATAGCAGTTTTCAGCAAAATACTAGTTCTTTCCAAATCAAATATCTCCAACTGTTAGCACGATATAACACCTTAATTTCTTTTTCCAGGCTAGCAACTCAGCCAAGACTGGTTTTAACAGAAATAGTTGAGCAGGTTTCTTTTGTGTCCCAGTTGTGAACATGTTTCTACCAAAACAAGGGGTAAACCTACTAAGCGAAATTAGCCGAGAACACCCCTTATCGTAAACGCCAAACAACACATATAGTTTATAATTTCAGAATCCAGCACCCCAACTAAAGAAGGCTCGGGCTGGTGATATCGTGATTTAATCTTAACATCTCTTAGAAAGAGCAAAAGGGGTGTTACACCTCTGAAACCCGTCATTTGACAATAATAAGAGTAAAAGAATCAGTGATGTTTTACATTTAGCGTGAATCAAGAATTCGATTGACCTCTTTGAAATACTAGATATGCTTCAATTAATACCTTCACTTCAGCCATGCTTTTTTCGGTATTCACTTCGCCTGCGTCCTCGCTTAAGGGCCTCCTCTACACCAAGCAACGTATTTATGAAAATCATACCCAATCCG
>Ga0247734_1001459_pt1 | contig 17984 bp, 26 predicted proteins | sample UWRJL103311B2_FD_180933 | JGI IMG/M metagenome (GOLD analysis project Ga0247734, IMG submission 180933) | Plant litter microbial communities from Arlington Agricultural Research Station in Wisconsin, United States - UWRJ-L103-311B-2 | ecosystem: Environmental > Terrestrial > Plant litter >... | reverse complement strand
TTAACGGACCATGGTATTCATGAAGCCCGAGAATAAAATCCACATCAAGGCCGTCTAGCTGTATGAAATTGTCTTCCCAGCCACAGATCCCAATTAGTCTTTTCTTGATGTTGGCTGTGGTGATACCGTTTCTAGTAATCCTTAGCATTAGTCGCGATCTCGGTGCTGTCCTTTCCAGCTCCTGCTTGAATCTGCCAATTTCATTATCTCGCTGAGGAACATCATGACCTGTGCCACTCCAGAGATATAGCTTCGTTAAACACTGGCTATCTGCTTTCTCCCTCTCTACCTTCTGGTTTCTCTCACTCAATTCGTTAAGCCGAGAAACGATTTTATCTCGTTGGTTTCTTATCCAAACAAGCTCCTCCTTTGCTTCAGAACAAAGACTGTGTAGTTGATCGGCAAGAACTATATTCTCAACTCCTGAAAAGACCGTCCAAAATTCTTCGATAAAATTGGCTCGATTCAGGAAGTGACCACTGCAGGTATTGGCTATTGCTATGTTCTTTACTTTCTTGGCTAATTGTTCATCGAATGTTGGACGTAAATAGTGTGATATCCCGGGATTTCTATATACTGGCTTGGGTATAGAAGTCGTAAAGGTTCTTGGCTTATATGACTTTACATGGGGCGACATGCCAAAGTCGAGATATAGGAAGTCAATAGAGAAGGAGAACCACGTTGAGGACGCTGGGAATAGTAGCATATAATTTTTAATAGCCACAGAACGAGATTCTTGACACATTCGTAAAAGGGATATAATTTGGTCGCTTGAGGATGGTGACATAAAGTAGGAAGGCTCGGGAGTCTTCCTACCCATTCGAGCAGCGGCTTCCCATTCATCTTCTGCGTCTTGGCCAGATGTCAACCACCTCTGGACATAGATGATGCGAGGACCCGGAAGGGCATGGAACCACTAGGAGATATAAGCGTCAATAAAATTCTTATATGGAAAGTTTTTTTTGAAACCGGGTTTATTGTTGTGATTTCCGTGCTCACGTTGGACATGTTCTTTAAAGCAAGCACACGGAAGTTTATAGACGAGAGGGAAGAATGATTTATTACTACTCACGATTTCATATCGCAATTCCACAGGAAGACTGCTAAAACGGAAGAATACTGGCGCTGGTTCAATTTGGCTTGCATTCGACATCTTGTACCTTACTACCCAGGTGTCGGCTTGAGTTGGTTGGAGGAGGTGAGATGTTCAAAGGACTTCAAATGAAATTCGCTTCAAATACATGAGTATCCTTAGCGGTGTTGTGGGCCAGGTAACAGAAGCGTACGATACCAACTTCACAAGATTCGTAAAGATGCTTTGTTCTCAGCTGGTAGAAATGGGCTAGCTCTGGGTCGGCCGAGTATCGGTAAGATTCTGTGTTCCGGCGGTGTGACAGCGAGGTTGTATTTTGTGATGTGATCCACACAGTTGTGATATGGCATTCAGGGTTATATAAGTTTTATATTGATATTGATGTAGTAGTTCTTCTTGTTGCTGTGTCTTTTACGTAGTCAAAGTATGGAGGTAAAGCAGATGGGGGGAGGAAGCAAATGTTTGCTGCTGCCTTAATTGTTGGCTCGCTTAAAGTTGGAGAGAGAGGCTGGCCTCCTGTATAGCACGACGAGAGCGTTCCCAACCGAAATATGAATCGCCCCGTTTTATGAATGGTACATGGTATGCTCAGGAGTATGGGAAAATAATGACAATACGTACCAATGGACGAAATATCAAATTATACAATATAGTTTAGTTTAAAATACTCAAAAGTGGTATGTATACTTTGTGACAGCTTCGCAACATTGATGGTACTGTACGTTCTGCCGCTACAGTACGAACATTCATTAAATGACAACAATACTTCTGCGCCCAGTTCTTACAATTTGTGAAATGTTATAATTAGGTTTACAATGATGATTGTGGATCACAGCCTAGCTACCAAAGATTCTTTTTGGTGTGGATATTTGAGAGCGTTTATATGTTTTTGAGCAAACTTACTTTCAAGGGCGTTGAGCAACCTTTCTTCTTCTATGATAATATTAAACTTAGAATCGTCTATGCTCTTCTAAATCTATGGGTTTTGCTTCCCTTCTGTTTCTAATATCTTAGCAGCAGCCAGCGGAGATGCATGTCCTGATTCCTTTACAACACCATCAAGCTCTGCATCAGAGTTTACTTTATTCACCCCCTCCTCCACCGCCGCTTCCTCTCCATCTTTAGGCCGATTCCCAAGATCCCTTCGGCGCATATTCCATCCTCCCCTCCAGCCCACCCATCGCGTCTCCCAGGGAGCCCTCAGAAAACACAACGCCAACGCCGCACACACAAACCCCACGCTGCAGCTACCGCTCGCCACCCAGCCTCCCCGCGCATACAAGCTATTCCCCACCGCGGTGCCGACCAGCTGTCCACAGAAAGTGGCCACCATATACGCGGTGTTGACACGGTTGCGCGCCTTAGGCTCAATGGCATAGATGGCCGAGCGGTTCGCGATTTGGGTAGTCTGGAGGCCGAAGTCGATCGCGAAAGCCTGGATGATGGGGCCGGCAACGGTGCGGGAGCCGGTGTAGGTGCCGATGACGACGCCGATGAGGCTGTAGACGAGCCCGAGCACGACGCTCAGCTGGGGCACGAAGCGGTCGATGACGGCTTTGGAGTAGAAGGGCCCGAGCAGCATGGCGGCGATGCCGATGAGGGCGAACAGGCCGATGGTCAGCGGCGAGTAGCTGTATGGCGGCGCGGAGAGCAGGAAGGTCAGCGTGGTCCAGAAGCTGGTGAAGATCGAGGAGGTGCAGAAGCCCACGAGACAGGCCTGCACGAGCACGGGGTGTCGCAGCACCATCTGGAAGATGCTGAACAGGATGTGTGTGTAGCGGATGCCTTGCGGGTTGGTGCTGGGGTAGTCGGGCATGAAGAGGTAGAGCAGCAGCAGGATGAGATATTGCACGCCGAACGAGAACCAGTAGATGCTGCGCCAGCTGGTGTATTGGGTCAGGATGCCGGAAAGGAGCCGCGCGATCAGCATCCCGAGCAGCAGACCGGATACGACGATGGAGAGCGCGGTGGCACGACGATGGGGTGGTGCGAGATCGCCGACGAGGGGGAGCATGAGTTGCGGCGTGACGGTTGTGACGGCGGTGATGAACGAGAGGGCGAGGAAGACGGAGAATGATTTCGTCACACACAAGCCAGCCCACTTGATTTTTGTTAGCATGTTCTATGTTCACTATGAAGAGTTGTATGTCCGCTCTGAAGAAGAGATAGAAAATAACCTGAGATGGGCAACTCACAACTGTGGCAGTGAAGAAGACCAACGCAAGCACAAAATGTCTTCTCCGGAAGATATCTCCCAGCGGACACAGGAAGAGCAATCCAGCAGCATATCCCGCTTGCATCAACGTAGGTACTCGCGAAGCCTGTTCATTAGTGACATCGAATTCCTCCGCTAGGATGTTCAGAATCGGATGATTATAATACAGATTCGCAACCGTGAATGTGCCCGCCTGTAACGCAGTCAGTCAACGATCTGTACTTCATAGTTGAAATATCATCCTTCCTCTTCATTTTCTTTTTTTATAGGAACATGCGTGCTGTACCAAATAGACAACGAAGATTTTGATTTTGAGGGGGGGAGAGAACCTACAAAGCCGAATAACAAATTCAACGCCAGGCTGAATTCCGGCGGGTTTTCCGGATCCCATCGACATCGTGCAGGCGTCCATATCATCATCTCTATATCCCCCGAAAACAAATTCCAGAATCAGTAAAAAAATATCGCTTTTTAAAAAGAAACTAACAATAATAAAGAAAAAGAGGAGATATAAAAACTCAGAAGAATTTGTGTTGTATGTCCTTCTGCTTCTCACTCTCTCTCACTCTCTCTTTCTTTTTAAGATTCTTTAAAACTCACCCCAACATATCCGCACCACTCGATTCCTCCGCTCCAAACCCCTCGCGAAAAATCCCTTTCCTTCTTGTTCTTCTTCCATCATTTCCGCTGATGCATCGTTTGGGGTTATTATATCATCATCATCGGCCCCACCATTCCTATCCCGTTCCCCTTCTTCTGCTTCTTTCTCCTCAAGCGACATTGTTGAAAAGTGGGGGATTTGGTTTACATGGGCTTGCCTTGGGATCTCTGCTCTTCATTTATTTAACCCTTGACATACATATCCCATCCCATGCATTCTCCTTTAAACGAATTTAGATATATGTAATATATACGTATATTAGGTTGTGGAATATAGTGTTGTATGTATATAAAACTATAGGAACAATATAGGGAGGGAGGGATGGATGGATGGAAAAGTGGTGGTGGTGGTGGTGGTGGTGGTATGCGGGCCGAAGATATATGCTAGGAATTGATAGGTTTTTGGATATGATATGATACATGTACATATAATACGTATGGACGTTATGGAATGTTATGGATGTATTTCCCTGGGAGGGATCGGGCCCGTTTTGAGATCCGTGTTGTCGTACTACTACTATACTAGTGGTGTATGTATGTATGGATGTATGTATGTATGTATGTATGTATATGTCATCATCACCCCCTTTTGTGGTGGTGCGGTTGGAGGAACTAACGAGTAAGGTAAGGGGAGAGGAAGGCGATCTTGAATTGTTAGTTAGCGCCGGGTTTGCTGTAGTGGGGGGCATAGGTAGTTTATCTCCGGCTTGGCATTGTGTGAGCTTGTGGCGGGAGCACTCGAGGGGGGAATGTGTCACGTGTGGGATGTTGTGGGTGAGAGGATAGAAGAAAATGTGGTGGAGCATGGTATCGTGTCTATTGTTGTGGGAGAATTGAAGAGGTTGGCGTGGAGGAGAGAATGGTTTTGGTATACTCTTGAAAAATTGTGTGTTATGTTAATTAAAGCATCACTTCGGAGTGTAGTTGCTTGGTGTTGATGGAAATGGAATGAATGTGTTTTCGAAACTGTGATGAATGGAGTGAGATTTAGTAATTATAGAATTATATAGATATTGTTAATAAATCGGATGGGTAGTTCCAGGGATGCGGTTATAAGCAAAGATGAATGGTTCTATATTGTTGAAGACCTTGAATCAAGGGATGAAAGAAGATAGAAGACCGGGAACACTATACATACGTAGTACGTGCAGAGCGATGAAACAACGGGTAGTCATTTTCAGGGAAGAATAAAACACGATAAGAAATCAAAACAACCGGAGTGAAGAATAAGATAATATGTAGTTAGAAGACGATCGGTATTATAGTGAATCAGAACCTACCCTAGGGTAAGAGTTGAGTCAAATAGGAAGGGGAATAACTGACATTCTTTTGACCAATCATAATGCCAGTATTCCGTCGACAATTGCTAGCCCATTGTAAAGCAAGTGGTAGGGATTAATTGTCTGTATTGTACTGTATGTTCATATAATTACGATGAGCCATGAGCCACCTCTCTTTCTTGTGTTATTTTTCCTTCACTAGATATTGACTTTGATAATAGAAGGGTAGCAACTTATGTCAAGTATGCTAAGTTAGGCATGGGACGGACGGTAAGTAATAATAATAAGTAATAAGTAATGCGTAAATGCGACGGCATCAGGAAGTCCCTCGTCTTGGATTCGCTTCATTACCGATGCACCGACACACGTCTTATCCGGGGGGCAGGTGGTACATATGTACAGTACTCCGTACTGTCCCTGTCTTGTCTTCCGTCGATGGTGGCGTGGATACTAGGTGATGGGTGATGGATGATGGATGGTGGATAGTGTGGACTCGCCCAGGGGTGGATGATGGGAGGGGAAGGGAAGGAGTCTCGACCACCGGCAGAAAGAATTATCTCGTTCGTGAAGTGTCGCATGTTGACACAATGCCCAGAGAGGGAAGAAGGGAGAACGAGGGTGGATGGAAAGAAGACGCGAGAGACAGAGAGTGGGAGTCAGAGGTAGATAATTAGGTTTGGTTGAGGGTTGTATGTGTATGTTCTGTGGTGTTTTGGGTAGATGATTAATAGATAGTAACAATGGCAATAATGGTAAAGGCGGGTGGTGGGTGGTTGGGATGGTATGGATGGTTACCATGGCACCCAGTGAAGTATGATGTGGACTGTACCTGTATTGTGTTAATTACTCTATTACTGTAATTAATTACTCTAGTCCTGTAATCACCGTAGTCCTGTAATCACCGTAGTCCTGTAATTACTGTTGTATTGCACGTTGTATGGGCGGGTACGCCGGGTAGTCGGCTTAAGCTCGCCTCTCTCTCTCTCTCTCTCTCTCTCTCTCTCTCCCTCTCTGTGTTTCTGTGTGTTTTGCCTCCCCCGGTCTGTTTCGGTTGGATGTTTGTTGGGGTGACGGTTGGTTTTGCTGGTTGGTTAAACAATTGGTTAAATAATTGATTGGTTGAATTGAGTGGTGAAATGGATTGGTTGGTGCTTGGGTGTGTGTGTGTGTGAGCTTGGTGAGCTTGGACCAGACCGGACGATAAGCCCCAAAAAAGACAACAGCAACGAGGAAGAAAGACGAAGAAGAAAAAGAAGCGAAGCAAATTTCCAGGGGCCAAGGTCCGGACATTAATTACAGCGAGCGAGCGGACGACCGACCGACCCCTGGCTATCAAATCTCGTCAAAAAGGAAATACATACATACATTACATGTAATAAGGATAATTAATTAGTGGTAATACTAATACAGTAATATTTATCACATGATGTAATTGCAGCGGTTACGGGTGTCGCATCGGGATGGGCTATTTGCAGAAAGGATGACGACGATGGCATCCCTCAACGATCGGGTAAAAGTGATAGATACTTTTACAATATGTACATACGTCCTCTTCCATAAATACGAAGTAGATAGATAGATAAGAATGGGGAAATACGAGATATCGATGGCGGGTGGCGGTGGTGGGTGGTGGGTGGTGGTGCATACGTGTTGCATTATTATTATGTGCGTAAAAGCATATTAGCGCATACCATACATACATAGGATAGTAGTAGTAGAAAGGGGTTTTTATTGTTTCCAGTTTCCAGTTTCCAGTTTGCAGTTTCAATTATGAGTCGGCTAAATAATAAAACCCATTATTACTTCACCCATCCCATCTCATCCCATCTCATCCCATCCATAATTCATCAACATTTTTTGTCTTATTTAGGCGGTAAAAGGGACGACCGTAGCGTAATATGTACAGTCAGTACGTAGTGTTACAGGTTCCTGTATCGTACGGGTGTGTGTTGTGGCCAGGGGCGCGGATGCCGAGACATCCGCCAAGCCCTGGATGGAAAAAAACTAAAGTGGCCGGGGATCAGGGATCAGGGATCAGGGGTCAGGGATATTGAGTAAGTACTTCTAAGTACTGTAGGTGCGTCAATCAGTCAAATCAGTCAAATCTACCGATAGACGGACTGTGCAGGGTGGGAGCTACTTTTATTTTATTTGATGTTATTATGCTGCGGGAAAGGTTATTCTTACTACATCATATGCTACACTATACTGCACTGCACTACGCTATAGTATAGAATAGTATTTGCTATCTACTATCTGCGATCTGATATTTGTAATTGAGATGTCAATATGTTAGGTTAGCTAGCTGCTGACTTAGCTTAGCTTAGCTTACAGCTCACTACTGTTTGACCGGTTATGTACGGAATGGATATATATATATATATATAAAATATAGTATAATTAGTTAACCAACTTTCCACGGCAGTTAACGGTGGTTGTTATATCGTAATGCTACAGTACTTGATTCTCCTGTTACCATACCATACACACTATGGTGGCGGTAGTACCTCCGTACTACTCCTGTACTACTGTATCAAGTAGAATTCACCGTTACCATTCACTATTCACTATTCACACCACCCCACCCAACCACCTCCTCCTCCTCCTCCTCCTTCTCTTCTGCAAAGTGCCCATCCTGCCGAGCAGCTCATACACTCAACTCACACACTTCACATCCATCCATTACATGTAATAATATCCTCACACCACTGGCGAGACTGGCGTACTTGTGACACGGGCATTGGCACTCAACTCACTCTTCCCACCCACATGCTACCGCCCCACCTTTATTCCGGCGCCGCGCCACGCTAACGCTAACGCTGCCGCTAGCCACCATCCCAGCCAGTGGAATTTGATTTTGTCTCACGATACCTTCCTGCTTCTTCTTTCCTCTCTCCCCTCTAACACAACCACCACCATCAACATCTTGTCGTGCGCTCTCTCTCATCCTCACTTCCCCAAACATCAAACCTCATCCATTGATCGTCAATCTCAATCACACGCGGTATCTCTCAGATCTTGTCGAGAAAACATCAATTGAATCTCTCATCACCCGGTCAATCCATTCCATCCATCCAATCCCCAATCTCAAGATGATGTTCTCCAACTCGGCCGTCGCAGCAGTTGCCGTCGCGCTTTTCGCAACCTCCATCTCAGCCCAAACCGGTGCCAATTCCACCATCGATCCCACCACCGTTGAGCTCGGCACCAGAGGTAAGCCATCTCCCAGCTTGACACGCGTCCTACCCTCTGCTGCCAACCAGAAAATCTAACCGCCTTCTAGTAACATGGTGCATTTCCCAGAGAAATGTCTGCGGTGCCCTTTGTGGTGGTGATACCAATGACAACGACTGTACTGAGGTAAGTTGCGTCGCCAAACCATGGTCGCACAACTACTAACCATAAAATTTAGAGCACCCTCGCTTTCAAGTGCACCTGTGCCTCCAACAGCAGCGCCCCCGCCCTCGACTCCTACCTCGGAACCGTTCCCACTTTCATCTGCAACCAGATTTTCCAGGTTTGCAACACCAAGAACGCCGGTGTCGCCTCGGCCCTAGCCAAATGTCTCCAAGATCAAAAGGCAAACTGCGGTACGCTTGACTCCACCAAGGGTGATTTCAGCAGCTCTTCCTCCAGTGCCGCTCCAACTTCCACCGGTGCTTCCACCGGCTCAGCCGGTGCTGCAACCACGACCCCCGCTGCCGGAGCTTCAACCACTTCTTCCACCGGGGCCGCAGCTACAATGATGGCCGCCGCTGGAAGCTACGGTTCGGGTATATTGGTCGCCGGTGTCGCAGCTGCCTTTGGAATGATGCTCTAGACTCGCACCCGCAACAGGTCTCGTGTTTTTCTACCTGCAGAACTTCACCCTACCCTCCATGCCCATATGAGCCTTTGTGTATATTCCATCTTTGTTCTTAGCGCGTTTTCTATTTTACTAGCATTGGTGTTGCGGCTCGACCTCGGCGCGCTTTTCTGGCGGTTTTTGTGGGAAGGGATATGACATGATAAGTCAATTGGTCGACGACGAAGGGATAAGATACTTAATGAACGGAGGATAGCTGGCTAAGTGTCGAGTTAGCCTGGGATTGTGCGGAGCAATCGAACTATGGAAGTCTTGCTAGCTGAGCAGTGACGGTATCCATGAATAATACAAAATACCATAATCAGAACTTGCATCCCATTTTATGACTGATCATTTTGCCGTGCCATATCCCTGAGACAACGAGATTTTAAGTTTTGGCGGGTTGGTAACAAACAACATGTCACCAGCCGCCACAATTTTCTCAAACCTTATCTATCCAAGCCAGCCTCTTCTCGTCTGTCTTACGCCACGCTGTGTTAAGTGTGTCTAGGCGCCACCCGATTTTGAATTTGAGTGTGAATCCTGATCCTTGTTGTTCATATTATTTATATCGATATATATATATATATATAGATATTTTTAGGCTTAGTGTTAGTATAGGGCATGTGAAGATATATGTGAAGCTATGTGTATAAAGATAAAGGTAGATGTATGTACTGTACATATGTTATATCGCGTAGCATGTGATGTGTTACATATCCCATCCCATCCACGCCTTTTTTTTTCTTTCTGTCTGGTTCTCTTCTCTCTCTTTTAATTACCTTAGCTACTATTACTTAATCGCTACTCACTACTCACTACTCATTATCATATGTGCGTGGAATACCTAAGGTTATATACTAACCTATATACTTACAGACAACACACATACATACACCACTCCGCTCCGCTCCGCCCCGCCCCATTTGATGTATTCTCGCCATCTAACGAAAACTTTCTTTGTTGCATGTGTATAATATACATATATGTGTGTGTGTGTGTGTGTTTTTTGGTTTTTTGTGTTGGATGAAATGGTGATAGGAAGGAAAAAAGAAGGAGACATGTATTCCTGTGAAAGGAAAGGGTCGTATATAACACCAAGAATATCAAGGGATTGGTTTTTGTTTTTGATTGAAAGTGTACATACAGTACCTACCTACCTACCTTAAGCATACATAGGGCGAGCAAGCAACGGGGGGGGCGGTGGTAGGGTGGTATGCTCTTAGGAAGCTGCTCAGGGAGGTAAGGTAATTCGTAATTGCGCTCCTTCTCGCTAAAGCATGATTTTGCTTATGCATATTACAGTAGTACCTCCTTCGTAACCACCCCCCTCCCCCCTTTTAAAGTTCTGACCAACACCCCACATGACTGGCGCATTCGTAACAACCTCTCCCTCCCTCCGCTCGTGAGGAAGGCCACATCAGCCATCTGTCGCAGCCGGAGATGGTGGCGGAGGGCGGGTTTTGGGATGGGGTAGTAGGCGGCGCATCGCTGACTGGGTGTTTGCGAGGTGGTGGAAGAGACGATGGGGGGCTTTGTTGGCGTGAGCGTTGTTTGGAATTTGGGGGAGGGGAGCGGAGCCTCAATGTGGGATTTCGAGGTTGTTTTGCCATGGATGGATGGGGATGGGGATTACCTACCTACCTCTGGGTCTTGGGTACGTGAGAGGGGGAAAGGAGGATATGCGGAACGTGTATAAGTATGTGGGTATGAGAAGGTGAGTGAGTTCCTTTTTTCATTATCATTATCATTATCATTAGCTTTTTCCATTCATCGGATTCATCAGATTCATCATTGTTATACGCAGTCTGAAATCTTTCTTTCTCGGAGTTCATACGTCGCCACCTTCAAACGATTACTGAAACTACTTAAAGGCATTTGAATATCATTTATCACGCGTCTGCTCGTCATTACAGCAACATTGTGGTACTGACATAACTTTGACCCATCGGCTTGTCAAACATCTAAAGCATATCATCATGCATTTCACTACCGTGGGAACCACATTTGTGGTCTCTCTTTCTCTCCTCTCAAGCATCCACGCCTTTCCCCTCGCGGCGCCAGCACCACAGAACGACAACGACAATGACAACGCTCTCGAAGCACGCAACCCCATTCCATTACTCAACGGCATATCCGACGCTATGCCACTACCAATCCCAGATTACAACCGGGACAAGAACGGGGGCCTGCCCTCCAAACCAGCTAAACCCTCCAGCTCCGCCAAGCCAACAAAACCAGGGCAGAATGACAAAAAGAAGGATCAGATCTGTAGCTTTTATTTTGGTCAAACCGTCTGTCGTCCGCGACCGGTCCCCTCTGCGGGAGCTGCGAAGCGCGAAGCACTGGACAAAAGAGAACCTACCGCTACCCTCGTGGAGCGCAAGCTCATCACCGACGACGACATCGCGCCGCCTAGATACGGCCGCGTCTGCAAAGGCAAAGTTGAAAACTGCTCACCTGGATCTCGCAAGCGTCCGGCAGTTCCGACTGCTAAACCGTTCGCTCAAAAGGGGCCCCTCGACGCTGATTTGATGCAGGTAGCTGGGAGTGGCCAGGACCAGGGCCAGAAGCTGACGCAACGACGTGATACCGTTGACAACGACGACGGTGATGATACGTCTGACCTTGCAGAGCAATAAACGTCATCCTTCGTTGGCGATTGTGAGCCAACGCGTGTGAATTTGAAGATGTTGTGCAGGCTAGGTGCGTGTTGAGGTTTAGATTTTGGCATTGGACTAAAAAAGTGCTTTTCTTTTTTGCTTGGATTGAAGATGGTTTGGATAAAATTAGCCAGGTGTCTGTTGGGGCAGGCAGTTGGGAAGAGGGAAAGGTGCAACAGAAAAAGGCTATAGATGGTGCTTTTTTTGTTTATGTCATATGCATAGCGGTGGAGTTTTGGCGTCTCTTTTTTGTTTGTTGTTTTCCTTTTCCTCGCAACAAAAAAAAGAAGCTGGCTAGGAGAAGGACGTTGCTTTCCGAGGGATGGTCTCTTTTTACTTTTAGAGCTTCAATCATTTTGAAATATTGAAATATATCTCTCAGGCACAAAAAGTATAGGAGTCTCGTTTTTTGTTCAAATTCTTTTTTCTTTTTTCTGTGTTGAGTCAACTATTTTCCCTTTTTGTGTCTCTTGATATATATCACTTTGCAAATTTTGACACTTGGATGATGTTAAGAAAAAAGAAGGAAAAGAAAAAAGAAAAGGGAAAAAGAAAAGATAAGTAATAGGGATGGGATATTAGAGTCCTCTCCCATACCCAGCAATGAATGAGAGGATATATCGATACCACTGAGATAACAATTAGAACTACAATGATCTATACTTTTCTAAAATTCTTAATGTGTTAAAAACCTCCAGTTTCTTTTTTTTTTAATAATTGCTGCTGAGACGTTTATTTTATGCATGTAGATATGGGATATTTTTCCATCTTGCTATATCAAAAACGTCACCTTTTCAAAATGCTATGTTATCAATTTGCTGTTTCTTGAAGTATTTCGAAATTAAAGCTACCGCTGGCCTAGCAGCTCTTCTGTTTGCACTATTTTCTTTTAAAGTCTCAGCAGGCGATCCACGTTGCGCAAATCATCTGAATAAGAAACCCTTCTTTGGTTCATTGCTAAATTAAATTAAATGCATGTTGACACATATTCACATATATACATGTTGACACATATTCACATATTCACATGAGCACAGGGAAGGCAATGTTGGAACATCAGGAGTCTATTAGTCCATTGAGGCTTCAGGTATACTCCAGGTATACTCCAGGTGCAGGTTTTATTGGATAATATGTAATAGAGATATTAGATTGGCCTCTAGGTTAATGGGTTTTACATCAGCTTCATGTTTGTTTGATGATAGACACTCGCCATTGGATTTTTTTGGCTGTTCCTGTTTCTACTAACGACAAGTGTTGATCCCTCGATAGTATAAATTCAACCACAATTTTAGTAATCTCGTTCAAACAAACATACCTTTTGAAACGTAACCACTCGCAATCACAATTGCAATTTTAATATCCATGGCAAGCCGCATTGATGGGTAATAAAGATCCCCGTAATGCCGCAAACACATTTTCTTTTTCACATAGCACCATCCTAGTTATATCATAGCACCAATGTAAGTAGGTAACCACTGACCTCGATCGCGCGCACAGTTCCAGCTGTTCAACTCAAATCTCTCTCATACCAGTACTGTCGCTCAACGACATATCAATTCAACTCCAACATCCTCCGTTTGTGCCTTCTAATCCTGCTAGTCATTTCCAACTTATGTTTCGCGTTGGTAACCAGTCCGTAGTGGTTTTTGGCTTCGGTAGGTATCGATACCACTCTATCGCATTCGAGTTGTGGTATATTGTCATGGGAACAGTAATATCCGTCATAGCTATCATTGCTCTGTAGGTTGTTGGGCTGGGAGAACTATATTCTATGAGTGCTGATAAATGATAAATGGAAGATGAGACGAAGGAAGAGGTGGTAATGGAGGAAGAAGGAGTTGAGGCGGAGAACAAAAGACGAAGGAGGGGATGGAGGAGGAATAATAGATTGGACGACGCTAAAGGGAATTTGGCATCCGGAGATTTGGTCAGGTCGAATGGAAGACTGACTAAGTGCGCCGTAGCCTGATTGGGAACTTTGGACGAGAAAAGGCAATTGCTCAAATTTAAGCGAGGGAGCAGTGGGCGTGGGATAGATGCACGGAAGGGGAACTTGAAATCAGGGGAATTTTCAGCTGAAGTTATAAGCTAGCAATTTGCCTTCTCTTATATACGGAATAATGCAGTGAGTGGTAAGTGAAGTATTGGAAAATATAATCGAAAATTGGAACGAGCGTTGCAATATGCGGTCCTGATATTAGGTGCTTTTCCTTATTTCAAGTTTCGGAATGATACCGTTAGGATTTGCAGCATACAATATACCATAACTAGGCATTCTTGCATTACTTCATATTCTTATGAGAAGTATTATTCACATCTAGATTACTTTGTGGCCGTTATATCTCGTCATTATATGTTGATGTCGGATCACAAACGAAGCAGCAATGTTAAACTTTAAGAGGACCTTTCAAAGGTACGATAGATTTCCATCTTAGAACTTGAAAAAAATGCCAATAAGCAGCAATTAAGGTTAATTTTAGACATCTACAATACTAACCCCCACACGTATGTAGCTGCGTGCTTAGGAGAAGAGACAGGGGCCAGCAGGGGCTCCGTTCGCAAGCGAGAGGACCCTGAGGCGGTGCAACGAAGCTAAAATGCTCGCTAAGCTAACCGAGCGAGCCTCTCACAGCAGGATGCTCTCCACGTGTATGTTATAACTGGCCGATGAGATACCTGGGAAGACGTTTATATCGCTTAAGCGTAGAAATTGAGTAGTAGATTAAGAGGCTCAAACTCCTCCTTACCATCCCTTTCGCGGTTCGGTGCCGTTAAGGATTTTCAAGTACCCAATCCAGAATCCTGGGGAAGCTTAGCCGCAAAGTCGGGTATTCTATTCTACACGCAGGCGGGTATCTTAGTGGCTTTGAAAGCTTCTAGAAACCATTGGTTTCAAAAATAGATGGCCATGGACACTTCAACCTTGCCCTGCTCCTTTATTCCTAGCTAGGAGGCTCGTGAGCCTCACTAGGTCCCCTGTCCTGCTATAACGCATCCAGAAAGTCTGTAGTAAGGATGGAAAAAGAACCATGGAAGGAGTTGGATCTTACTGAAGAGCCCCTTTTGATGGATTAAATTAGATTTAGAAGATTGTGGTATTCATTTCTGTCTACAGGAAGTTGTATAAAGGTAGAGGGCTAGAACTTCAGTAATTTCTCATCAGCTCAACAACAATAACATCCACATTCACAACAATACCACAATATTCCCAGCTTCATCACTTTCGAATCCAATTCAAACTTCAATACAGATCTACCCTCTCTTTCATCTTTCTTTCCCGCCAAAATGCATCTCTCCAACATTCTTCTCTTCGCTTTAAGCACAACCACTCAGCTCACTCTCGCTGTGCCAATCAACCAGCTTGAAGACAGAGGCAATGCCATCAGCGGTCCCGTAGCCGATGCCACGTAAGTAGTTCTCTCTCTCCACCGCCTCCCCTCCGAATACCTTTAGCCTTCCACTCCTCTTTGCCAACCATCTATTCACACATTCAACAGGTACACAACCGTCAAGAATTGCGCAGGAATCACCGCCGTCGCATGCGGATTCGCGGGTGATATCCCCAACATGAGAATTGCGGGAGCTGTCAGTGTTGCAGCCAGCTGCGCAGAAGGCTGTGTGAAGTGGAAGAGGATCTACGATCAGCAGCAGAAGGATAAAGCCAGCAAGGCCACTAAGGATAAGGCCGATCTAGAGAAGGGCAAAGATACTACAACCCCGGTTGGCAATGCTCCAGTTGGCGGGAAGTGGAATCCTAAGACCGGAAAATGGGATGTTGAGAGGCCAAAGCCAAAGAAGGCCAACACTTACTAGGTCATCCAAGAGTAATGATTGGGCAAATTAGAGGAGCATAGATCTGGCAATGGGATGGAGTTTTGGAGTTTTGGAGTTTTTTGGCTGAGAAAAAGCGTGGAGTCATGTAACTAAACATGGTTAGAAAATATATCTGATTGTGTATAAGTCTGATAATTCTTCTCTGACGCTTAATGATCTACGTAAAGCTGCAGAATTACGAATATTTTATTTAAATCACAGTTATTTCATAGTACATTTTACGTCTAGATTAATGTGAAGATTAATGTAATCAATGCATGGCGTGACCTCATGTCGCCAACACTGAATTACACTATAAGATACGTTGATACTTCTTTAGATCTTTTGCCATCGTTGAAAGTGAAGTTATCTATCTGTTTAGTTACTACCTTCTGGCTGAAGATGAAAATTTTAGTGAATCCATGATTATTGGTAGGCATGCAAACTGTCTTTATGTAGATTTGATTTTGAATATGCGGTATGGTCTGAATGATTATTGTATTTAAATAGTAATTGGGCTGATTGAGAGATATTTTGAATGGTATATGCAATGAAAAGATTCAAGTCTAATTCAAATCTCCATCTTAAAATATAAACCAAACACTGCGCTGCAGTTCTACTTCATTTTCAATTTTAATAATAAAAAGCTTGAATTAAAAGTCTTGAGCCCCCTATCATTTAGAAGAGCCATTAAAAAGAGAATTAAAGTAGTCTACAGCTCATTTTAAAACTTGCTGGTGAGGCGCGGTGCTAAGACTTAATTGAAACAATCTAATATTATCCGCGAGTTGTTCTCACCTCTTGACATCACTTCATTTACTAGCATCTCCCTTATTGAGATATACAACGAGATAGGTGAGTCTAATCCTGTTTAGAAAAATACATAAGATGAGCATTTATGGCAAAGTAAGATTAAATCTAGCATGATAATAATTGATTCGCCAGAAAGTAACCTTGATGGCTGATAAAAGGGAACGCAGAATCTTTTGTAAGCCACCTTAATTTCCGGAAATAATTTCAGATATCACTCAAAGTTCGTGATTGAAGTGGGGAGTGAAGTCATACGAGGGAATTTATAATGCCTAAACCTGGCGTACTTCTGGTCAAATTGTGGCCGACCCTAAAACCTCTAGCTCAGTTGCTAACAGAGTACCGATGACAACCTAGGTAAGATTTCTTGCTGCAGATGTAGCACTCTTGCACGATTAGAACCTTCAATGAGCAAAGGATTGTGACGGTGCCCTTTAGAAAAGAGAATTATCTACGGAAATATTTACAATAATATAGCTTTAACTAAGGCTGTATGTTTGTATACATTTTGCTTCTGGCTCGTCATGCTGGAAGATAAGGACTAGTTGGGTTTCAAGGTCATAATCCACACCGTAGAACTCACCGTTAGGCACCGGTTACCTCTTGGAATTTGGTGATTTGAGAAGAGAATGTTTGCGTAATTTGATTGTACCATTTCTGTCGTAAAGTGTGGGACTTCCGGTGCCATGAAATGTAGATAAACCGTCCGCCTCCACCACAATTAATGCATAATCACACGCATTGCTTTTCCAAACCCAAGCAGTATGAAATTCGCTACTTGGAGTGCAAGCGCACTGGCGCTTGCGAGTCTCTCCTCCGCTGCACCCGCTCCTAACAACGGGGAGAAGTTCCCTAAAACTGCTACTAAAGTAAGGATTATTTTTCGAGTTAGCGAGCGTTTGCTGACTTTGGAAATTAACTTAGAACGCATCCAGCGCTGATCCAGGGGTTATTTCTATTGCCACATCAAAGCCTTATCATCCAACGATGACAGCGCGTATAACCAAACCGGCGGTCATCTCTACTAGGATATCAATGTCTCGCCCCACTATCACAGCAAGCCCTCAGAATGTGCCTAATCTCTCACGACGAGAACAAGAGCTTAGAACCAGGAGAAAGGGAAAGGGAATGTGGACTAAAACAATGACCGCTGGTACATCAGTTTGGCGAACTTTCTGGAAAGATAAGAATGGTAAATGGACTGGGAAGACCACACGTACAGTAGTATTCACCGATCCTCTTCCTTGGGCATCTACAACATGGTCAACTTTTGAGCATACCATGTGGGTGAGCAAACATGCGCCTACTTTCACTTGGTTTAAATCACTTCCAAGTGCCTCCAGTGAAACCCGTACAATTGACGGCGCCTCAGCTCCCACCTTACTTCCACGAGACCCTAAAACCAAAGAACCTCTGGAAACCAGAACAATCACATTTGGAACGTCTCGCTATATGCAAACTTACCTTTCCGGTGAGTATAGCACAACTGAAACGCAATTTCGGACTTTTACAGACCCATTACCATGGTCGGCAACACTCCAGAGGACAGTTACTTTGACGATGGAAGTACCGGTTCCAGTTAGGACACATGCCCACGCAAAGAAAA
>Ga0247734_1001458_pt1 | contig 17994 bp, 15 predicted proteins | sample UWRJL103311B2_FD_180933 | JGI IMG/M metagenome (GOLD analysis project Ga0247734, IMG submission 180933) | Plant litter microbial communities from Arlington Agricultural Research Station in Wisconsin, United States - UWRJ-L103-311B-2 | ecosystem: Environmental > Terrestrial > Plant litter >... | reverse complement strand
CACCTGCAATTCCCTGACGGTACATATGGTTAACCGCATTACCACCACCGCCACCAACACCAATTACCTTGATGATTGATGACTTATCTTTTAACATTTCAAAATACATATATTTATGAATCAGTTACTTAAAAATTGGTTTTACCTGTTCATCTCTCATTGTAATATTACCACTTTTTCCACATTAGTTTTCCACAGGTGTTTATAATGTGGAAAACTAATTTATTGTTGATAATTATTACGGTTTGATATAATCTTCATCACTAACATTCATGTCGTCTTTAATAAAGTCTTTAGTCTTCGCTAATAACTTATCAAATAAGCCACCACCGCTTCGTTTTACTTTATCTTTTGCTGCAGCAGGCTTCTCTACATAGACTCCCGGTTGTTTAAGCTCTTCTATTAACTCTTCAGCTTTCTGAATACCTTTAATCAATAATCCAACACTAGTTGCGTACATCGGACTTTTCAGATCGTCATATATTGCTTTCGGCATGTCTTCATATTTTGAAAGGTGCTCATTTGGATAACCTACACGGCAATCCAGCCCTGTTACATACTCAACTAACTGAGCCAGGTGCTTTAATAACGCCCCACCACCGGTGATTACTACACCACCGATCAATTTTTTCTCATATCCAGAAGATTTGATCTCGTAATAAACATGCTCAATGATTTCTTCCATACGGGCCTGGATCACATAAGCAAGGTTTTTTACAGAGATTTCTTTTGGTTCCCTGCCACGAAGACCGGGTACACAAATAATCTCGTTTTCTTTATTTTCTTCGGCAAGGGCAGAACCAAAACGGGTCTTTAATAGTTCGGCCTGGTTTCTCATTACAGAACAACCTTCACGGATATCTTCTGTTACGCTGTTTCCTCCAAATGGAATTACTGCCGTATGACGGATAATACCTTCATGGAAGATAGCGATATCTGTAGTACCACCACCAATGTCTACCAATGCAATACCAGCCTCTTTTTCTTCATCACTTAAAACAGATTCTGAAGAAGCCAGCGGCTCTAAGATCAACTCCTGGGTTTGTAAACCAGCATTGGTCACGCATCTCATAATATTTTTAACGGCAGTTACCTGGCCAGAAATAATATGAAAATTAGCTTCCAAACGCACACCTGCCATACCAATGGGGTCTTTTACGCCAGGTTCATTATCGACAGTAAATTCCTGCGGCAATACATGGATGATCTCTTCTCCCGGGGGCATAACCAGTTTGAACATATCATCGATTAACTTATCCAGGTCTTTTTTGCTGATTTCATTATTTAATTCTCTTCTTGTCAGGATACCGCGGTGCTGTAAACTTTTGATATGCTGACCAGCTATACCGACGTTAACTACACGCACTTCCACATTGGACTGGCCGCTCGCTAGTTCTACGGCCTGTGAAATACCCTGTACAGTTTTTTGTATATTAGAAACTACCCCACGGGTAACTCCCGCAGATTCTGCCTTCCCAATACCCAAAACCTCAACTTTCCCATGCTGTGTTCTGCGACCAACTATCACACAGATTTTAGTGGTACCGATGTCTAATCCAACAACTATTGGAGATTGAACGGTAGTTTTTTCTTTGCCCATAACTATATTCTTATTTGTCGAATTATATACTATTTGTTTTTCTTGGTATCTTTTTCATTTAGTGGTTTAACCACTTTTTTAACTGCCGCTTTCGTTTCTGGCTTTGCTGTCTTTTTCTCAGCAGGCTTCACTATTGGTTTAACTGCAGCTTTTACTGTCGGTTTAACTACTGGCTTTGCTGTTGTTTTTACCACCGGCTTCACCGTTGTTTTCATTACTGGCTTAACCGTTGTCGTTTTAACCTCCGTTTTTTTAGTTTCAGTTTTCGCAGCAGCTGGTTTCTTAACTTCAGTTTTTGTCTCTTTCTTTATTACAGGTTTCGTCTCTTTTTTTACTTCAGGTTTTGATACTTTCTTTTCTACCTGTTTCGCTACCGGTGTTTTTACTTTTACTGGCGTTGGCTTTGCCTTAGGTGGACCTGCTATAATCCTTACTGCTGGAAATGATGTAGTTTTTCCTGCCGGCGGATTCTGCTTTTCCTCTGGTTCAAAAATTACATTTTCATCAGGATTTTTTCTTAATTCAGAAGCGATTTCTGCTTTTACTATAGAGTCCATTACTTTTTTTGCAGTTACAGGCGTCAGCACCGATTTAGCGGCTACGTACCCATTGGCTGTATGTATGGAATCGGGTTTGTTTTTTTCACAAACGATCTGATTAGTATATTTTACATTAATTGTTTTATAGGTATCCCAACCTACCTGAGGCATTGCTTTTTTATAAAAAGTAAGTAAGTTATCCATCTTGGTATCAAGAGAATCTGCATCACCTAAAATTATACGCTGATTACCCACTCTTGGTATTAATATGATATCATCATTAGTATCAACAAATATTTGTTCAATTTGTGCATCCCATAAGCTATCTTTTTTCAAATATCTTGCCGTTTTATACAAATCCGAAGCCATCTTGGTAAGCAGTGTATCTACACGACCGCCAAAGTGCTCTAATATGTGCCCGTTTGCAACCAGTACATTAGCCGTAAAGTTCGGAGACACAGGCATTTTCAATCCATAGCGATCAATATAATAATCTTGTCCACCAGCATTAATTATTCTTAATATTGGTTGGCGCTGACTGATCTCAATATGGATCACTCCGTCCATATCGGCATAAACTGTAGACAGTGCGATGTAAGGATTGGCCTTAATTTTATCTTCTATTGCATGTAAGTTAATTTCTTCCAGCTTACGCCCAATCAGCTGTCCTTCGCTCTGTTTCAGGATTGCATCTATTTCTTCCCTTTCAATAAAATTATCAGCACCAGGAATAAGGATCTTTATATTAGTACAGTTCACTGTATGTTTTTTTACCTCTACAAAGCTCATAAGGGTAACTATTCCGCCTAAACAAACTATCCAGGCAAAACATTTAAAAACAAATTTCCAATCGATCCTCTTAAGCATTGGTTAAAATAATTTTTAACGGTTGAATTAAAGTATCTATATCTCCTGCACCTACAGTAAGCAGCAATTCTGGCCGCTCATCTTTCACGTATTGCAGCGCAGCTTCTTTAGTATATACCTCGCTCCTCGCAAGAGTAATCTTATTTAATAAAAACGGAGCATCTATACCTTCCATTGGCAGCTCTCTTGCAGGATAAATATCCAGCAGCAATAAATCGTCTGCAGTACTTAATACACTAGCAAAATCATCCGCAAAATCTTTTGTGCGACTAAAAAGATGGGGCTGAAAAATAACGGTGAGTTTTTTTTCAGGATACAATTGTCTAACGGCATTAAAACAAGCACGAAGTTCTTCGGGGTGGTGTGCATAATCATCGATATATACCTGTCCTTCTGCATTCACTATATATTCAAAACGTCTTTTTACACCTTTAAAACTAGCAATTGCAGCCTTTACTTTATCTGGCGATATACCTAATCTCAATGCAGCAGCAATTGCAGCGGTTGCATTTTCTACATTATGTTTACCAGGTAGCATCAATTGAAGGTTATTAATGGTAACCCCGCCATCTGCATAATCAAATACAAACTTTGCATCTTCCACTCTAATATTACGGGCACGGACTGTCGCATTTTCTTCTGTACCGTAAGTAATCCCCTCAGTAATTGGAAGCCCTTGTTTAAAAAACAGGGTCCCGTTCTCCTTTAGCTGCCCTGCGAACAAGTAAAATGACTCATGCAGTTGTGCAGCGTCACCATAAATATCAAGGTGATCAGCATCCATAGAAGTAATCACTGCAATATCAGGATGAAGTGTTAGAAAAGAACGATCATATTCATCAGCTTCTACTACCACCACATCATTGTCCCCGATCAGGAAATTACTCTGGTAATTGGTAGAAATACCACCTAAAAAAGCCGTACATCCAAACCCCGTATCGGTAAGGATATGCGCCACAATAGATGAGGTTGTTGTTTTACCATGCGTACCTGCAACGGCAATACAAAACTGCCCTTTGCTGATAATCCCTAAAACCTGTGAACGTTTCAGCAGATCAAAACCGTTATCCCTAAAATAATTCAGTAACGCCGAATCTTTAGGAATTGCCGGTGTATATACAATCAGGGTATCCGACGCATTTACCTTAAAATCTTCTTGCAGCGAATCTATACTGTCTATATAAGTAATCTGTATTCCTTCTTCTTCTAAAGCAGTAGTTAACACAGTCCTGGTTTTATCATACCCGCATACGAGGCAGCCCCTTTTATTGAAAAAACGGGCAAGCGCACTCATCCCGATGCCACCGGCACCGACAAAATAAACGCGTTTGATTAATTCCAGTTCCATACTTTTATGCCTTTATTTTTACTGCCAATTTAAATACTTCATCTGCAATCAGCTCATCTGCTTCAGGCAAAGCCATCTTACCGATGTTTTCTGCTAACAATTCCATGCGTGCTTCATCATTTAACAGCTCAAGTGCTTCCTTAACCAGCGTATCTTCCGCAGAGCGATCGTTAATTAATACTGCAGCATTATTCTTAACCAAAGCCATAGCATTTTTTGTTTGGTGGTCTTCTGCCACATTTGGCGAAGGCACGAGGATAACCGGCTTTTTAATCAGGCACAGTTCAGCAATAGTTCCTGCACCTGCTCTTGAAATAATCACATCAGCAGCTGCATAAGCAAGATCCATCTGGTTTAAAAATTCTAATACCCGGATGTTCGGATGAAAATTTGCACCTAAACGCTCCATTATACCCGCATAATAATACTTTCCAGTCTGCCAGATCACCTGTACATCCTGATCAATAAAATCCTGTAAGTGCTTTTCAATACTTTTATTCAGTGTTCCTGCGCCAAGACTGCCACCAGTAACCATGATAGTTTTCTTCAGTGGGTCTAACTTTAGCAATTCTGCCCCATGGAAGTGTTTATTGTGTATATCTACTACATCTTTGCGTACAGGATTACCTGTTTTGATAATTTGGGCAGCAGGAAAAAATTCTTCCATGCCATCAAATGCCACACAAACCTTCGAAGCTTTTTTTCCTAATCTTTTATTGGTAATACCTGCATACGAATTTTGTTCCTGTATTAGGTAAGGAACATTTTTCCAGGAGGCAGCGAACAAAACAGGTCCGGAAGCGTACCCACCTACGCCAACTACTACATCTGGTTTATAATCATTAATCAGCTTTGCTGCTTTTTGGACACTGCCTAATAATTTAAAAGGCAAAGCCAGATTTTTCACAATCGACCCACGCTGAATCCCGCTAATAGTTAACCCTATAATCTTGTAGCCTGCAGCAGGAACTTTTTCCATTTCCATTCTGCCGGTTGCGCCAACAAATAATATTTCGCAGCCGGGTTCTCTGCGCCTTAACGCATTAGCAATAGCAATGGCCGGAAAAATATGTCCGCCAGTACCTCCACCTGAAATAATTACTCTAGTTGGTCTCATTCTTTATATTTTATGCCATTGCAGGTATTTCACCTACAATAACTTTTTTATTCACTTTATCTTCAGGTTTATCCCCTGGCAATTTTTTGCCATTTTCTTCTACATCCCTGCTCACACTCAGTATGATTCCAAAAGCAATACTAGTAAAGATCATTGATGTACCTCCCATACTTACCAATGGTAGCGGCACCCCTGTTACTGGCCCCAAACCTACAGCTACGGCCATATTTGCAAATGCTTGTATGGTAAGGCTAAAACTTAACCCTGCAGCAAGCAATGCACCAAACGCTTTCGGACTCTGTGTTACAATTCTTACACACCTATATAATAATACCAGGTACAGTATAATGATTACCAGCGCCCCAAACAAACCATACTCTTCCACAATAATTGCGAAAATAAAATCTGAATAAGGATGTGGCAGAAAGTTACGCTGCGTACTATTGCCGGGCCCTTTACCAAAAACCATTCCCGAAGCCAATGCAATCTTTGCCTGGTCGGCCTGAAAAGTCTTATCAGAATGCTGCAGTTCCGGATGTAAATAAGAATTAATCCTAGACTTATAAGTTTCTCTCCTTGGCCCCAGGAAAAACACGAACATCAGCAACACAAATCCCCCCGCGCAAACGATCATGATTTGTTTAATACTGATCCTTCCAATAATCAGCAGTAAGATACTTACCCCGAACAACATCAGCGCTGTAGATAAATTAGCTAACGCAATCAGTATAAACACTAAACAAACAGAGCCCATAATCGGTATAAACGACGTTTTCACATCTTTAATATTCTCCTGCTTTTTAGTCAGCATCCGCGCCAAGAACGTAATTAGCGATAGCTTGGCCAAATCTGAAGTCTGGAATGTCAGCCCAATAATCGGGATCTTTACCCAACGTGAAGCGTCATTCAGACTAGCCCCAAAAACCAATGTATAAAACAACAGCGGGATCGTAATAATCATCAGGATCTTAGAGATACCTGCATAATATTTATAATCCAGCAAATGTGCAATATAGATCATACCAATACCCATAACAACAAAGATCAAGTGCTTGGTCAGCAACAATTTCTCTACTGTTTTACCTTGTTTATAAGCTAGCGTTCCCGTTGCACTATAAACCGCTAAAATGGAAATAAGAGAAAGCAGGATAATAATCAGCCATATCCAGCGGTCCCCTTTCGTTTTATCTATAAGCAGTTGTATTGTACTCATTTTATAATTCTTTTACAGCCATCTTAAATTGATTACCGCGGTCTTCATAATTCTTAAACAAATCAAAACTTGCACATGCAGGAGACAACAATACGGTGTTTCCTTTAGTTGCCAAATGATAAGCTACCTGTACCGCTTCATGCGCAGAGAAAGTGTTCACGATAATTTCTACATCATCCTCAAAAGCTTCATGGATCCTCTTGTTGTTTTTTCCCAGGCATACTATTGCTTTGACCTTTTGCTTTACCAGATCTTTCAGCATATCATAGTCATTCCCTTTATCTACACCGCCCATAATTAAAATGACATCTGCATTTACACTTTCCAGCGCATACCAGGTGGAGTTAACATTTGTTGCTTTTGAATCATTGATATAATCAACTCCCGAAATTTTCGCTACATGCTCTAACCGGTGTTCAATATTTTTAATATCACCCATACTCTCACGGATTACCGCATTTCGGATATCCAACACTTTAGAGACTATGCCCGAAGCCATAGAGTTGTAGATATTATGCTTGCCCTGTAAGGCTAACTCTGATATTGACATGGTTAGTTGATCTATTGGATTTATATTAAAATGAATGTTATCGCCTTCCAGATAGGCACCGTCTTCTACCTTTTTACGGATGGAGAACGGATGCTTCGCTGCACTGACCTTTGTACTCTTTAGTGCTTTTATTGTTTCTTCGTCATCCGCACAAAAGATAAAATGATCTTCTGGTGTCTGATTTTGTGTAATGCGCATTTTTGATGCAGCATAATTTGTCATCTTATAATCGTAGCGGTCCAGATGATCCGGCGTAATATTCAGCAGCACGGCAATGTCAGCTTTGAACTCGTGCATATCATCTAGCATAAAGCTTGATATTTCCAGCACATACCAGTCAAAATTTTCAGTTGCCACCTGTGCAGCGAAACTATGTCCGATGTTACCTGCCAAGCCAACATTTAATCCTGCTTTTTTCAAAATGTGATAAGTCAGCATTGTAGTGGTTGTCTTCCCATTAGACCCGGTAATACAGATCGTTTTTGCATCAGTATACCGTTTTGCAAATTCAATTTCTGAGACTACAGGAATACCCTTTTTCTTCAGTTCTTTTATAATCGGTACAGAATCTGCAATACCCGGACTTTTAATCACTTCATCTGCATTCACAATTGCTGAAACCGTATGCTGCTTCTCTTCAAATGTGATATTCAGCTCTACCAGTGTTTGTTTATAGCGATCTGCTATAGCGCCAAAATCTGACACAAAAACATCAAAACCATGTTTCTGTGCCAGCATTGCTGCACCTATACCGCTTTCACCGGCTCCGAGTATCACAATTCTTTGTTTTCCCATTACCGTAATTTTAAAGTGATGATGGTAATAATTGCCAGTAAAATGCTAATGATCCAGAAGCGTGTTACGATCTTTGCTTCGTGATATCCTTTTTTCTGATAGTGGTGATGAAGTGGCGACATTAAAAACACCCTTCTACCTTCTCCAAAACGCTTCTTCGTATATTTAAAATAAGAAACCTGTATCATTACCGAACAAATCTCTATTAAGAACACACCACATAAGATCGGGATCAGCAATTCTTTCCTGATCATAATCGCTAATGCCGCGATAATACCGCCAATAGCTAAACTACCGGTATCTCCCATAAATACCTGGGCAGGATAAGAATTATACCATAAAAACCCAACACAGGCACCCACAAAGGCTCCTGCAAAAATCATCAGTTCCCCGGAATTTGGTATATACAGTATATTCAGATAATCTGCGATCATAGTGTTTCCAGAAACATAAGCCAGCAGCCCCAGTGTAATCCCGATAATAGCGGAAGTTCCCGTGGCCAGCCCATCAATACCATCTGTTATATTCGCCCCATTAGATACTGCGGTAATAATGAATACGACAATCAGGATAAAGACAAAAACTGCATATTTCTCGTAACCCGGCCCTAAAAACTTAAGTACCTTGGCATAATCAAATTCATTGTTTTTGTAAAAAGGAATGTTTGTTATGGTCGACTTTACATCTTGTGTATAGTAGAACTTCTCTCCTTTTTGTCTCAGCACCATTGGCGCATTATTCTTAGTGATCGCAGTCTCATCCACAGTTTGCCTTACCACGATATTCGGGTTAAAATACATCGTCCACCCAATAATCAATGCCAAACCAACCTGACCAACAATTTTAAACCTTCCGGCAAGCCCTTCTTTATTTTTCTTGAAAACCTTGATATAATCATCCACAAAACCAACAGCACCCATCCATACCGTTGTCACGATCATTAAAAGGACATAAACATTAGTCAGGTTTGCCAATAATAGCGTAGGGACCAGGATACCAAGCAAAATCATAATACCACCCATTGTCGGTGTACCTTGTTTCTGCATTTGTCCTTCCAAACCAAGATTTCTTACTGTTTCACCTACTTGCATCTTGTGCAGGTAATTGATAATTCTTCTTCCGTATACCGTAGTGATAATCAAAGAAATTATAATCGCCAGTGATGTGCGAAAAGTAATATACTGGAATAACCTTAATCCCGGAAATTCGTAGTGCGCATTTAAATATTCAAATAAAAAGTATAGCATTAGCCGAGTAAGTTTAATTGTTCCGTTAATACTTCTTTATCATCAAAATGATGCCTTACACCATTAATCTCCTGATATTTTTCATGTCCTTTACCAGCAATCAGGATAATATCCCCTGGCTTTGCTAAATGACACGCTGTTTTTATAGCCTCTCTGCGATCAGCGATGGTCATCGTTTTACGCCTGTTAGTAGGTGAAACACCCGCTTCCATATCCGCAAGGATTGCAGCAGGATCTTCCGTTCTTGGATTATCTGAAGTCAGGATCACCTTATCGCTCCAGTCACATGCCACCTGTGCCATTACCGGGCGTTTCGTTTTATCTCTGTCGCCACCACAGCCAATCACGGTAATCACCTGTTCTGTACCCTTCCTGATATTTGCAATCGTACTTAACACATTTTGAACAGCATCTGGCGTATGTGCATAATCCACAATACCAATAATCTGTTTTGCATTACTTACATAATCAAATCTGCCTTCAGCACCAGTCAGGTTACTCAATAATGTGAGCACATTCAACTTATCTTCGCCCAGTAACATTGCCGTACCATATGCAGCAAGCAGGTTATAGGCATTGAATGAACCTACCAGTTTAAAAAATACATCTACCTGATCTACTTCCAGATTTAACCCACTAAACCTGTTCTCGATAATCCTGGCTTGAAAATCCGCCATCTGTTTCAGCGCATAAGTCTTTTTTGAGGCTTTAGTATTCTGCAGCATCACCATCCCGTTTTTGTCATCCGCATTAGTTAATGCAAAAGCAGTTTTAGGCAATACATCAAAAAAAGCTTTCTTGGCCCTGATATAATTATCAAACGTCTTATGAAAATCAAGATGGTCATGTGTAATATTAGAAAACACGCCACCAACAAATGTTAACCCTTCAATACGGTGCTGTACAACAGCATGGGAGCTAACTTCCATAAAAGCGTACTGGCATCCAGCGTCTACCATTTGTTGTAAAAGCTTGTTCAGTGCTAATGGATTTGGCGTAGTATGTGTAGCAGGGATAATTTCTTCATTGATTTGGTTCTGTACAGTAGAAATCAATCCTGTATTAAAACCTAAATTCCTATAAAGTTTAAATAAGATTGTTGCTATAGTAGTTTTGCCATTTGTACCGGTAATGCCAACCAACTTTAGTTTTGCTGAAGGGTTTCCATAATAATTAGCGGCCATAATACCTAAAGCAACCGCTGTATTTTCTACCTCAATATACGTAACTGCAGCATCCTTATCCTCTGGCAACTCTTCACAAATAATAACAGAAGCACCTTTGCTGATCGTCTGCCCGATATAAGCATGTCCGTCAGACAAAGTCCCTCTCACCGCAAAAAACACAGCACCTTTCTCCACCTCACGCGAGTCGAAAGTAAGCATACTGATTTCCCTATTGGTAGAACCAACCAGGTTTGTTATTGCTACACCATATAAAACATCCTGCAACTGCATCTTAATTTAATTCTAATTGTACCGATAGACCTTTTCCTATTTTAGTACCGGAAGCAATTGACTGATCAGTTACTTTCCCGCTACCATTGATCTTTGTTTTTAATCCTGCATTCCCTAAAAGGTACAATGCATCTTTAAGTCCCATTCCCACTACATTAGGCATCAACCCTTTTACCGAGCTAAATTCTTCATAAATTATTCCATTGCTCGTATCGATACTATTAAAATAGGCCGATTTGGCAGCATAAAGTGTTTTGATGCCAAGCGCACTGTACACCTTTTTAATCGCCTTACTTTGTCCCGCTTTCGCTTCTGGAGACTTCGTATTGCCCACCAGGTGATCAGCTACATTATTATACATTTCTATATCACTCGCATAAATACGATCTGCAATCTCTTTAAATACTGGTCCGGCCACAGCAGACCCATAATACCCATGTTTTGGCCCGTTGATAGAAACCATAATAGAGTATTTTGGCTTATCGGCCGGGAAATACCCGCAGAACGATGCCTGGTAACTTTTTTTAGCACGATAACCCCTGTTTCCATCGGCAACCTGTGCTGTTCCTGTTTTACCGGCAACCTTATAAAAAGGCGAGCCCATTAATTTCCCGGAACCTTCAGTAACTACACCTTCCAGCATGGCACGCAATTTTTTAAGCGTTTTTTCTGAACAGATCTGTTTATTGATGACTCTTGCCTGGAACTGCTCAATAGGATTACCTAATCTCCTGATCTCTTTTACAAAGATCGGCGCGATATATCTTCCATTATTGGCCACCGCATTATAAAATGCAAGTATTTGTAACGGTGTAATCTGCATCTCATAACCATAAGCCATCTGCGGCAAGGTTAAACCGCTCCAGGATTTGTTACCCGGGTTTTTTATTACGGGTTTAGTTTCACCAGGGATTTGGAGATCTAATTTTTTGTTCAGTCCAAATTCATATAAATGATCTGTAAACTGTGCGGGGTTGTCTTTATAATTTGTATATACCAATTTGGAAACAGCCACATTAGAAGATTCTTCGAATGCTTTTTTCACAGTTACCGTACCTATTTCGTGGGTGTCCCTGATTGTTTTATTGTAAACCTTATAAGTACCATTTCCAGTAACCACTAAAGTATTTGTATCTACCTTATCATCTTCCAGTAAAGCCATGTAAGAAGCAAGCTTAAATGTAGAACCAGGATCCTGGCTTCCAGCGATCGCATAGTTGAACTTCTCCTGGTATACTCCTTCGGTTACCCTTGTATAATTTGCTACAGCCCTTACTTCTCCTGTTGCTACTTCCATTAAAATTACAGTACCATGATCTGCATCACTCGTGATCAGCTGCTTTTCTAAAGCACTTTGTGCAAGATCCTGCATATTGATATCTATCGTAGATATAATATCAGCACCTTCTTTTGGTGCAATCTCTGCTTCATCATTTACAGGCATCCACACTCCGCCAGCAATTCGCTGAACTAAACGCTTGCCGCTTTCTCCATTAATATAATTGCCATAGGCACCTTCCAAACCAACGCCATTAGCTACATTTTCATTTTTGTAACCAATAGTCCTTTCTGCTAAAGACTGAAAAGGCTTAATTCTTTTGTTCTGCTGGATTGCCATCAGGCCCCCGCTATATTTCCCAATATTATACAGCGGAAACGTACGGATCGTTTTCAGCTCCTGGTAATTCACTTTACGTTTGATCAGCAAATACCTTACACTGTCTTGTCTTGCAGAACGTAATATCCGTGAATATTCTTTCGGTGTTTTATCACCAAAAAACTGGGATAATTTAATCCCTAGCGAATCTACTTTGCTATAAAAAATCTTGCTATCGCTGATACCGCCAGCATAGGTGTCCATCCGAAGTTCATATTCTGGTACAGAAGTAGCCAATAGACTGCCGTCATTAGAATAAATATTACCCCGTGCAGCATCTACGTTGATATACTTTGTAGAGAGACTGTCGGCCATGGCACGCCACTTATGCCCCTCTACAAATTGTACATCGCATAACCTGACCAATACCGCCACGGCAAGCAGTACGATCAGTCCGAAGGACAGATAAACACGTAATAATATGTTAGCTCTAATATTCATCACTACTTATTATAATTTTTTTAGGAGGCTCTATCAACTCCTTTATACCTAGTGTATCAACCTTCTTAGCTACTTCTGTTAACTTGCTTTTGAACATCAAATCTGCTTTTAGTGACTTATATTCCCAGCTTAGTTCTTTTACTTCTTTATTTAATTTATCTATATCCCTGATATTCTTAACCGCCATATGACTGTTTCCAATGTATAGCATTGTAAGCAGCGACAAAAAAACAAGAAACGGCATCATAGCAGTGGCCGCTTCTTTCGAAACTGCACCATCTGTGAATAGCTTTTTGAAGAAGTAATTCGGGCTTTCAGAGTCGAGCTTTTTCGTAGGCTTTTTCAGCTTAATTACCGGCTCCTGTAATTCCTCTTCTTGCTCTTCCTCTATTTCCTGTCTAAACTGGTTATTCATAACTTCTCCCCAATTCTTAATTTAGCACTGCGTGACCGGCTATTTCTCTCTAGCTCTTCCTCATCAGCCACCACAGCCTTACGTGTGATTGCTTTAAAAGGCTTTTCTTCATTACCAAAGAAATCCTTCTCCACCTCTCCCCTAAATTTCCCCTTAGCAATAAAATTCTTTACCGGCCTGTCTTCCAGTGAGTGATAAGACATTACCACTAATCGTCCGCCAGTATTCAGTACATCCGCTGTCTGCAATAGAAAATTTTCCAACACTTCGATCTCAGCATTCACTTCTATACGCAATGCCTGGAAAACCTGCGCCATGTACTTGTTTTCTTTTCCTTTAGGGATATGTACTCCGGCAGCAGCTTTAAAATCAGTCAGTGTTAAGATTTGCTTACCAGTACGGTAGGTAACCACAGCCCTGGCTAGTGATTTAGCATTTTTAACCTCGCCATAGATTCCGAATATCCTATGCAATTTTTCTTCTGTATAAGTATTTAAAACATCGGCCGCAGTTAGCTTTCCCTGTTTATCCATACGCATGTCTAATGTTGATTCAAACCGGGTAGAAAACCCTCTTTCCGGCTCATTAAACTGGTGAGAAGAAACACCCAGATCGGCCAATATGCCATCTACCTGCTTATAGCCTAAAAGGCGCAGGTTATTTTTAAGAAAAGCGAAATTCTGATCTACAAATAAAAAGCGGGGATCATCAATTTTATTGCGCTGTGCATCAGGATCCTGATCAAACGCAATAAGAATCCCATTCTTTCCAAGTTTGCTTAAAATCTCCCTTGAATGTCCGCCTCCACCAAAAGTAACGTCAACATAAACACCGTCAGGTTTAATATTTAAACCGTCAATACATTCTTGCAATAGCACTGGCACATGATAATTACTTTCCATCTTCCCCCCTGTTTTTATTTCCCATCACTTCTTCAGCAAGATTCGAAAAATCTTCCGGCTCGCTATCTAATAAACTATCATATGCAGACTTAGACCAAAGTTCGATTTTATCGAACTGGCAGGCTAGTACAACCTCACCCTCAATACCAGCAAATTCCAGTAATGATTTAGGAAGATTGACCCTACCCGAAGCATCCAATGTAAGCTCTGTTGCCCCACGGGTAAAAAACCGAATAAATTCACGTGTTTTTTTCTCATATTGATTCAACTTACTGAGCTCTTCAACGATACTTTCCCATACTTTTTTAGGGTAGATAACCAGGTGCTTTTCAAAGCCCCTATTGATCACAAGTCCCTCTTGCTCAACATTTGGCAATTGTTTCTTCAGATTCGAAGGGACCATCATGCGGCCTTTCGTATCCAATTTACAATCAAATTCTCCCAATAGCTGAACCATAGTAGTATCTACACATTTTATGTAGTGTAAAAATAGATACTTCTACCACTTTTTACCACTTTCTACCACAAAAAAGTTATCAACATACTAATTTCCCCAAAATTCCCCACCCCAAACGCAGAAAACCGCTATTAAAGCGGTTTTCTGGTAAAAGGAAAAATCCCTCCAATTTATATTATGAGTTGATATTTCAAAAATCAGTATTGATTATCAAAACATTATGGAATAAGCTAGTCGTTGATCGCCTTAACACCAGGCAATTCTTTACCCTCCATATATTCTAGTAAAGCACCACCACCAGTGGACACATAACTTACTTCATCCTCTAATCCGAATTTAGCAATTGCAGCGGCAGAGTCACCACCGCCAATTAGAGAAAATGCACTATTTTCTTTTGTAGCAGCAACTACAGCTTCGGCGATCGCACGGGTTCCCTGCTCAAAATTTGCCATTTCAAATACGCCCATCGGACCATTCCATAATAACGTTTTAGATTTTTTAATCACTTCAGAAAATAATGTGATTGATTTAGGACCAATATCCAGGCCCATCCAATCAGCAGGAATTTGTCCAGAATCAACATCTTTCTTTTGCGCGTCGTTATCAAATTTATCTGCGATAACCGTATCAACAGGTAAAAGAATATTTACACCTTTTGCTTTCGCTTTTTCCAATAACTCCAGGCAAAGTTCCATTCTATCTGCTTCCAACAAAGAAGTACCGATTTCACCACCTTGTGCTTTAGCGAAGGTATAAGCCATACCACCACCAATAATCAGGTTATCAACTTTATCTAATAAGCTTTCGATTAATAAAATCTTATCTGAAACTTTTGCACCACCCATGATTGCAGTGAAAGGTTTATCCGCATTGTTGTTAATTTTCTCTGCATTTTTCAATTCTTCCGCCATCAGGTAACCAAAATATTTTTCGGCAGGGAAAAATTCTGCAACAATTGCAGTAGAAGCGTGCGCACGGTGAGCTGTTCCAAATGCATCATTTACATATACTTCACCTAGCTTAGCCAGTTTACCAGCAAATTCTTTATCCCCTTTTTCTTCTTCTGGATAAAAACGAAGATTCTCTAACAATAAAACTTGTCCCGGTTCCAGGTTTTTTGCTTTTTCAGTTGCTTCTGTACCAATACAGTCATCTGCAAACTTCACTTCAAGATCTAACATTCTAGATAAATCACCTAAAATATGTTTTAGTGAGAATTTATTTTCCGGACCACCTTTTGGGCGACCTAAATGCGACATTAAAATCACAGATCCGCCATCATTTAAAATTTTAGTAATTGTTGGCAATGCTGCACGCATTCTTTTATCATCAGTGATATTGAAATCTTTATCCAGGGGAACATTAAAATCTACCCTTACTAAAGCTTTTTTACCATTAAAATCGCATTGGTCAATTGTTTTCATCTTTTATATTATATTAAGTAAACGGACAGCACCTGTATAACAACAGCTCACTGCCCTCCTGGTAATTTATTTTTTTATCTGGTAACGCATATCAAAATGCGGACCTATTCCGGGAATTTCAAACTCTTCAGATATAATTTCAAATCCAAGTTTGGAATAAAACCCCTCTGCAGAGCTTCTTGCATTGCACCAAATATAAGCAGCCTGAACCGATGTGAGCTCATTAATTGCAAAATTTATCAAAGCAGCGCCATAACCCCTGCCTGCAAAAGAAGGATCGCTGGCCATGCCCCGCAAGCGATAGCCGGCCGGACCATTACCAGGATAATCTTCCGGAAAAAAGGTTCCGATACAAATCAATTGGTCATCCAGGAAATAACCTAAATGAAAAATACCCTCTCTATCATCCGTTGGCAGCACACATTGGTCAAACGGCTTATTATTTCTTAAAACCGCACTACGTAACGGCAAAGCCTCTTCACGGGAAATCCTTCTAATCATATTTTGCAGCAATCTTGATTACCAAATCTACTAATCTTGCGGAATATCCCGATTCATTATCATACCATCCCACAACTTTAACTAAATCTCCAACAATTGAAGTAAGCTGTGCATCAAAAATACAAGAATGCGGATTGTCCAATATATCAACAGAAACTATAGGATCTTCGGTATATTCCAGCACTGTTTTCATTTCGTTTTCTGCAGCAGATTTGAATGCCTTATTAATCTCCTCTATCGTAGCCGGTGTGTTAAGAATACAAGTAAAATCAGTTAAAGAACCATTTAATACCGGGACCCTAATACCTGCACCGCCTAGTTTTCCTTCCAAATGAGGAAATATATTTGTAATTGCTTTTGCCGCTCCCGTACTAGTAGGAATAATAGAAGCAGAAGCTGCTCTTGCCCTTCTTAAATCTTTGTGTGGAGCATCATGCAAATTCTGGTCTCCTGTCATAGAGTGAATAGTAGTGATATACCCATCTAAGATCCCCCATTTATCATCCAGTATCTTAACCATGGGAGCCACATTATTAGTGGTACAGGAGGCATTAGAAAGCAGATCAGCACTTAAGTCGACCTCATTATCGTTCACACCTAATACAAACATAGGGATGTCTTTATCTGCTGGTGCAGAAATCAATACTTGCTTAGCCCCGGCCTCTAAGTGTAAGCTGGCCCCTGCACGAGTAGTAAATTTACCGGTAGACTCCAAAACAAGGTCAATATTGAGTTCTTTCCAGGGTAAATGCTGGGGTTTTGAATTATGAAAAATCAATATTCGTTTTCCATTAATAATGAGCGCCTCACTATCGAATGAAACCTCTCCCTTAAAAATTCTATGTACAGTATCGTATTTAAAAAGATGCGCTATTGTTGCCGGATCACCAAGGTCATTTATAGCTACCACGTTGATATCTTTCTCCAGTGCGGCACGTAAAAAAGTGCGGCCTATCCTACCAAATCCATTAATTGCTAATTTCATTTTTATCCAATTGACAGGCGCAAAACTAGCTATATTCTTTTAGTAAGCAGGTGATTTTTTATTGTTTTACAATAGGTTAATATTTAGCTTGGACAAAGCGCTTTAAAATGGGTGACAAACGATTTCCTTCAGTTTAAACGAGCCGTAATTATCAATATTTCCTATATAGACTTACTCAAATTTATGCCCATTTTTCTCACCTTATATGTTTTTGGTATTGATCTAATAAAAATTTACAACCCGACTCTGGAACGTTTTCAGACGACCCTACAATTTTATGACTTGACCCCAAATTTTGGGTATTTATGCAATATGTATAAATTTCAAAAAAGGTCTAAACAAGAAAAGCCTTCCAGTTTCCTGAAAGGCTTTCTTTAAGATTTGGCACCGACCTACTCTCCCACGTGTTACCGCAGTACCATCGGCTCTGGTGGGCTTAACTTCTCTGTTCGGAATGGGAAGAGGTGGACACCACCGAT
>Ga0247734_1001456_pt1 | contig 18011 bp, 10 predicted proteins | sample UWRJL103311B2_FD_180933 | JGI IMG/M metagenome (GOLD analysis project Ga0247734, IMG submission 180933) | Plant litter microbial communities from Arlington Agricultural Research Station in Wisconsin, United States - UWRJ-L103-311B-2 | ecosystem: Environmental > Terrestrial > Plant litter >... | reverse complement strand
GATTGAAGTATAGACAATGTCTTTGACAGGCCATGGCGAGTTGATATATGCCATACCTAAAGAGTTGTCAGGCAGTCGATGCCAGAATGGCAAGTCGATAATCGGAGTACGTGCAATGCGAGTTCCGATGAAACTGGTGTCTCCTAATGCGAAGAAATTCGGGGAATCTTGAGACAAAGCAGGCACCCGTGACTCCCAAAAACAGAGAGTCAGGAATCGCAGGCGGTGCTTCTTATGCGTTGCTTTGGTATGTGATTGGAAATGGAAGGCGTGAGGGAGTCATGAAGGTCGACTTTGTGCAAGGGCGGCCGCACGCGTATCTGTAGTGGCCCGACGGACACGTTGGGTGACCAAGTCATCGGTAGGCTGCCTCTTTTATATAGTTGGGGTCTTTTGCATCTTTGGATTACATCCAATATATAGATATATCAATCACATTTCTTTTAGAAGATCCCATATCATTAGGAGGAGCTATTCGTTCTCCTGGGAACCAAATACAAGCACCCGATGATTAGCAATTGATGGTATCAGCATAGCACGGTTCATATCATGGCTTCAATATGGTTGTGGTTACTAACCATTGTTATCTCATTATATCAAGCACTTCAATGCATTTAAGCTCCGTTTTGGCAAATATTGCACGGTTTGCCCTGGGCAGCATCTTAGCATCTTGGCTTATAGTACTTATATAAAACATATTGTACGAAATCCATGATATAGAATCTAGCAAGAGAATCGGGACGAAATTGTCTTATGATTTCTCGTCACGATTGAAGACAGAGGTAGCTGGGTAATTGCTTCCAATGACCTTAGATTCAGGGGTTTTCATCGCACTGGCAACGCAGGTAATCCATACCTGGAAAGCTAAAGGACATCGAAATCTCGAGGCTACCGCCACGAAGATCCTATATTGGAAGCATTCAAAAACTCTGGAATTGTTCCCGTCAATAGTGTGAATCCGTCAGCGAGTTGGGCAAATTAAAACAAACGTTGATCCATATCTGAGGTACAGTTTACACTTGCTTGCCTGCTTGATTTAAAGAACCTTTCAACCTGATTGATGATCTTGTCATCAAACTTGGTCAAGATATTTCATGACAAGAGCCATCGTAAAGTAAGTCTAACAATACAGTCAGGTCCTTGTAGTAAGTTCCCCTACTACCACGAGAAGCATTTCTCCGACCTACTGTATATGTTCCGATTGTTTCGATACAGCAGGAGAACAATTTTATGTGGGTGTGATATTGCATGGAAGTAACTGGACGAGTAGTTGTTGACATGGCATGCTCAAGTCTGCACATAGCCGTGTGAGAAACATTTGGCTATCCCTTGAAACAATTCCTCCCATGTTTCATTCAAATAATTGAATGTGCTTCTGTTACCTATTTAAACCCCGAAGATACGAGATGCTAAATGGGGCCGGTAATTAACGCAAGTAAGGGGGAAGGGGATAATCTGTCAAACAATTTCTGTTATGATAGAGCACGGATGGTTTGAACAGCACCGTAGCCCGGTGGGCTCTATCATGTGATTAAAGGAGTGTATTGGATGCCTACCGCCTCTGTCGAATAGCAAAAATAAAGGAGTGTGATATAAGCAGCAGCAAAGTGCCTCTCGTCTCCAGAGCTGCACAAGACGAATGAGAAGAAAAACGACTTCCGTCCCCCTTCCACCACAGCATCCTCGTTTAACAACATCCGGGACCTAGACTGCCCCCAAATTATCAATGTTACCCATCCTCCAACATAACACGCATACAATTACGCTTATGCTCTGCACTTTGTTCATCACCACGATGGTTTGTGCAAGGATCGGGCCGTATTGTGTCGATGGGGCATCGTATGCATTGAAATGTGACACATGTTCGTCTGTTCCATCATCTCACAATATATGCGAGGAGGGTTTGATGGGTTCGGGAAACAGGTGATTCGCATCGATAGCATAGAAGAAGTGGCTAGTTTTGGAGCAACCAAGAAACAACTTCTCAATTACTCTTGCTAGTTATCTAATCTTTCCTAAAGGCCCCACCATGTGGGGTCCAGGTTAGCATTTTCTAGTAGGTTTGGTAAATTTGCAAAGGCACGACGTGAATGGAAGTTTGCCAAGATCAACCAGGGGCTACTTGGTATCTGAGGTTTTGGCTTGCCTAGAAGCATGCTCTTGGAGAATCTGTCGGCGGGTAAGTCTGCCTTGCCCCGTTGCACTCGCAGATCCTCTATATGGTAGGGGGCCATTGCGCCCGGGAATAACAGGAGTAGTACTATTGGCTGGTAGGCAATGCCTTTTCTTCAGACTCTTTTCTTGACCTTTCTCCAGTTCAGGTGGGGGGATGTTCTCAGAATGCGCATGAGGATTGTTTTCATACCAGTCGACGTCACTGAGCTGTAATTTTCTCGCTCGCTGACCACTGCGATTATTGCTGGACTTGTCAGGTCTAGCATAATTGGCTGCGGTAGCGGCTTTTTCGATGCCTAGGTCCTCATCGTGAATATTTGCATTACGGGGGACAGAGTTGAGTAGAGAATCACCATCTTGTTCTTCGCCATCACGAAGATCGTAATTCAGGACCAGATTCTTGATTCGTTGCTGTTCCTCTCTCTCGGCTGCTTGCTGCGTTTTCATGGCAATTGCGAATGTGGAATCTGAGGGGAGGGCAACTGTGCGAGTCTGCAAGAATATTAGCATAAAGGGCAGATTATATTCGTATTTCCACTAACCTGTTGGCGATTGCCACGCTTTGTAAGGAGTGAGAAAGCCATTGTACCACTTGGGGCAGCTGTAGGAGAAGCAGTCTCATCTGCCCAAGGCTCGTTCGAAGTAGCAACATCCTTCCGCCTCATTGGAAGCGGAACATCGAAAGTTGATTTGCGTTCGTGCTTCCGGGATTCTAGACTTTCAGCCATCATTTTTGCATACTCACGCTCGAAGTCTGCCTCGTCTTCGGGGTCAACCTCCTCCTCCTCACGAGTGACGATAATAGATTCTTCTTCGGAGTCGGTGCCATGTACAGAGGAAGTGCCATCAAGCTTTTCAAATGTTAGTTGACCAGAGCTTGAAGAACTGACTGTGGAAGGTCTCACATCATCCTCATTTGATTCGAGATCATCTTCTGCCAAGCCTTTGTCTGCTTCATGTTCTGCTTCGTCTTTCTCGTCGTCTGATGAAATATCACTCTCAACGTCTATAGGTTCAACAACTTTGTCGAGCCCAGATGTCTTTTGGTCCTGTTGCATTGCGAGTTGAAAAGCTCGTCCGGCTGCCTCGAGATTACTCGCAAGCACCCACTGGGGCCGAGTCAAGGCGAATACATCTTGAACAATAAATTCAATATCCATCGGTAGAGGATCTTTGGTGTAGATGTAATACTATGTTTTATTAGACGAGGTTGGACGACTGTTTTGAATATTCTCACCTGGAAAAACGACAAGAAGTAGTCCAGCTTCTTACCAGCGGGGCCCCGATTGAAGAAGATACCACAAGTTTCGAGTATAGTTGCGACTAGGCGGATGCGGAAGAAATCGTCTGGCATATCGTATTGATTCAGCTTACCGGCAATAGGAACACCACCTACAAATTGTCAGCAGTTATGAATTGTAAAAGGGCAATTGTACTCACCATGGCCGAAGGTCATAATCCTATACATGGCATCAAATATCACTGGATGATCAACCATACGGTAATTGTAAAGTTCGCCAAGATATCTAACTTCTGCCAGACGGCGTTGGTTGAATTTGAAGTCGTTAGACTCTAGTCCTAAGATGATAGATTCTAGGACGTTGTCGATGACAGTTGTTACGAAATCTTGGTGGTATCGATACAATGCACCAATCAGAGTCGCAAGCAAGTGAATGTTACCATATTTGACCTTTCCGGGTTTCGAAAAAACCTTCTCCAGTATCGTGACAATCTCGGACTCTTCCCAATGAAGTCTTCGGATCTGCTTCAGAATTTTGGGATAGTTACGATTGTGCATATCCAGATATATTAATTTCCTTATGTACTGGTCAACAGGTGTTCTCTCCTTCTGCTGAATAGCGGCTCTAATTGGTGGGTCGACGTAATAGACTGCATTCTCGATAAGCATGCGTTCCTGTTGGCCAATGTGCTTTGCAGACTTCTTTCTTTTCAGAGTCTCTAGAAAAGAGTTCATTCGAGGTGATGTTTCAGGATTCTTGAGCAGATATCGACCACAGTTTTCAAGCAAGTTACAAATAATCTCAATGTTCATTCTCGAGAAATCATCCAGACTGACTTTCAGACAGTGGAATATAACATGCTCTGGAACCACACCGAATTTAGTCAACTCGGCAAGATAACGGATATTTCCAAGTCGAGCTTGTCCTAAAAATTCTTTCTCCTTACGGCGCTGGAGACTTCGAAATTCCTGATCGAGATGATCAACCAAGCCTTTAGTGATATCTGGCATGTATTTACCGAGAGTGGCGACAAGTCGGGAGTATGATGGAAGTAGATCGCTTCGTCCTTTGGGAATTTCCTGAACAGCCTTGATCAATCGGTTGCGGGAGGCCTTCGAGTTCAAGAAGCAGAAATCGATAGCAGCTTGATCAATTAAGTCCTTACTTGTAAGATCTGGAAACCTGGCCAGCAGAGCATCGACTTGTGCCCCAATAGTTTTATTGGCAATCGCTGTAGACTGGTCTTCCTCTTTAGTACTAGTGGTAGTAGTGCTTGCCTCTGCTGGATCCACCTTTTTGCCAACCTGCTCATCGTTGTCGACCTTCTTTTTTTTGCCATCCTCAAGTAGCATTCCAGGGACTTTGCCTTTCAAGTCTACCAGATTTTCATAGAACCGCCTCTCATCTTCATCCTCCCAGATACCAGCCCCATCGCCCTCACCTCTCAAGTAGTCGCCTGTCTTGACGAGACCAATTCCGCCATTGCCAATTGCGGAAGAGTCTTCGGAGTCCTTCAGATCAGGCATTTCTCCACCGATGGCATCAGCAAGAACCTGTGCATTCGCAACGAGGCGTTCTTGAGCCTTAACAGCCTTCTCGTAATTCGCTTGCCGGTCTTCGAAAACTTGGCCAGATTTAACATATGCCTCAGCATCTTTTCTCGCTTGTTTGCCAATCAACTTTTGGTCACGAAGAAGATGTGCCTTCACGTCTTCAAAGTATCGCTTTAAGATATTGCGGAATCGCTCCTGAAGCTCCTCTGATGCAAGGGGTGCATCGTAGACGGTGCTTTCGGTCGGGGCCGTATCCTCTGAAGAATCATCGTCCGCTTCAGTAGATCCCGTAGATTTGGTAGTCCCGTCCTCCTCTACAGTCTTGCGTCCATCTGATCCAGCTTCTTTTACACCCAATATATCCCAGCTAAATGATTTTACAAAGATAACAAGCAATGGCAAGTTCGCGTGATCCCTATCATGTCCTAGTAGATCCTTGAGAACTTCCAGGGGGAAAGGCTCCGCTCCACCTCCTTTTCCTACATTGCTCTTTGTTTTTGAATCGGTTCCTTTAGCAATAGCTGAAATCGATTCCTTACCCCGGGAAGCATCGTCTGGGCGCGTAACATCATCTAAGGTCCTCAATACTCCCACAAGCCACAATTCTGTCACTACTCGGAGAAGGACTCTTTGACGAACAATGCGGTCCTTTTCTTCCTTCTCCCTAATATCAGCTGGAAGAGTCTTCAATATAGACTTTTCCGGAGTAGCGAGTCCTTTGCCTACCAGCCAACCAAGAAATTCGGTGAATTCTGCCGGCCCAAAACGCTGATGTAACGCGCTGACGATTTCCACTCCAGCATCTATTTCACCAGGAGATTTCAATTTGCACAATCCTTCGTAGCAGGCAGAAATGATCTCCGAGAGATATTTGTGAAGGCTGAGTGTTCGAATTTCTTGTAAGAACGTTCCGAGTGTTGTGGCTGTTACTGCGGTTCGGAGACGTTTAATGAAGGCTGTGTTCTTTTTCAAGGAGGAGTCTAAAGACTTATTTACTTCGTAGAGATCTTCGCAGTTCTGTCAGCACCGGCAGGCCAATATATTTCTAAAAGGAAACACGTACTTTTCTCCCCAGCCCAAGCCCTACTATTCAAGTCGCGCAACTCGCCTGTAATGATATCAGTTGTGTTTCTTTTACCGTAAGTTACGTGAGCCTTACGCTTTCTCTTTCGATCCATCACGAAGATCTGGAGGGACCCAGGTCAACAAGTGGTGGTGGTTGTTAAAGTTCTAATTCTATCTGCCCTTCCTTGTGACCCCACATTCGTCTTTAGCTAAGGACGCATAGGGTAGAGTTTGAAGGTGAACCTCGCAGCGGGAATGAGATGCATCTGAATTAGATGTAGACAAGCCGGGGTGATATGCGATCGCGATGCGGTGGGTTTTGAGTAGAGGATATCCTGTGGTTTTGCTGCGTTGTCGTCCAGCAAAATAATTTGGGGTTCGCTTTGGGTTTGCGTCTGGCAAATATCGACGGGATGAAGCTCCCTTAATCGATAGACGACGGTCACCCATTCAGCGCTAACTTCTTCGGGACGGTTTCTTTTTCTTCTTCGTTGCAACACAGGCTTAAAGATCATACTTGTCTTCACCTTCTAGTAAGTACAAATCCCAGACTACAGACTGCACCGTCCATCCGTGGTGTTGATGTGCAGAAATGATTAGCTGGGACAGTTCAAAGCGGTCATAGGCGGGGTAGGTATATGAAGTCTGAAAGGTACTGTACCTACAGGACCTGCCTGTAAATTAGGTCTTGGACACATATGATTGGACGGATCAATCTGACAGTTGCGTATTCTCACTTGTTCGAGAAAAGAGATCAAGAAGCTGTCATGCTAGAGCAATTAATCACATAAATCTGTTTTTGTACGCTCGCAACGGCACAGTTGGGAAGGCGTGTTTTTCTTCACCTGCGGCGTGCAACCATACCATGAACTTTACTGTTTACAACACACATCTCGCTGATCTACCGCTCAACAAGGCACCGCACCGTACCTCAAAGATCTCCGTCATACACCAAAGGTGATCTATGAATTTGACTGCTACCTCATTGCCAAAAAGAGATTTCTGATAACTTCCCTGACAATCAAGGAGGTCGAAAGAAGTTGCCTCCTGACAATGTTTACCTTGAAACACCAACAACAAAGTCCCGAGATATTATGAGCGATCTCATCACCAATGAAATCGAACTCGCAGGCTACTACGAGATGGGAAGTAGGACTAAAGAACAGGCATATTCACGCTTGCTAGAAGTTTAATGAAGAACCATCCACTCTAAACACGGAGATGTTGGGGACGAGAGCAGAACCATGATGTATAAGGAGACCCTAGGGTATCATTTTGCAACAAGCAAAACACCAAAGAATATACAGCGTCTTTCCCAGGTTCTGACACAATGCTATACAGTTGCACTATCGTGTCATTGGCATGTTCTAGCACCCAAACACTTGTCAAGCTAAACAGCTCCGGGAGTTCGTCAGGCTTGAGGCTGATGATTCAACCTCTAGAGGTAACTTCTTATATCATATCACAGTGAAATCTCAGCAATATGTTCTAATCGACCTCAAACAGCAAACAAAGCATGAATATCTGGTGCCGTTATCAGACAATGCCTTTTGCGACTTGAACTATGATAATGGCGTTAATGCGGTCACCGCAAAACCCTCCAACCACTTTGCGATGGCTTCTTCTATTATGAAAAGCATCAAAATCCTTTGAAGGGATGCATGCGGAAATATAATACAATAGCCACGGCCTTTTACCTCTCACATTTTAGCGGATGGCACTCGGATCGCGCGACCATGCCGTTATGCTGCATCCATTAGTTATCAAATCTTTGCGACCAAAGCAATAATAAGTGATCCATATGCACATGTACAGTATATTCTTACTTGGGATCAAGTTTGTCAGAGATTTCACGTTTATATACAGAAAGGGGATCATGATCCAAGTACCCCATTTTCCACCACTTCATTGTCATGATTTCCTATCAATTACTGGTCCCGATAAGCCAGCAAAGCACTGGTTTGTGTTTGTATGAGGTCAGTTTTGGCGCCCCCGCGGTGCCGGAGAAGTTCGATTTCTCTCCACTTGCCAATCAAAATCTTGGCTCAAAGAATTGGCCGCTGATAAGAACCATGCTTGGCGATGGAATGATGATGGTGACATAGAGCAGCTCTCCCATCTTATGAAGATCCGCGGAAGTGGTACTGAGTCAATTCAACTACTGCTGTCTAAGCATGGTTCTGCATCCAGATATCCCAAGCGATCGGGTCTAAAGGTCTAATGAGAGGCAAGACATCCATATCCCGCTTTCCGTTTCCTACGTTCTCGACCAATATACTACACATTGTTTTTCTTCCCCTTCTGATCATTGGGTATAAAGATACACCATTGACAGGCTCGCATTTTATAACATCTATCTCCACGCAGATCTCTTGTCATTCCGTTTTACCTTTTATGTTCATATATCCTCAGCTTCAGAGCTCGTTTTCTTATCATCAATTACTATCAACCTCGACGTATGTAAAGCTGGTCACTCTATGCCCATAACACATAATGCCGTTTTAGTAATCCTATGCTTGCTCCGAAACCAATAAACAGTCGACTTTCTATTCACGAATCATTATGTCACTCCGGGCGATTGACATTAAAAAGCTAGAGGATGGTGCCACAGATTCATTACATCGAATGCCTCCAACCCCACCAAAATCGGTTCATACTACAAGTGATGATATATCCGATACCTCAAGTACTACTCTAGAAAAGGTTGGTCTGAATCAACATGAACATCGGTTCCCATTGCCCCCGCCTTCAACCGCTCCCAAGGAGATTCTCAAAGAGGACCTAAAAACCCCAGACAACCATGTCCCGCGAGATCCTCGTCTGATCCGCCTCACTGGAATCCATCCTTTCAATGTGGAGGCTCCCCTCAGTGCCTTGTACGACGAAGGGTTTATAACCTCCCCAGAGCTGTTCTATGTACGAAATCATGGCGCAGTTCCGGAAGTTGATGATGCCACTATTCCAGATTGGGAATTTACCGTCGAAGGCTTGGTCAAGAACCCTTTCACAACAACGCTCAGGGATCTTCTTACAGATTTTGAGCAAATTACTGTACCTATTACGCTTGTTTGCGCTGGCAATCGCAGAAAAGAACAGAATCAAGTACGGAAGTCAAAAGGATTCTCGTGGGGAGCAGCTGGTGTCTCCACAGCCCTCTGGACTGGTGTTTCTATGTTAGAGTTGCTCAACAAGGCTGGACCATTAAGAGGAGCTAAATATGTCTGCATGGAGGGAGCCGATAAGCTTCCTAATGGGTACTACGGCACCTCAGTGAAACTGAACTGGGCAATGGATCCAAACAGAGGCATCATGATTGCTCACAAGATGAACGGAGAGATGCTGACACCCGATCATGGAAAACCGCTTCGTTGTGTAGTTCCAGGACAAATTGGAGGACGGAGTGTGAAGTGGTTAAAAAGACTTATTGTCACGGCAGCGCCGAGTGATAACTGGTATCACATATATGACAATCGTGTTTTACCAACCATGATTAGTCCAGAGCAGAGTGCAAATGAGCCTAAATGGTGGATGGATGAGAGATATGCGATTTATGATCTAAGCACCAACAGTGCCATTGCCTACCCAGCACATGATGAGAAGGCGTCTTTGGTTAATCTTCCAGAAACATACCGCGTGCGAGGATATGCGTATGGTGGTGGTGGAAGGAGAGTCACCAGAGTTGAGATTACATTGGATAAGGGGAAGACATGGGCTTTAGCTGATATCAGTTACCCTGAAGATGAATACAGGGAAAATGCCATGGAAGATGAACAGCTGTTTGGCGGTAGAATAGATATGGGATGGCGAGAAACCTCCTTTTGTTGGTGTTTGTGGGAAATTCATCTGCCTATCGAAGATCTGGCGCTGGCGGACGATGTTATGGTACGCGCTATGGATGAGAGCATGAATGTCCAGCCAAGAGACATGTACTGGAGTGTTTTAGGAATGATGAATAATCCCTGGTACAGGATAGCCATTACAAGAAAAGGGGATGTTCTGCATTTTGAGCATCCAACACAGCCGGCACTGATGCCTGGAGGATGGATGGAAAAGGTCAAAGCACGTGGAGGAAATCTGGCCAACGGGTTCTGGGGTGAAAGTATGGGAGATGAAGGAGGAAATGAAGTCGTGGCTAAATCTGAGGTCAAGATGACGAAAGATGGCTTAGACCGTATTATCACTATTGACGAGTTGAGGAAACATGATGATGAAAAAGCTCCCTGGTTCGTTGTTGAAGGTGAAGTATACGACGGGACCGCTTTCCTGGAAGGTCATCCAGGTGGAGCAACAAGTATCATTGGTGCAGCTGGTCAAAATGCCACTGATGAATTCATGGCTATTCGTATGTTATCCGGTCACCGAACCCAAGCATTACTAACTTCAAGCCTAGATTCCGAAACCGCCAAAGCAATGATGCAAAATTACCATATCGGATCCCTTGATGAAGCCTCAAGATCTGTTCTTGCAGACGACCCGGAAGAAGTTCCCTCGGATTCCTCACAGCCCCGACCTGTCTTCTTACAGCCCAAGACTTGGACCAAAGGCATTCTCTCCACCAAAAAGACCATCTCCTCCGACGCGCGTATCTTTACGTTTGCTCTCGAGCATCCCAACCAAGCCATTGGCCTCCCAACGGGCCAACATCTCATGCTTCGTCTCCGCGACCCTGTCACGCGCGAAGCCATCATCCGATCCTACACACCCACCTCGGAGATCTCAGACCGGGGCACCCTAAATATTCTCATCAAGATCTACGAAGACAGCGAAGACCGCCCAGGTGGCAAGATGACAAAAGCTCTAGACCAAATTCCAATCGGGCATTTCGTGGACTTCAAAGGCCCGATTGGAAAGTTTGAATATCTCGGCAAAGGAAAATGTGCAGTTGGGGGGAAAGAGAGGCTCGTGAAGAGGTTCTTAATGATTGCGGGTGGGTCGGGTATAACACCTATCTTTCAAGTGCTGAGGGCAGTGTTAAAAGACCCGGAGGATGAGACGAGGTGTTTGTTGCTAGACGGGAACAGACTTGAGGAAGATATTCTCTGTAGAGAGGATATTGATAGGCTGGTGACGGGCAATGAAGAGAGATGCAGGTTGCTGTATGCTCTTACCAAGCCTACGGACGAGTGGAAGGGATACAGGGGCAGAGTAGGAAAGGAATTGATTGAGAAGGAGATTGGGAGTGCAACCCAAGGTGAAGATATGGTACTGATTTGCGGACCTGAGGCGTTGGAAAAGAGCGTGCATGGAATCTTGAATGAGTTGGGATGGAATGATCACGACCTTTTGTTCTTCTAGCCCTACTGTATACAGTACATCAATGTATGAAATAATGTTCTGGCTCATTAAAAACTGAACTAATAATACACGGCACTTTGGGTGGTGAATGAGTGAGTGGTTGGTTGTCCAGACGGCGGTCTGATTGGGTGGTCTCCCCATCAACATACAAAATCAACATGACGACCCCTCTCGCCCCTCCAAACACCAAGATCCTTATCTAGCTCTATATCACACGTGATCAAGGCTGGCTTAGGAAGGAGAAAGTCAATCTCTCGTTCTGGTAGCCAATATAAGGAACGGCTACCTTTGCCATATCACTATTTGGTTGGGAGACTGTAGATGCGCTTCACCAGGCTTCACCGGCATTGTTGTCCTCGCATTCCCAAAGCAGGGCGTGGAGAAGAAACCTGTGGTCCAGTGTAGAACGCTCAAGAACATTCGGCGCGGCGGTGCCACTTTTAGCGAGCCTTTTCCCGTACCTCGAAAAATTTAGAGGCAAACACCAATTCCTATCTGCATAACACTGAATCCTCATCTCCTCTCACAACAGTCTTTTGTCTTTTTTTCTACGGCCTAGACCGAATTACATTTCCACCCCTTCCATCGAACCTCACCACAACGCAAAAATGAGTGGTAAGTCTAACGATGCCCAACCCCAATTGCGGGCAACACGCAACATTCTGGAACCATGCTAATCACCGTATCACAGTCGTTGGTGTAGATTTCGGCACCCTTAATACGGTCATCGCGGTTGCTCGTAACCGTGGTGTTGATGTTGTAAGTACTCCTGCTTCCCTGCAATCTGCTGAGCGAAAGCCTGACGTCTCTAGATCACAAATGAAGTCTCGAACCGTGCCACACCGTAAGTCGCAAAAATATAGATCTACCTGACTATCTGCTAACACTCGTCGCAGATCATTAGTCGGCTTCGGTCCTAAGTCTCGGTACCTCGGAGAGCCTGCGAAAACACAGGAGATCTCCAACTTGAAGAACACTGTCGGGTCGTTAAAGCGTTTGGCAGGTCGGTCGTTGAAGGATCCAGAGGTTCAACTTGAACAAGAATTTGTCTCTGCTCCCCTCGTGGATATCAATGGCCAAGTCGGCGCCGAGGTCACATATAAGGGTGAGAAGGTCAAATATACTGCTACACAACTTGTCTCAATGTACCTGAGCAAGATCAAGGCTACGGCATCGGCTGAGTTGAAGCTTCCTGTCTCGGATATGGTTATGAGTGTTCCAGCCTGGTTCACTGATTCCCAAAGAAGAAGTTTGATGGATGCTGCTGAGATCGCTGGTCTTAAACTCCTCCGCCTCATGAACGACACCACTGCAGCTGCTCTTGGATACGGTATCACCAAGCTTGACCTGCCCACTGGAGACGAAAAGCCCAGACGTGTTGCATTCATTGACATCGGACATAGCAACTACACATGTTCAATAGTCGAATTCCGCAAAGGTGAATTAAGCGTCAAGTCCACAGCATATGATCGCCATTTCGGTGGACGAGACTTCGACAAGGCTCTTGTGGAACATTTCGCTGCTGAGTTTAAAGAGAAATACAAGATCGACATCAAGACCAATGGCAAGGCTATGGTCCGTGTTCAGGCTGCTGCCGAGAAGATGAAGAAGATTTTGTCTGCCAATCAACAGGCACCTCTTAACATTGAGTCGCTGATGAACGACGTCGATGTTAACGGTATGATGACTCGTCAGGAGTTGGAGGCGCTCGTTGAGCCTTTGCTCAAGCGCGCACATGTTCCATTAGAGCAGGCTTTACTTGAGGCTAAGCTTAAGGTCGAGGATATTGATATCATTGAGCTTGTTGGTGGATGCACACGTGTACCAGCCCTTAAGGAGCGCATCCAAACCTTCTTCGGCAAGACACTCTCTTTCACTCTCAATCAGGATGAGGCCATCGCCAGAGGATGTGCTTTCAGCTGTGCTATTCTATCCCCTGTATTCCGAGTTCGCGATTTCGCCATTCACGACATCGTCAACTACCCCATCGAGTTCACCTGGGAGAAATCACCCGACATTCCTGATGAGGACACAAGTTTGACTGTTTTCAACAGAGGCGGTGTCATGCCATCCACCAAGATCCTCACATTCTACCGAAAGGAGAACTTTAATCTTGAGGCAAAATACGCAAAGCCTGAGCTCCTTCCAGGAAAGATGGACCCATGGATTGGCCGATTCTCGGTCAAGGGAGTTAAGCCAGATTCCAAGGATGATTTCATGATTTGCAAGCTAAAGGCACGCCTGAATTTGCACGGTATCTTGAACGTTGAACAGGGATACTATGTAGAGGATATGGAAGTTGAGGAGCCCATTCCTGAAGAGAAGGATGCGGAGAAGAAGGACCCCGAAGTAAGTCTTGAGAATTCATCAAACCTCGTATCGCCACCTCCGATCCTAGGTAAACGTTCAGTTGAAGAAGATGAGCCTGTCTCGCTACGTTGCGAGCCTCCAGCAAAGCGTCCTTACTCCACTACAAAAACTTCACTAACACCCGATTTGAAGGCAATGGATACAGATGCTACTGAAAAGCCAAAGACGCGAAAGGTTAAGAAGCAGGTCCGAAAAGGCGATCTCCCCGTTGTTCCAGGTACAAGTTCGCTCGACGATGCTTCAAAAACCTCTGCTGCCGAGGCCGAGGCCGATATGATTATGTCCGACAAGCTCGTTGCCGATACCGAAGACAAGAAAAATGAACTCGAGACATACATTTACGATGTTAGAAATAAGATCGACGATGCATACGCCGAATTTGCTAGCGATGATGAGAAGACGAAGTTAAAGGCTAAACTTGAGCAGGCTGAGGTGAGTTGATACCGACTTCAGTACTTCGCAACAACTAATATCCCTGTAGGACTGGCTCTACGACGAGGGTGAGGATGCGACCAAGGCTGTATACTCAGCTAAGATGGAAGAGATCCGATCGGTATGCACCCACTCAATATCAACATACGATAACATTCGTTCGCAACAGAAGACAAGAATACTAACGTTCCTAGGTTGCTGGACCTATTGCCCAACGCTATTTCGATAAGATCGAAGCTGAGCGTCAGGCTGCACAAGCTAGTACGTCTACCTCCAAACGTCTTTTCAATAAATTGCGGCGCATTCTTGATTAAAAAGCAATACTAACGGCATCCCAGTCGCGGACGCTGAGGCTCAAAAGAAGCGTGAGATGGCGGAGGCAGCTCGCGCTGCTGCTATGGCACAGGAGGCCGCGAACAGCAAGGACGAGGATATGGCCGATGCTGAAACCACCAAGCCAGACGAAATCGTTGAGCCCGCAGAGAAGAAGTAGATGCTGGGGCTGGGTTAATGATTTGATGACGGGCTCATACTAAGATCTCTTGCTGAATGCTTGATTTTCATGCTTTTCTTGATTCGTTTATAGACGGCGATGCAACTAAGGATAGAATACAAATTCAGCCAAAAGGACAACTACTTAATTTGCTCAAGTCAAACTTCTGGCAACAACAAATGTGACAATTATTATATCCTGGATGTTCTTGTTCTGTGGTTCGTTCAGCAAGCGCTCTATCAGCATTGACCATGAATGTTGTGGTCCGCTATTTAAGCATTTAACTACTCCGTACGCAGACGCTTTATATTTTTCCTGTGCCAAATCGCGATGTTCGTGTCTCACCTTGGTTTCAAGCAGATAAACAAAGTTTCACAGCCTAAACTATTGATTGCCCTTCACAAATCTCCTATCTGTGTCCCTGCTTTCAAGCGGGAGGTTATTTCCCGAGTCTAGAAGGCTTTAGCTCACCAAGTACCTGCAAGTTCTACCACATCATGCAGCCCCATGATTTTGGGTGAGATATGCTCGCGTAAGGTGTAACTAGCGATTAGGGAATTAATAACAATTATTTTCGTGAATAAGCCTCATGCCTAGTGTCTGTCTTCCCCCCTTAAACAACACGCGTAACAACGAAAGAGATCTACTTAACCCATTCTCGTTTTCTAATGTCACGAATGTCGAAGCAGCAAAGGCAGGTGGGCAAGATAAGGTTATATAATGAACGGAAGTCTACTTAATACAATAACGCATGCTAAATTATCCAGCCTGAAAACACAAACCATAGACCCGAAGTATTCCCAGTGTTCTTTCTAATACAACCTCGGCTCACTAAACGTATCTCTGCCCTTGTCCCAATTGTTGTCCCTGCTGTTGTCCCTGCTGTAGCCCCTGATGTTGATCTTTGTCTGGCCCATTCCCATAGGGAAATCGCTCTTCAGGCATATATTGATTTGGATATTGTCCCTCCGCTGGCTGACCATACGCCACCTGTCCCTCTCCGTCTCTTCTCCACGGCTCAACTTCAGGCACCATTCTCCCGTTGTCGTGGTTGTCCGGGGGCATGGGTCGTTGGAGTGCGTTATTTGGATAATCACCACGGATCATCTCCTCCGGTTGAGAATATGTGAAGCCCGGTTTAAGTTGGGATGGTATGTCGTTCTGATTCTGTGGGGGGTAGAGGGCAGACGGAGAGGCGTAGATGTTGATTGATTGACCGGGATCGTTAAATGGTTGTTGGTTGTTTCCCATTTGTCCATCGCCACCTCCATATTGGCCAGCTTCCATATTCGTATTCATATTCATGTCTCCAGGCCCTCTTCCCTGATTCATCTGACTCTCTGATCTCATCATCCCACCTCGGTCATTCCAGGAGTTCCGAGCAGTAGTCTGTTGCGATGGGGGTGGAGCGGCTTTTTCGATTGCAGCAAGTGCTGCAGCTTCTTCTAGTCGCATTGCTTGGCGTTTGGTGTGTGCATTGTAGAGGTAGAAGAGCGAGATGATTATGGCGAGGACAACAGCTCCAGCTAAGGCGACACCAACTTCTTCGCCAATGTTTACTTTTGTGGAGGAAGAAATGGTACCAACGGGAGTCGTTGTCGCGCTTCCCTGCAATTCGCCAATCGCTGCCACGACGGGTGTTAGTGATTGTCGAGTGGCCGATGGGATAGCTGTGGAGATTAGAAAAGTGCTGGCAACTGCTGATGATGGTTCCAGTATTTGGGAAGAAACTAGTGCTGAGGTTGCAACCGCTTCAGCTGGAGTTGGCGTGGATTGTTGTATTTGCGAAGAAACCAATGCTGAGGTTGCAACCGCTTCAGCTGGGGTTGGCGAGGATTGTTGTATTTGCGAAGAAACCAGTGCTGAGGTTGCAACCGCTTCACCTGGAGTTGGCGAGGATTGTTGTATTTGCGAAGAAACCAATGCTGAGGTTGCAACCGCTTCAGCTGGGGTTTGCGAGGATTGTTGTATCTGTGAAGAAACCAGTGCTGAGGTTGCAACCGCTTCAGACGGGGTTGGTGATGAGGACAAAGCATTGGGCTGGCCGATGCTTTGAGTCTGAGGTAAAACTGAGGAAGAGGCAGTCTGGATACTCCCTACTGCTCCAGATGTAACACCACCGGTAATAGTGGCCGGTTGGTTAGCTGTAATCGTTGAAAGTCCCTAGGATACTTGTTAAATGGAGTACCTCGTTATTATCAATGGATGAGCACTTACGGAAAGTACTAAAGTTGTTGCAAACATTCCTGTTGGTACAGCAGTATTGATTGATCCAACTCTGGGAGAGGCAGGAGCTAATATGGCAGCCGATTCCTGGATTTTCGATGGAACCCCAGCAGGACTTGATGCTGTATTGATATTGCTTTGGGTAATGGTGGTCGAAGCCGCTTTGGATGGTACCAATGGGATTGAGGAATTGTTAGCTGTAAGAGACGAGCTTAACGCAGGCGCAGCGGATGGTCCCAATGAGAGAGAAGGAGGAAGGCCAGTTGAATTCCCTACAGGAACATTGGTAGGAATCGCCGCTGCTGGTATAGTTGAGAACTCGATGGTCGTAACGACCTGACTTTGCAATGCTGTCCCAGTGGCTGCAGCCTCATTTCCACGCCCAATTGATGATGTGGTACTAGATGCAGCCTGAACAGATGTTGCAAATCTGAGAACCGCCATTGTCACTACGATTGTTGCACTTTCAAATATCATACGTGAGAATGGAAACAAAATAAAATGACTGAAGTCATCAAGACGTCGAGCCAGCAGGAAATAGTGGAAAAATCAAGAAAGAAATATTACCATGTTCAACATGGATGAGATTATTAGCATGAACACAAAGAAAGAAAATCGAGGGGAGGACTATTAGGGATCTCGTCCCCTTTGAATAGCCACTTGGCAGAGTTTCCAAGTCAGGATGTGGAGCTCTGGGATTGAAGATAACTTGGTAGAGCCAAGTGTTTGGACTCGAATTCGGCAACTAGTGGTGTCGAATATCTGGGCACCTTGTCTGGGCACGCTTCAACTTGAAGTGTTTGTGGTTGCAGTTAGAGAAATGTGTGAATAGCGTCATCAGCTCCACCAGCAGCGATGTACTGTACAGTACGTATCATTCCTACTTACTTACCAGGTCGTGCACATCGGAAATAAAAGGTCGACTACCGAGGATAGGATTGTTGGCAAACCGCCTCAACGCCACGCTCCAAATCATGGCTCTGTATTTTGTCTTCTCTGTGGCTATGGCAGCAGTTCTCTATGGGAGTAGAAAAGTAGCATCCGTCTATGAGGAGGTCGATTGAGCAATTGGAGTCCAAACTACTCCGGCACTATTTCGCCCGTTCCTCACTGGCAGTATACCACACAGTAGCACAAGCACATGCACAAGCACAGAACCCG
>Ga0247734_1001455_pt1 | contig 18014 bp, 15 predicted proteins | sample UWRJL103311B2_FD_180933 | JGI IMG/M metagenome (GOLD analysis project Ga0247734, IMG submission 180933) | Plant litter microbial communities from Arlington Agricultural Research Station in Wisconsin, United States - UWRJ-L103-311B-2 | ecosystem: Environmental > Terrestrial > Plant litter >... | reverse complement strand
TTGCGTTAGCATTTTCTTTTAAAGGATTAAATGAATAAATCGGTTAAAAGCTCTCAAAAGCTAAAACTTCGCAATGCTTCTAAAGAAAAAGGAAAGAAAAAATGGATACCTACCGTTGCTGACGCAGCAGTTTGCTGATACAAATCAAGTCTGACCAATAACTTCTTTTCGCGAAAGCATTGTCAATACAGTATAGGCAGGTATCTGGCTAATAACATTTTATGTTACACACAGTTGCGCGACAGCTCGTGATTCAAACACGATTCCCTATTCATCTGCTTTAAGCAGAACCTATTCCGGTTGATGAAGAAATAAAGTAAAGAACTATAAGGCGGCAAGGTAGTACAAATAAACTAAATTACATGTAAATTAGGGTTTAGATCATAACCTATGGCGCTTCCATCCATCAAAACCTTAATACAAGGTATTCAGCATGTCATCAGCCGTTTCCCCCTGGAAATACTTTTTGCCTGCGCGGGAACAATTGCAGCAATCATTGGCATTGAAACCGATTTCCTGAACGACAAGGTATCAAACTGGTCCTGGCGGCTGATCATGACTGCCAATATTGGCCTGCTGGTTAGCCTTTCGGCCAGTTTATATTTAGAAAGCAGGGCCATAAAAGGGAAGCAAATGTATCTTTTTAAAATCCCGCTGGCCCTGCTTGCAGCCTCACTGGTCTTTTTCTTTAATCCTATGGTGCAAAAAGCAGACATTACAAGATTCTGTCTGATCAGCCTTAGCGGCCATCTTCTGGTTTCATTTTCTGCTTATATCCAATCAGCGTCCATACAGGGGTTCTGGCAATTCAATAAAACACTTTTCATCCGTTTTTTAACAAGCGTACTCTACAGCGTTGTACTTTATGCGGGTTTGGCTGCAGCCATAAGCGCTACGAAATTCCTGTTTAACCTGGATATCGGGTCTCATACTTTCGCCATCGTATGGGTATGCATCACAGGATTATTCAATACCGTATTTTTTCTTGCAGGTATACCTCAAGACTTACCTGCGCTGGACCGTGACTTCAGTTACCCTACCGGGCTAAAAGTATTTACCCAATACGTGCTGATCCCGCTGGCTACAGTTTACGTGGTCATATTACTGGTCTATGAAGTCAAAATTTTAGTAGAATGGAACCTTCCAAAGGGGCTTGTGTCCAATTTAATTTTAGGATACGCAGTATTTGGCATTCTCTCCCTCCTGCTGGTTTTCCCAATCCGGGAAGAGGCTGAAAACGGATGGATCAAAACCTATGCCCGTAGCTTTTACTTCCTGATGCTTCCATTGATTGCATTGTTATTTCTGGCCGTAGGCACCAGGGTATTCCGCTATGGAATAACTGAATTCCGTTATTTTCTGATCCTGCTTGCCTTCTGGTTATTATTGCTTACCATTTATTCGCTGGTATCCCGTAAACAGAATATCAAACTGATACCTGTTTCACTCTGCATCTTCGCCTTACTGGCGGTTTACGGGCCACAAAGTGCATTCTCTGTTTCGGCCTTATCCCAAACGAAGATCCTAACCGGCATCTTTAAGAAAAATAATGCTTTTGAGCATGGAAAGATGGTCAGGCTGAAAAAAATTGATAAGAAAGATGGTATCCGGGCCGCACAAACATTAAGATATATTGTTGAACATTACGATTACGGTATGTTACAGCATTATGTAAGTGAAGATCTTAGCCGGGTAGCAGATTCACTGGCCAACACAAAGGAAATGGCAAAAGTTGATCGTTTCACCATTCAGTATGACCTGAGGAATAAAAAAACGGAATGGCTCCAAAACCGCCTGGGCCTGGGAGAATTCAGTACCTATGCTGATGTTTACGATTCCGGACAGCCGCCAGTAAATGAAACTTACCTGATCAAAGATGCTCAAACAGGGCTGTTAAAAGTTACAGGATATGATTTTATACTGGAGGAAAGTACCACTGACGAAAGCAGAAAATCCAGTCCGGCAGAGCAGATCAGTTTCGAGAAGAGTTACAAGGGGAACGGACTATTGTCAATCAGACTCAATAATGACAGTACTGTCTTCAATATAAAAGGACTGATGAATAACCTGCTTAAAAACCCGGCTGAACTAAGCAGGTATAAAGAAACCAACGCCCATAGTGGTACAAACTATCAGTATAACCTTCCTGCTGCATTATTAAGCATCACTCAGGATACCAAAAATTTCAGGATCATCTATAAGATAAACTCCATCAGGTTTAACGGCGATCAAAACAAAAGAGTTAAAGATATTACTTATACCGATGGAGTATTTTTGATTAAAGCCAGATACTAATATAGTTAAACAGATCTCTTATGATTTGTTTAACAGGTACAAATTCAAAACAGGGATTTGTTGAGAGGCTGATATCGCTTTGTTCAGAAGTCATACTTGAAAGGCAGGGGAACGTGCTTTATGCTCACACGCCCCCTGCCAGCTCATTAACCGGTCATTATTTTAATGATTTCAGAAATCTTACTGAGGGGGTAAAAAGATATTCTCCCCCTTTCATGGTCACAAAATTCGAAAATGTAAACGGAGGTGTCTGTTCAGGCTTTCCCCATTGCAGCGGCAAGGTTTTTGGATTGCTGTTTGCGGTGCCCTGTCCAATAATACTATCAATAGGGATGTTTTTATTGGGATCATTTAAAATGGTTCCCGAACTTGCCCAAAACTTCTGTATGATCTCAAATTGTTTGGCAATATCGCTTTGATAACACATGAACAGCAGGCCCAGATCTTTGTCAAATTTATCATGTTTCGGGTTTTCCAGTCCCGGATTATCCGGATCGTTATCATTATAAGGAATTGCACGGCGGGTAATTCTGAGGGTATTGCCTGGTTTACCATTAATCACAATATCTTCCCTTGGGTTGGTTAAGCGGGTATGTGCGTGGAACGGGCATTTCAAACCCTTTGGATCATTTTTGTAATTGAAATTATTGCTCAATTCCGTCTCATCCGTATTCCCCCTTGCATTGCTTTCATTGATCACTTCCGTGCCATCTTCAAAACGCCCAACGATCATTGCACCGGCAAGGTCAGGATTAACTTTCCCATCCTTGTCTTTTATTTTGATGTTAAACTTATTGGGCAGGTCTTCATCTTCCAGGGTCTTAAAACCTTTTACATTCTGCTCCAGTTTCCGGAATACAAGGTAACTGCCAAAGCTGTCTGTTCCGGTTGCTCCCGGGTCCTCTATCAGTAAAATATTCAGCGGCAAAACATCCTGGCTCAGCGTATCAGGTTTTATACTTTTTATTTCCCTTTTTAGAAACACCGGCTGGCTCACCCCATCGGCATAACCAAAGGGTTCTATACCAATATTTGTTTTCGGCTGGCGGATGATCTGGCCGTTCTGGCTAAAGCTGCCTGCAAAAAGTTCCGGATACTTTTGCTTTAAGGTATTCACTGTTTTGTTCACTTCGTCCTGATCGCGGTCAGCTACAATCAGCAAGGCACTGATATCCGTTTTGAAATTCTGTTCCCACGTTTTATCCAGCCCATCGTTCAAATCGGCATTCCTGCTTTTCAAACCTTTTACAAAAGCCTCTTCAGCAGGAGTGGCGGCAGCATCTATCCCAAGATTAGCATAGCCAAAGTGGGAGAGCGATAAAGTGATAACTGCACCACCATCAAAACCCGGATCAACTTTGTGCCGCTCAGTATCCTGCAGCTGCTTTTTAGCGGTAGTCAGATAGTTTGCTGCCAGGTCATTGATCCACAGCTTCAGCTCTTTAGATTTTTTCGGATCAAAATGCAAAAAAATGTGCGTCGCAACATTGCGTCCATGATGTTTTAAAATGTTTGCCTGTAGGCCATCCAGCAGATCAGCATATACAGGACTTTTAAAATCAATCTCGTTAACTACATTCAGGTCTATTGTTGTCATAACCTTGCTCCTTAATTCATACAATAATTTACTATTACCACAGTAAAAACGAATTCATTAACTATATTATTACTACTATTAGAATATATTATATTTTATGAGTAGAAACAATACAGATAAGTGATCAGAGAAAGCAGATGGACATTAATTAGTAATTAAATATCAATAACAGTAAAGCTTAGTTTTTCTTTTTCTTCCCCGTTTACAATAATGGATACCTGGTGTTCACCAGTATAAAACGTTCTTGTTGTAATCAGTTTGAATGACTGCTTCCTGTTGATCGTTGTGACAACATTTGGCTGATAGCGCTTCTCACTAATTTTAAACACTTTTTTGGCCAGATGCCCTTTTGATTTTTTATAATAAAGGCCGTATTCCAGCCGAACAGTATGGCTTGTAGTATTTTGATTGATGACTGCAAAAGAAAACTCAACACTGCCGCCGATTTTAACCTCCGGCGTAAGCACCTTAAAGTCTTTCACCGCTATATTTTCACTCTCCAGGCCATACTGTTTTAAGACTTCTGCATGCCCCTGTTTGAGTAAGGTACGGCATCCGTGCCTGATGATCGCATCAGTCTCCTTACTGATCCCCTTCCATCTGGATGCCAGATCAATGACAATATCAGGATGATCTTTGGCAATGTCATTCATATTGTTGGCCACACTTCTCCTTACAGATTCAGAAGGATCGGTCTTCAGGTTCTCCAGGATCGGGAGGATCGGTTCAGGATTCACCTTTAATGCAGGGATTGCCATCGCCCATGGCAGCCTCGGCCTGCTGCCTTCAGTAGAGAGCCTCCTTACTTTAGGGCTTTCATGAACAGACCAGGTGATCATCTGCCGGATCATCTTATCACCGAATTTCAAAATAAAGGGCCTTACCGCAAATTCACAGCTCACAAACTGGGTAATGAATTCAAAAGCCTTTACAGAATGGTCAAAGTGCTCCAAGCCATAGGTTTCTATATAATCCGGAAAAAAGATAAAGGCCAGGCTATCCTCGCCGAAATGATCGGCCCTTAATTGTTTGATGATCTTTTCTATCAGTTTTACAGCCTCAGGAAAGTCGGCCCCGAGTGATTCATGGAATACCCTTGTGGTATGTTTCATCCGGTCCTTCCATTCCTTGTTGTCAAAATCACTGCAAAAGATCCTGTTCATAAATTCTTTTTGATCAAATGCAGGAATTACATGCTGAACGGTATCTGCGAACTTATTGTAAAATGCAGGCGAGTAAATATCTTTGATTAAACCCATAATATATCTTGAATGGCAAAGTTATGTTATTCATTTAAAAAATTCCTTTTCATCGCCCGCTTTTGAAAATAACCATTCCATTTTGACAGGGTTAAGCGTATTGCTTTTTTATCGATTATCATTCTCATCGTTTTTAATCACTGAAGATAAGACAGTTATATATTATTACAGCCCAGCGGTATAACTGTTGCCTCCTGCCTGGCAACAAAAAAATTATACGACCAACAAAATGAAAAGACCACTATTAAAAACCACACTGCTGGGAGTTCTGCTGCTCTCACAGTTCACCTTCAGTGCGATTGCACAGGAGGTAAAACCAGATTCAGTTCAACAACCTAAAGTTCCGTTCAATGGGTACGATCTGACCTGGATCAACGGACAAAACAGGCAGTCTGATTTCCCGCTTACGCTGAAGGACAAAGATGGTGAAACCATCTTAACGGGGGTGGCATTGGTAGACGGCTATTTCAATTATAACTTTGCCCGTCCAAAAGATAATACCCAAACTACTTCCGCTTCTATTGGCCGCAGCAATGAATTTACCATTAACCAGGCAAGCTTTGGTGTAGAAAGTAATTATAAAAATATCATTGGCCGGTTCTGGTACCAGACCGGAAATACTTTGAATATCGTACAGGAGACGGATGCTTCTGTATTCAGGGGCAGGAACACCGGCACAGGGAACCTGAAATTCATCAGGGAAGCAGCAGCCGGCTATCATTTTAATGTGAACTACGGCCTGAACATAGAAATGGGTATTTTTATGTCCTATATCGGGCTGGAAAGTTACGTACTGCAGGAGAACTGGAGTTATCAGCGCTCTATGGTCTGTGATTTTACACCATTCTACTTTCAGGGGGCAAGGTTCCAGTACTTCCCAACCAAAAACTTTAAAACAGAACTCTGGATCCTGAACGGATGGCAATCCTATAACAGCTACAGTAAAAACCCGGGACTGGGCTCTTCAAACTATTACCGCCCGAATGAGAACCTGCAGCTGGTTGCCAACTTCTATTATGGAACAGATACCAGGACCACCACTACGGAATTATCATCAGTAAAAAGGTTCCACCATGACAACAGTATTGTTTACCGGTATTATAAAAACAAAGATGCCAAAGGAATATCGCAGGCAGCGTTTAGTCTCAACAATCACTATGGTTTCCAGTCAGGTGATGGTGTAAAGATGAAAGACAACTACATGACAGGCAGTGCACTTTCCAGCAGATTATGGTTCAACCGAAATAAATTCGGATGGACAATGAGAGCTGATTATATTACCAATCCGGGTTTATACCTGGCATTCTCCCCTGCTCCCGCAATCAGCGATCCTACCACAGGAACTACAATTCCGAACGACTTTGACAATGCTATTGCTGCAGGAAAGAACCTGCGGATTACTCAGCTCACCACAACGTTCGACTATATGCCCAGCCAGTTCATGACCTTCAGGCTGGAATATGGTCACAGACAATCCAACGTGCCGTACTTCGCAGGCCCGGGGGGTACCACCTCACAAACAGGATTTGCCGGTGATACTTCAGACCCGACATGGAAACCCGATCTTAGAAAATACGAGAACAGGCTAACCCTTTCAATGAACTTCAGATTATAACCCATCTGCCGGTCAGCTAAAACAATCAAACATGAGTTGCAGGGCATTCCTGCAACTTTTTCAGTTTATAGTCTACACTGTTGGTAGTATTTACTACACTATCCTGCGGGTTTCAAATCAGTATATTCGATATTTTTTCGGGATCATGAGTACAAGCACACAACGAAATATCATATATTTGCTAAAGCGTTAACCAACCACCAAAAACCAAATAGACCTACACTAAGTTAAAATCGTTTCAAATATGAACCCGCATTTAGACCCTACGGATTTGGGTATATTAAATCTGCTGCAGGAAAACGGACGTCTGACCAATAAAGAACTTGCCTATAATCTGAACAGAACCATCTCGCCGATTTTCGACAGGAGGAAAAGACTGGAAGAACTGGGATATATCAAAAAATATGTTGCAGTTCTTGACAGGGAAAAGATCACTGCCAGCATGGTTGCCTTTCCTCAGATTGTACTGAACAGCCATAGCGAATATGCGCTGGCCTCTTTTCAGAGAAGCGTTATTGAATTCCCCGAAGTATTAGAGTGTTATCACATTACGGGCAACTATGATTTTATGCTGAAAATCATTATTCCTGATATGCACGCTTACAATGCTTTTCTCCGACAGAAGATTGCCACCTTGGAGAATGTTGGAAATGTACACAGCTCCCTCGTCATCTCACAGGCTAAGGCCGAGATCGGGTTGCCTATTTTACTATAAAGGCCGGTCAAAAACCGGCCCTTAATGATTATTAACTATTATTTACCTATTTACCTCTGGCATCCACCCTCGGGTAAAGTCTTTGTTCGATTTTTATTAACAACGCAAAATTGATCATAGAAATTATAAAAATCCAATACCTCAATAATTTAAGTAAATTTTGCTGCTTTCTGCTTTCGCATCTTATAAAAATGGCGTAAAGCACCTTTAAACGGGGATATGACAAAATAATATTGGTATATCCCCTGCTCAGATAGAATTTTACCGCGCAACTTTTAACATTTATTAACAGGAATTACCCTCCGGACTTTACACGGTTCTGTTCTGCATCTGATCCTTTGCTGCGCTGACGGGCACCCTTGATATCGCTGCTGCCAAAACGGTACGTACAGGTTAAGCGGAAAATTCTGCTTTCTTCTTTTTCATTCACTGTGTAATTCTGCCCCGGCAATGCACTGGTGATCCGCCATCTCTGCAAATTGAAAACATCATTTGCCGCCAGCTTAATATTCAGCTTTTTGTCTGCAAATGATTTACTCAATCCCAGGTCAATCCCGTACTGCGGTTTCATGGCCAGTGTTCCCTCTACCAAAGCAGACTGGTAATAGCCAGACATTTCGATGTTCATACTGGTATTGACACTGATCGTGTGATTGGTATTGGCATTAAATGATAGTTTACCGCTGCTGTAAGGTGCACCCAGCAAATTAGGCGTACTAAACTTGTTATAAAAAACGGTAACGTTATTATTAGTTGTCCACCATTTGATAATAGTCAGGGGAGAATTGATATTTAAATTATATGACTTTTTTACTGCAAGATTCTCCGATGTGATGAACAGCGTTTTCCGAAGTGTGTCTGACAGCAGTACACGGGTGATTGCATCACTGGTATGGCTATAGCCTAACGTTGCATTGATCGTTTTTTTGTAGGAATAAGAAACCTCAAAGGAGTTGGTATATTGCGGGTTCAGAAAGGGATTACCTATTCCATAGGTGTAAAGGTCTACAAAAGATATAAAAGGGTTCAGATCCCCGTAATCAGGCCTGTCTATCCTTCTGCTGTAGGAGAAGCCAATTTCATGGTTTTTTGAAAGCACATGGTTCACAAAAAGGCTTGGGAACAGGTTCAGGTAATGACGTTTAGAAACCCGCTGTTCCGTAATGGAATTCCCTTTTGAGTTGGTTTGCTCTGCCCTCAGGCCCAGTTGTACTGTGGTTCCTGTAAACTCACGTTTCAGGTTCAGGTAACCTGCATTGATATTTTCATCATATTTAAACTGGTTACTCCGGCCCGGATCATCCTGCCAGTTATTGTCAAGGAAATTCTCAAAGACTGAATTGTTGTCTGTACTGACCACGCTGCTTTTCAGTCCGGCATCCAGCTTCATCTTTTTACTGAATGGATAGGTATAATCTACCTTAGCTGCAAAAACCTTAATGGCCGATGGGGAAAAGCTTCGGAAAATATACGGAGATTTATAAGGTTCTCCGGCAAGGTTCAGATAATTGTTGTTGTACTGGTTGTTCTGATAAGAATTATACCTTGAATAGTCTACATCTGCATTGAGTTCCTGCCCGGAAGTATCAATAGTACTTTTATAATTCAGATTATAAGTGGTCCCGCTATACTTATACTGGTTAGGAGTAGTTGCAAATACCGATGAATCTGTTTCCAGGGGCTTGCTACCAATCAGTGTTAAAACCTTTGTATCGTTTTCTCCTTTTGCGTTATAGCCGTTCACTACTACACCTATGGTATTATTGTCATTGATAAAATAGTCGAACCCGCTTTTAAAGTTATAATTGCGCCTGGTGCCTATTCCGTCACTGGTCTGGTCAAAATACGTTTGGTTGGCCGCAGTGTTGTTCACACGAACGATATCAAGATCGTGGAACTGTTTTCTGCGGGAGTAATTAAAATCACCAAAGATATTGAATTTCTTTTCCCTGTGATTTAAGGTTAAACCGGTATTGGCTTTATAATACTTTCCATAGCCACCACCCGCGGTAACAGAACCATTAGTTCCGTAGTTCCTGTTTTTCTTCAGTTTGATATTGATGATCCCGGAGTTACCTGCAGCATCGTATTTTGCTGAAGGATTTGTGATCAGTTCAATGGTTTGTACGGCATTTCCTTCCGTGGAACGCAGCAAATTGGCCAGTTGCTCACTGGACATATAGGTCAGTTTGCCGTCCAGCATAACGGTCACCCCTTTTTTTCCCCTCAAACTGATGTTGCCGTCTTTATCGACAGTTACGCCAGGAGCCTTCTGCAGGATCTCCAGGGCGTTGTTCCCAGCTGCAAGCACACTGTTTTCAATGTTCAGCACTGTTTTATCCACTTGTCTTTCTACCAGTGGTTTGCGACTTACAATATTGACATTATTGAGCTGTTTGGAAGTTGGCACCAGCTGCACCTGCTCAATAGTATACGCTTTATGTTCAGCGTTGAGCAGGTATGGGCCTTTCAGCACTTTCGCATAACCGATCATATTGATTGCAATAATATATTGTCCGTCTGGAATGTCAGCAAAAAGGTATGTACCATTTTCTTCAGTGATCGATCCTTTGATCAGTGTAGAATCCTTTGCTTTTAAAAGACTTACCGAGGCATAAGAAAGGTTGGCGTGTTTCTCATCTAAAACTTTACCTGACAATTTTCCGGAACCAGTTTGTGCACTGGCAACTGAAATGGTAAAAAGGAACAAAACTGGCATCAGTAAACGTAGAATTAAATTTTTCATCTTCAAAAGCATTTATACTGTTAAGATGCACTTGCCAGTTAAAACGTTACAGCTAACGTAGAATTTAATTTTTTCGGGGCACGATGGGTTCTGGGAAACAGGGCTTTAATAGGGTTATAAAAAGAAAAAGCCGCAATAAATTGCGGCTTTAAAAAAAAATGTAAAAAAATTAATATTATCTATGCCATCCCGGGCCGTGACCACCCCGGTGGTGTCCATGCCCATGTCCTCTGCCTCTTCCTCCCTGGTCCTGAACGTAGCAGGAGCTCAACAATGATGCTGTCACCAACAGCAGCATTAAATTTCTGAATGTTTTCATTTGCGTGTTTTTTAAATGTTTACCTAAATCTACTACATAGACTATACCAATTCCTAAAGGATTAAAATAGAATTAAAAATTTCGGTTATAACTTCTTCTTTTCCCCTGCAAAGAGCAACCCCCACATTCAGAAAACGTTTTAACTGATTCAGTACAAGCAAGTTCAAGAACATAAAAATTCTTTCGAAACTTCTGCGGAAATACCCGATTGGTTACATTAGGGTGACCTAAATGAATTACGGCTTACATGAACAACATCCAGAATATTGTCAGGATTGACGAGTACTCCATCACACCCAAATACACGCAGCTGATCAATTCGATCTTAGCAGGTATTCAATCCGGAGAAATAAAGAAAAATGACGTGCTCCCCTCCATCAATGAACTGAGTTGTACACTGGAAACAGCCAGGAGCACTATTGAGAGGGCATATAACGAATTGAAGAGAATGGGCCTTGTGCACTCAGTGGCTGGCAAGGGTTTCTTTATTGTCCAAACCTGTTTCAACAGACCCGCAAAAGTCCTCCTCCTGTTCAACAAGCTAAGCATCCATAAAAAAATGATCTATGACGCTTTTGCAGCCACACTGGGAAATGAAGCCGTAATAGATTTCTATATCTACAACAATGATTTTGAGCTCTTTAAAAAAATATTGCATGACAAGGCAGGGTATTACGAAAAATGCGTGATCATACCCCACTTTAATGAAGACAAAGAAATGGGTTATGACCTCATTGACTCCCTGCCGAAGAAAAAACTGATCCTGATGGACAAGCTGGCTGATGGGATAACGGGCAATTTTGGTGCTGTTTATGAAGACTTTGAAAATGATATTTTTTCAGCACTTGAGCATTTGCAGGAACATCTGGCTAAATATCATACCCTCAAAATAGTCTTTCCCCGTCATACTTATCATTCGAAAATGATCATCCTGGGATTTCTGCGCTTTTGTGAAAAATATAACTTCAGGCACCACATCGTAAATTGCCTGCGCCAGGAAGAAATTGAAAGAGGAAGTGTATATATCAACCTTGTGGAAGACGACCTGGTGCTCCTGATAGAGAAAATGATTGAGGGGAAATTTCGTGTGGGCGAAGAGGTTGGTGTAATTTCATACAATGAAATCCCCATTAAAAAGATCATCCTGGACGGGATCACCACCATTTCTACAGATTTTCAACTCATGGGAGAGAAAACTGCCGAGCTTGTTCTCCGGAACTCTGTTGAACGTATCGCAATCCCTTTTAAAGTGACCCTGAGAAATTCTTTATAAACAGCAGCTATACAATTATATAAAATGCTACTAAACATACTTACAGATTTTTTTTTCTTAAAAATGAAAATAAATTTGCTTACTAAAGATAATGTTGTACTTTTGCAATCCCAACAGCAACGAAGAGTTATTTATAACTGCAATTGCTGGTCAAGTTCGGGGTGTAGCGTAGCCCGGTATCGCGCCTGCTTTGGGAGCAGGAGGTCGTAGGTTCGAATCCTGCCACCCCGACAATATAGATATCAAAATCTAGCAAAAAACCCTCTAAATGTCACAGTTTAGAGGGTTTTTTCGTTTTTATCGAATCAAGTGAGGGCATATGATGTCAAGGAATTTATGCCCTATTCTACACCCTATTATTTTCTCGTATCATTGTCTCTTTACAAAGTATAAATATCTGTTTTTTAGTTGTTTAGTTTAAATCATGGCCTTTTATGTCCTTTTGTTATCTGTTGAAAAACATCAATTACAAGGTAGGGCATAAATTGCCGTAAAGGGACATAATTTATGAGAAGTCCAAATACATTTAGTGTTTCCTTTTTCCTAAAAAAGGATAAAAAGAAAGATGGTAGTGCCCCATTGTATGCTAGAATTACAGTTAATGGAGATTATAAAGATATTTCTACGAAAAGATGGGTGCCCTTGTCCGCCTGGAACCAAAAGGCACAAAAACTCACAGGTAAAACGGATCAAGACATTATCACTAAGGAAAAGATTCGGCTACTTAACAATCAAATTAATACAGCCTATGATGAATTAAAGATGGAAAAGCAGATTATTACTGCTGAAACGATAAAAGCAAGAACTGAAGGAACGGAGACAGAACCCCACACTATTCAGTTTTTAATGAGATATCACAATGAGGATCTTAAAGATCTGATTGAGGAAGGAACTTTAAAAAACTATCGATCTACCGCACGGTTTATTGATGAATTTTTAATCAAAAAAAAGAAAAAGAAAGATGTATATCTGGCGCAGGTCGATAATGTTTTTATAACTGATTTTGGACTGTATATGCGGAAACGCGTCCCCGATAAGGGACAACGCCCATGCAGTAATAATACTTTAATGAAACATATGGAGCGACTAAAAAAGGTATTTAAAATTGCACGCACAAACAAATGGATGACTAATGATCCTTTTCTAAATTTTGAGCGCAAAATAATTCCAAAAGATCGCGATTGCCTTGATAGTGACGAATTAAAGTGTTTTAGAAACATAGAGCTTTCAAAACGTGGGCATACCACTGTTCAAGATATGCTTTTGTTTTGTTGTTTGATTGGATTAGCCTATGGTGATATTACACGCTTTAGTCATGAACATTTGATTAAAGATAGTGATGGTGAGTATTGGATTGAGATGTACAGAAAAAAAACTAAGAACTTCACTCAACGTAAATTGTAAGCTCCCAATACAGTGCATATTGACATGATTTAGCTATGCTGATAAATTTGGCTCCATAAAAATATTTAAGATGGAGTTTCAAAAAATCAAACCACGCAGGACAGTCTGCTTTCGCAGCAAGCAGGTAATTATGGAGTTGCTGGAAAAATACGAATCCTTAAAAGGAAAAGCCAGTCCGACTGAATTTTGTAAAGATCATGATGTGCCGATAGGCACATTTTATACCTGGCTAAGGTATCGACGTGAGGGTAAATATAAGGCCGAAGGCCGATTTATCGCCCTCTCGGTTGAACCGGTGGTAGCACCAGCTGAATCATTGAGACCAATTCCAGTTTTTGCCAGCATCAGTTCTGGTGAACTGACCGTGCAGCTTCATGAATTTGTGAACCCAGACTATATTGTTTCCCTGTTAAATAAACGCCAGGGCTCATGATACCTACCGCTAAAAATTATTTTGTGTATCCTGACTGTATCGATGGCCGGAAAAGTTTTAACGGGCTCACAGGAATTATTCGCGGGGAACTTCAGCGTGATCCTGCCGGGGGTGATGTGTTTATCTTTGTCAGCCGCTCCCGGCAAAGCATCAAACTGTTATTCTGGGAACATGGCGGCTTTGTGATCTACTATAAAAGAATGGATAATGGTAGTTTTGAGGTTCCACCACTTCGTGCCGATGGACAAGGTCGGCATATCAGTGAAATCCAATTGTTGCAGGTGCTGCGCGGGATCGAATTCCAGAAAGAAAAACAACGTAAAAGAACAAGGCAAACTACCCTGGTTTTAGAACAATAACCGACAGGAAATATCTGCCGGAAATTTGTATAAAAAACTGTGTCTGTATATTTTTGGGCTACCAAAAAGGCCTTTATGCAGTCATCAGAGACGATTGATTACAAAGAGTTGTATGAACAGTCCCAAAAGGAAAACCTCCTTTTACGGGAAGAGTTCAAACAATTACGCGCAGTTAATGAGCAGCTGGTACATCGTTTGGAACAATTGCTTAAGCTGAGCTTTGGCAGTAAAAGTGAACGGTATCTGGGAACAGAACAAACTCCCGGTCAACTCCGGTTAGGGCTAATCGAAGAGGTCGCTATCGAAGTTACCGTACCAGCACCCGTTTCTCTTGAAAAAGCAAAACAGGTACCGGCCGTAACAGAAAAGAAGAAGCACTTTGTGATTCCCGAGAGTATTGTGGATGAAATCCAGGAGATTCATCCTGATGTGATTCCTGAAGGTAGCAAATGCACCGGCAGCGAAGTTTCTTATCGGTTGAAATGTAGTCCTGCACGGCTAACGGCCAAAAAGATCATCCGTTATAAATACCTGCTGCCTACACCTGCAGGTGATCCGGGGTTGACCAGCAAGATCATTATTGCGCCGCTACCTGATGAGGTGATCAAAAATTGTATGGCAGATGCCTCTTTACTGGCTACTTTGATCATTGAAAAATACTGTGATCATTTGCCGGTATACCGTCAAATGACCCGTTTTGACCGTTCTGGCATCAAACTGGCGCATTCTACCTTACTGGACTGGATCGCAAAAACCTGCACACTGCTGCATCCCCTTTATGAAAAACTCAAACAGGAAGTGCTGGACAGCAATTACCTGATGATGGATGAAACCACCATGAAAGTGATGGATAAAAGTAAAACGGGAACCACTCACCGGGGGTATTTCTGGGCAGCGCAGGCTCCGCCAGCCAATCTGGTATATTTTGAATATCAGCCTGGGCGCAATCAGGAAGTGCCACAGGCACTGCTATGCGGTTTCAAAGGATATCTCCAATCGGATGGGTATGCCTGCTACGAAACGCTCGCTGCAAAAAAGGATATCACTTTACTCTGCTGCATGGCACACGCCAGACGCTACTTTCTGGAGGCAGAAAAGAACGATCCAAAAAGGGCAGCCTATGCAATGGATGTCTTTGCACGGCTTTATGACATCGAACGTGAAATCAAAGATAAAAGTACCAGTGAACGTAAAGAAGTTAGGCAGGAACAAGCCAAACCTATCTGGGCTGGCTTTGGCCTGTGGCTGGAAGAAAATGCCGGGCACTTAAATGAGAAAAGTGCGATCCATAAGACATTCGCCTACACCATGAAAAGATATAAGCGCTTAGCGGTATACATGGAGAATGGGTTGCTAAACATTGATAACAACCCAATTGAGTCAAGTATCAGACCGATTGCCCTAGGCAGAAAAAACTACATGTTCAGTGGATCACATGATGGTGCACAAAGAAGCGCAATGTTATATTCTTTCATGGGGACCTGCAAATTACATAGGATAAACCCAATGACCTGGATGGTAGATGTACTTAAAAAAATCAACCATCATCCAGTAGCAAAAATCCATGAACTTTTACCCCACAATTGGAAAGAGCTGCAGCAAATGGAACCTGTGCTGTAGTGTTAGCTTACCAATATACTAACAAATGTTTTTTCATTTTCAGGTCGCTTCTGTTTATCAGTTACGGTTACTGCAGATTGTCCACTGTGAAATGTTTCATGTGCGAAATCTGGTATAAGCTGACTGTAATCGTCCTTAAAATAATTCAGGTCGATCGCAGTTACATCACCCGCCCCCCACCCATCTGAGCCATTGATCATAAAAAAAGAAACCTTACGGGAATAATGTGCAGAGTCTGGCAAGAATGGAGAAATAGTCGCTCTGATATAATCAAAGATATTTTTTTCGTTCGCTGAAAGCGTTGTGATTAACTGTTTATAGCCCTCTATATTATTCTTTACCTCGGTATAATTTAATAATCCATATGGGTTAATCCAACGATACAGTACATCTACAGGATTCGTACTGGAGGCTTTTTCGAGGCAGGCTGCAAGGCGTTCCTTATTTAACGGGTAGAGGTAAAAACTTTGCGCATGATGTATATAAAGCATATCAAACTGATGTACCATTATTCTTTTTTCTATTTCTTCCAGTTTAATGTCAGGAGTAGAAAGTATATTAAAAATGATATTTGCCGGCTCATAATCAAAGTTTAAATTTATCTTTTTATTTATCGCTTTCGGATTATAAGTAGGTAGCTTTAACTGCTCTCCGGTAAACCGGGTAATATAATGTGTATTCTTACGCTGATCTATCAAAAACACTTCTCTGAGTTTTGCAGCAAGGTATGCTACCCTGATATATCCGGCCGTATCATCCGGTGGCCTAACAGCAAGACTATCCATAAGTGATTTTATCCCATTAGTACTCGTACTTCCGTCGAGGTAAAAGTCTGAAGGAAGCAGCTGCGCTGCAGCCGGAGATGATAAAGTCGATAAGATAGCAAATAAATGATTTCTTTCATCTGCCGGCAGGCTATCCCGCAGCCATGAAACTTCATGTTGCGATACAAGTTTGTTGTTTTTAAGATTTTCTAAATTGAAAGAAGCGGAAGGCTGCTGTGCGTGAAGAAACTGAGTATGAAAAGATAGTAAAATTACCGTTAGCAATAATGATTTATAAAAGTGTCTGTCAGTGAACATATTTAAGTATTTGACTTCATAGGACACCATTTTTTCTATGAAGGTTGCATCAATTGTTCATTTTGATGCAAATTAAATACCTGGAACACTCAAATTTCTATACAACTTATAAAACAGACCTACTAATAATAGACTTAGACCATTATCTTCTGATATTTTATCTGGAACTCATTTCATTCATCATGCAATTATTAAGGATAATATAGCTTGAATGTTTAAACTCACTTAAACAATAACATAGATTGTCATGTTGTCGGTATACATCAATACATTATAAACATTCAATTTAAAATTTACCTACAATAATTTAACATGGAAAACGAAAACACACACCGACGCGATTTTATGAAAAAGTCTTTGGCACTAGGTGCTGGACTTGCTTTCAGCGGCAGTCTTCTGCAGAGTTTAAGTGCAGAAGCAGGGACAACTGAGAATTAAAAGCTACATTTTTGAGTGGTGACCCAATGGCAGCTAATGAAAAAGAATTTAGGATGGGTGTAATTGGCCCTGCAGAACTTTCCCTGGCAACAAGCCAGATAGCAGTAACAAAAGCGACCAATAAAAATGCGAAAGAATTTGCAGGGTTTGAGTTAGGTGAAGCTATTGCCGTAACTGGTGTCCTTAAAGATTTAGGTACACCTGTGCCACCAATGGATGCAAAATCCAAAGCAACGCTTGAAAAAATTAAATCCACTCCTGCTGGAAAGGAATTTGATAAAATTTATATTAAAGCTCAACTCGAAAACCACGAATTCTTACGTGACCTAGCACAAAATTATATAAACAAAGGAAAATTATCAGGAATGGCTGAGAATCAGGGAAGGCACTTAGCTACTTTGTCCTTAGCTGTTTTTAAAGAACATGTTGCTATTACCAGTCGAATCCTAAAAGAATTGAATGCCTAATACATTAAATTATCACATCAATATTTAAATGTAAGTGATGGATACCTTATCGTTCACACTACAAAATCATTGATTAATATTAACTGACAAATGTTTTTAAGATCAGCAATAACATTATTGCTGATCTATTTTATTTTGAAGTCAGTGATGGTATTGAAAAACCTTTTTTTTGCTTCAACATTCGGGCAGACACCATTTCGCTCTATGGCACCGACGGTCATCCTACAACAGGATTCCATGTTGGACAGGTAGGTGGATTTTCCATCTGCGCTCCCCAGTCATTCATCGCTTTTAACACCGGAATCAGCGTTTTGCCCAAATCACTCAATTCATACTCTACCCGCGGCGGCTTTTCCATATAGCTGTGCCGTAAGATTAGGCCGTCCTCTTCC
>Ga0247734_1001453_pt1 | contig 18037 bp, 13 predicted proteins | sample UWRJL103311B2_FD_180933 | JGI IMG/M metagenome (GOLD analysis project Ga0247734, IMG submission 180933) | Plant litter microbial communities from Arlington Agricultural Research Station in Wisconsin, United States - UWRJ-L103-311B-2 | ecosystem: Environmental > Terrestrial > Plant litter >... | reverse complement strand
GAGATTTGTGGTCCAGTAACACAGAAGGAAAGGCTCTCTTTATCTCCATATGAGATCAATCAATTATCAGTAAATTTCTATAAGGTTAGTTCCGTTCAAATATTGTACAGTACATCTATTGGTGCTTATCATCCACAAGAAGTGTTCTCAATTTTACGTGTAATTCATCACAATTTCACATATCCGGTTCATATAATGATATCAATCGTCTATTCAACAGCTATGAGCTTTGCTAGTCATGCAGTACTAGCGGTCGTCGCGCCCGAGCAACCCAAAGCCACCCTCTCTCATCCGATCCTCTCCCATCCCCTTCATGCTCTTCATGTTAAGCCATAATCAGAATGAAGCTAGCCGTCATCAAATTCCAAATCAGGTTTTGCCGTCGCTATTAATATAACACTAATGGAATCAAGGAAAACTGTAACAAATCTCCACTAAGGGACAACAGAAAACTCCGTAACAAAAGGTATCGAAAAGTTCTTCTCGAGAGCGCACCCTGGGGAATCAGTGCCGAGAAATAAAGTAGTCACAACGAAGCAGACAAGTGTACTGCTATCGTACAAAGAGTCTGGCCCATCCATAAAATATGCCATTCTTCGACCGGGGTATGAGCGAAATTGGAGGCAAATATAATGTTGGTAGTGACAATGCGAGGTATTGCTGGTATAGTAAGAAGACCACCGAATTTTGAGATATAAACGCCTTGTATCCGAATAAAGAACCATTGTACTTGCGAGTATCTGTAAAATGCGGGAGCTCGCAAGGAATCATGTCTAGCTTTGAACTTAGATCAGACCGCAAAGACGAAGGTTCTCTTGAATAATGATATCTGAAAATGGTTAGTTTGCGTTGAAAGTAAGTAAAGGCAGTCATGAACATACCATTAACAGCAGCCATAACAAATCGGATTTGAGTAGTATCAGTAGCGCAAGTGAAATGAGTGTATATCTGTTTTGTCTCGTGCTGGTTCAAGCTGACGAATCTATTTAGAATATAATCGCATGCCATAGCGTAATCTTCACCACCTTCGTAATCGGGGAAGTAGTTCTTCATTGGGCTGACTGGTAGCTTCTCCTTGAATCTATCGATCTTGTTCAGGAACAGAATTATTGAGGTCTTGATGAACCATCTGGAGTTGCAGATCGAGTCGAAGAGGGTAAGCGCTTCTTGCATTCTGTTGACAGTCTCATCTTCAAATAGAAGTTGATCATATTCGGAAATAGCAACCAGGAAGAGAATGGTGGTGACGTTCTCGAAGCAATGAATCCACTTTTTCCTTTCTGATCGCTGTCCTCCTACATCGAACATGCGGTAGGTGAGATCACCAATGATGAATGTTGTCTCGGTGATACCGGTGGTCTTTACACGAGAACGGAGAACATCCTGGTCATTTGGCATATAATCAGGCTGAGCGATACGCTCAATATTGTCGAAGTAGCTGGGGGTTCGGGTTAGCAGGGCGGCCATAAAGAGTGACTCTGGTTACATACTATCGCGCAGAATCATTGAGTTGGTATTCCCTTGATCGTTTAAAACAGTCTTGCACACCAGCATCTTTCCACAGGTTCGCGATAGCATTTCCAACCTCGGGGGGAAGGTTGTCTCCCTCGATCTGTTGCGGTTGCATGAAGATCGTCTGGACATGGTATTCGGCTCTTTGGTCGTCTAATGGAAGCTCGAGCGACTCCATCGCCTCGAGGATCACACGCATCGACTGGACAGTATTGCTGAAGATAATTTCTTTGAAAGATTCCCTCTCATCGCGTGAGTAGCCACCCTCATGGATGAGCTTCATTTGTTTCAGGATGGTTGATTTTCCGGATTCTCCGGCTCCTAATCCAGTATTAGTGTTCAGTTCTGCAATTCGCTGATCAAGTAGACTGACCAAGAAGAAGCATCTTAATCTCATTCCTTTGCATCATTTTGTCCCTCTTCAACTGATTCTCAATCTCTTCATTTCTCTGCTTCCCCTCCTTCTCTTCGGTACTCATGCCGCAACCCATCTTGGCGGTTTTAAGCAGATATTAGGAGATGTAGTGTGATTGTTGCGGTGCGCCTTTTGTATGAGGCTGCTAATTGCAGATCAGTCACAGACGATATGCGCTCTAAAGGGGAAGTCAGCGTAAGGCTCTTTAAACAGGCTGAACCAGATTTCAAGATCGAGTTCGCAGGTAGTAGGTAATCGACAGCAATTTTCCACAGCAGAAACGATGAATGGTGTGCTGATAGCCGGCCGGGTTTGATGAGCTTCGTGACGGATGGTGCTGTTATGATGATGTTGAGATGGAACGCTATTTTGAGATTGAGAGTTCCAGAAATCGGTGGCGGTCGCGGTTTTGCGAGATGCGATAGCACCGTTGTGTACAGGAGTAGATGGATGTAGCAGAGAGAAGCTTACCAGAGTGCGATTGAACCTTTTAGCTATAACAAACAATGTTTCGCGAACAGTCTCTTCGATGATGATTGGGAAGGCCGTGGATGGGGTTGGCTTTGTGGTGAGGGTGAAAAGGAGAGAGATTGCTCGCCTCCGAAGGTAATCCGCTAAGCTAAATCTAGAGGCCCCGCTACGACCTACAAATAATAATAGCGCTCGCTTTTAAGAGACGAATATTAATGAGCCAACAAGCAAGCAGATGAAACCTCGAACACTCTCGGTTTACTTTACATGAGGATGGAGACGGAGATGGAGATGGAGATGAAGTTCGAAGGCTGTATAATTCCTGGAGGGTGTTGTAGCCAGCCAAACAAAACAAAACAAAAAAGGTAGGTTCTTAGGCGGGAAAAAGCAAGAAGATGTGCGGCTGTATGGAAAGATGGAAAGATGGCTGGGATTTTCTGCACAACCCTCATTATTCTTTTCCTCTTCCTATCATACTACTATTACTGTATTACTGCTACTGCTACTGCTACTGTCGGGGGGTTTACTAATAACGTTTTCTCACTAGTCACTTCGGAGTACTCTACCCTACGAGCCTACTACACTGCTACTCTACGGCGTACTCCTACCTACTCATCTCAACTCTAGTCTCCTCTATTGTTCTCCTACTTCTACTATTACATTACTCTGGACTGCTCCAGCACCGTGCAGTGCAGTACCGTGCAGTACATGAGCCACAACCTTCCTGGGATGGATGCCCAGTGCATATTGCGCCAACCCCAATCGTGGATCACACGCCGACCCTACACCCAATCATTCCAGCTATCTTCTGAACTCTGAATTATCCCAAGTCAGATCGGTCCATGGTTTCCAGTTTCAACAAGAAACTCTGCAAGGATAGCGTAATCTGAATCCTACAACATACGGAGTGATCTGTCATCCACATCCCATCCATCGTATCTAAGATCTGTCAAGGAATCATCGTCCATCGCTGAGACCGCCAGGCCTGAGCAAAAGTTTGCCCCCTTTCCTTTCCTACGAAGGACGTGCTTTGGTGCCCTTGTGCCTTGGACTCATACCTCTTAGATGCTTGCTATAATTAGCCTGTTCATGTTGTCTACCGTACCTTACCGTACCCGAATGTCCTGGATCCGTACCTTTGGACTCACTGCACTGCACTGCAATGCACATGTCGAAGTGTTAAATGGATTTGCGTTTGTGGATTAATAATAATTCACCTGCTCCCTCGGCATTCTCCAATTCTATGGTCCAAGGTCCCATCTCCCCCTTGAACCCCTAGGATATAAGAGACGGGTGAACAGATCTATTCGATTGCTAACTCTTATGAGATCTAGCAGTTCTTAACTTGACTCAAGTAGTCGTAGTGCTGGCCACTACGTATTAAAGAGCCCGCGTTTTAGTGAAAATCCACATGGCGCTCGTGCGGATGAGGGATGATTCACCCTGTCCAATAGTTCGATTCCTAAGCAAACTAGAGAAAAGCTAATTTCTAATGTTAAATGTCAAATGAATCATGAATGAAAGCGATGAAAGAGTGGTATAGAGGATGCAAGCACCCTTTATTACTTGGTTCTGTGTCATAGTATGTTCGACACAGAGCTCTACTTTGAACAGTAATTAGTCTCCCTGAGGGAGGAAAGGAGATCGATCTTCCAACAAAATATTCCGTATCGCTCGTATGATCATCCTGTTTCCCCAGTCTTTCATCCTTATGGCAGGCAAGATCTACACAGCCCTTCCAAACACCGCATGTTCACCAGCATACTAAAGCCGGAGATGTGAAACGGCATTTGAACAAGTAGCAAATAGCAATAGCTTCTTCACCAGAGTGAGGGACGTCAGACTCCTTCCATTCGCTGGTTTCAAGTGTATCCGCAACATACTTCCACGCTTCCTTCTAGAAGCTGAGATAGAAAAGACTAGACTCTCATTATTAACTTTCTCATCAAAACCATCGCTCACAGGGACTCGTCAAAAAATGTCTTTTTACTAACGGTCTCTATTCTCAGCCACCTTAAATTAGGCTTCTCTGGTTTTGAGCCTCGTCCCTAGCCAAGAGAAGATTTCGGGGGCGTCATCTTGTATCCTGGCACATTTCCACGTTTTCATTTCCTTCTAGAACATCATCCTCCGGGGGTCCGCTTTTCTATATGAAAATGAATTGAGATGGCTCTAAAAGGCATCTCTTTTGAGATCTACACAGTAAACTACTGAGAGATAGACACCCTTCGCTTCTCTCCAGTGGTTCAAATGGTTCCAATTGAACCGTCTGACTGGCTTGGTTGAAATTGGTTGCTTATACTACACCGCACCTGGTACCCAGACCCGGTCAGCTAACAAACAATCCTCAAAATAGACACAGATTCGCTTTTCCGTAGCTGGCAGGTAATACACGGCACAGTAATCCCCGCAGACGGCATTTTAATTTGGAACATTCTTTGTTGCTACGGGTAGCTGGTACCAGATAAAACCCTTTAGAGAACACAAGTCTTATTGGTAAGGAATCCCCTGATTCGGGCCGGCAATGCACACAGTAAGGCGACCTCCCCGGATCCACAGTATGTTTTGGATGAGCGGAAGGAATAGACGATCTCACGAATGGAACGAAATGGAACACTACTCAGATAAGTAGTAGAGCCTCTTGCTAAACAATAAAAATGGTGGCTGAGCTGGTAAAGTGTAGAAGAGGTTTTCTAAACAGGTGGTTTCTTCAGGTTACCTTAATGAAGCAGCGTATTTAGCAGCACTAACGTGAGTTATCAGATTCTATATTGCAAAGTTGCTATAGAATGATGTCTACTCAATACGACTCTCCACAAATCAGATTGCAGATGTAGAAAAACTCGGGGTTTCCCTCAGCTTGGTCACTTTCGTGTATAGTCTCACTTGGTCTGTCGCCTTTCCGTTAAGTCACCACCTCACGCCTTATCACTCCCTTCCCTGGTCTCTTCGTTCATTATGTCACTAAGAGACATTTTATAATTAAGATAAAAACATTCTTTGGGTGCTGTTTAAACATCTTCAATGCTTCTGAAGTTCATGCGGATTTAATTGTGAAGTATGCCATGCTTGTAAGCTCATATAACGTCTATCAAAAGAAGTAAACTCGATGAGACAAATTGCCAGATGGGGACGTGTAGGGAGGCTAGAATATGAGGGTTGGGAGAGGCAACAGCAAAGAAGACGTGTGAAATGTATAGTGTGTAAACTGATGGCAAGGTTTCCAAGCGTTGAAAGGTGAGAATTCTTAGTCTTTATATCCAGCCTATAAGATTTCCAGGGTAGCTCACTCGTTTCATGTAGAGCGGATGTGATGTTTCCGATAATTATTTACAAAGGCACAATCTCACATACAGCTCGTAGATAGCAAAACTCACAAGTTAGTTATATATTCGGGAGATGTCCTTAGAAATTATGTGCATATCTGATAGAACTAAATGCTGGCCTCTATTTCAAAATAGGAACATTGATTAGGAGCCTTTCCACTTCCCGAACTTGGTATAATCTGTGTAGAGATTGCGGAACACAGCCCGACCACTTCCATCCATACTCTCATTGATAGCTCTTCTCAACTCCGGTGTCGTGGTATCAAAAATTGCGTAGATTCCGGGAATTAGTTGCTCCCTAACCGCAGGTAACATTTTCATCTCAAGTTGTAGCCGGATGTATGACATTAACACATATTGCATGTGCTGGCCAGCCATACGTTTTGCCTTGTCGGTTGCTGAGCTAAGGGCGTTGTGTTGAGACCGAGTAACGGAGGATACTGATGGGTTGCAAATCAGTGTCAAAAGTCGGGTGAATGCTGCCGCATGGCGAATATTAAATTGATCTGACGAGTTGAGTAACCATGGTGGTGGTGAGAATATTTTCGAGGACGTGACGTTTGAGTGTGGGAGTGGCGTGAAAAGACAGCGAAGTAGTGATTCCATGGATTGAACCACCAGATGGAAGTGCCCCTCAAGCTTTAAACGATGCGACGTCAGTATTGCGTGCAATAAGCGGCACAGATGTAAGTATATTTTGCCAGCTTGTGATGGTCGAATATTCGGTCCACGACGAGAGCAAACAGTCGAAATAGCACCAAGCGTACTATCAACATTCCATTGTGATATTACACGGCCCTGTTACTGTCAGAAAGGTGTTAGGAGTTTGAGTATATGAATTACCTTGGTCCGAAGCATCATTTCCATTGTCTCTGTTATAACAGCGAATTCTCGATATCCTTTAACTCTCCACATCTCGCTACACAGTTCCGAGTAAGCCGATGATAGGTCAAATGCATCCTCATCATCAAACGTCTGTCGAGAATCTAGTCATTGTTAGAATGGGTGTCTGTGCTGGGAGGACGTGTTACAAACCTGCACAGGCTGAAATTATATACTTCGTAGCTAGAAGTCGATGGAGCCCAGCTACTGTAGCAAATGGTGCCTTGCAGATTGTTTCGAGCAACTCCAATTTATCATCCTGGTCCTTTCCATCAATTTGGGTTTGTGCAATTGCAAGAATTGATTGCCTTCCAGCGATACTCAACGTATCACCGCTTGTTTGAAGGTCCATAATCTGGCCACCATCTTGAGGAGTGCCTGAGAATAAAACTGCCAGCCTCATACCCACATCATGCTCCATATCATTGATTGTTGATAAAAACCCCGTGGCATCATCAGCAAGCAAGGCTAGTTTAGTCTTGTCAACCTTAATTGCTGTCAGAGCATTAATGGTAGGCACAATTGCAAGGCGCTTCTCGTTTTCTGTAAGCTTTTTACCCTTGCGGAGGCTTTTATGCAGTTGGCTTAAAAGTGAAGCCTCAAATGTTGTAGTCATAGTTGTCAAATCACTGCTGGTGAGGATTTCCAGATCATTGAGAGCTTCGCGTCTTGAAGCCAAGGAAATAAGCGTTGCTTCAAACAGCATCACCCTAGCAGGAGTCCATCTGTGCTTTATTTTATCCTTCTCGCCTGTCTTGGTCTTCATCTTCTTTTGGATGTATTCCACTACCTCTAGTACATAGCTTCGATTTCGAGATTGATCAAGATTTTCCATTACTTGCCTAAGTTTCATCAGCATTCAGCGGTTTAAAAGGAACCAATTTATTACTGTAATGTTAACTCAATCAACTTTTTTAATAGGCCAATGTTGACTTCAGCACCAGCTGAAATTAAATTCGTCATCGACTCAGTCAGAGATATTAAAACTTTGTAGTTGATCCCCTAGCATTGTTAGCATGTCTACATAACCCTATATCTAATTCCATACCTCATAAAGACTTGGTTTATGCATAATTTTCACTTTCAACGCAAGAACCTGTGGATCTAGAGTCGTTGATTCATACATAGAGCCTGTAGCAGATTGTTCTGAAATGCTAGGAAGCCATGCCTTCATGATACATTCCCTTTCTTTCTTAGAGAATAAATCAAGCGGCAATCCTATGAGTGATCGAATTGCCATTTTGTTGTTTGAGTGAGATGGCATCAAGGGATTGTTTGTGTTGCTTAGGGATGATAGCAATACATCGACAATAGTCACTAGAAAAAACGTTAGCCAACCACCGTACAATGTCCAGGATATTTCATACGCTTCAGGTCCTCGTGATTCTGCATGAGTTCATTGTTAATAAGTGATATCCATATACTAGGAAATGTAGCTAGGTTATTATGAAGCCAGGGGTTGAGGTAGGGTGGTGTTTCTTCGAGTGTGATGGAAGCTATCCATAAAACAGTCTGGATAATATCTTTAAACATTGCTCCAGGTAAGTGAGTTCCGATCCTAAAAATGTTACTAAGCGATTTCAAGATTGATATTTGGTGACTCACTTCAACACGTCTACATTCTCGACGAACACGCACTGGACATACGACCAAATCATCCAACCCGCCCCTCGATTCAGGGTGTTCTGGCGAGTGTCACAGGACTCGTTGCCAAGATCTGTATTATTGGTGAGGACCTCTAAGAATAACTTGAGTTCGCCAGCTAAGCTTTGCAAAAGATCAAGTATCAACTTCTCGGCAAGGCCAATTATTTGACTGCCATCCGTAGCATTGCTCCGAGCAACACAGCCGAAGCGGAGAATCTCCAAAATCTCGAGCCCTATGGTGTCTTTTTCAACAGTCTGAAAGAGACTGGGGACTCTCAAATTACGATTTAAACCATCAAAAGGCGCATGATTTTGATTCCATAGCTGTGAAATTTCCTCCACATGGTTTGGTTGAACCCAGGTTAACGTACGAGAAAGCAGTCTCCAAGATCGCCACCTATATCTTTTATCAAGTTTATTAGGTAATTTGTGATTGAACATAATATGATAAAGACGTAGACCAACAGCATCAACAAAATTTTCGGAAATTATTGAACCGGAGATGGCTTCAAGGATCAAGCATACAGCATCGGGATTCTTTTCAACTTCTCCTGATAGCCATTCAAGCAACTGAATTAGTTGCTGAACAGTTAATGAAGGCTCTAGAAACTTCTTCAGCTCCTTCTGCAGCGCATCGTCTTCCCACACACTGAATGTTTCTATTGAAGTCGAACTAGCTTGTTTTCGCAAATCTTCAAATGCAATGACCTGAGCGAACCAGTGGCGAATGAAGCCAGGCAAGTCTCGTGCCTTAGCAAATTCTCCCATTAGTGGCACTACCACATCATAGACCATTTGCTTTTGGTTTGCTGCCCAGGTTGGTTCCGTACAAGCTGCGGTTATCCTTCTGAGAACTTCTCCGAGTAAATCCTGGTTTGCATTTGGAATGAGGAATGTATTTGCGTCTAATTTGACAATTGTAGAGATGAGCTTCCAGTTGGTGGCACTAGACGAAACCGCGAACTCGGAAACGATTGCACATAAAATTGATATTTCGAACTGTACGTTGAACTTCATCGCACTATCAAGCATACATTGTATTGCCTCGCCATTTTCCTTCACCCGTAGTGGAGGCATGGATTCCCTCAATGTGGTGAATACTGCTTGGAGCCAAGAATCATCCTCTTGCCGTCGTCTGTGTACTCCTTGTGGTTGCAGAGATACAATTGCAGTTTCAAAAAGAAGCGGCGCATTGGCAGATTCTTGGATAATGGAAAGTCTTGTCAATGTATTCAGAAGGTCGGAATCAGCATTATCTACTCTTGCAGCTTTGGCAGGAATCATGATATTTCGTGCCACAAGCAGCTCTAATGTTGAGTCCCACTCGTGATGGTTATTATCTTGGCTTCTGAGATGTCGAAGTAATGCCAATAAATATTGAGTGCAGTGCAATGAGAAATGCATCAAATCTTCGAGTCCTGTAGAGCGAAGTTCCCATATAGCTATGAATGGTGAGAGCCAGTCGCTCTCAATAGTATTCTCATGCTCTAGGAGCATATATGACAGTGAAAGCCATAATCCTAATACTTTGGCAGATTCTTCTCCGGTAGACCTCAGAACTGTCTTCATGTACTCGACTGAGAACATGGCATCTGATTCTTGACTTTTGAATTTTGGAGAGAGCATCGCAAAACTCGTCATAATTTCGAGCGTAGCCAGGATGGCTGCTAACAATTCAGGAATTCTGTGTTGCTTAGAACTCCCTTCAGCCACTACCTCTCCGGAGCGCTTTCGCTTCTTAGACTTCTTGCTATGTTTCTCTTCCTGAGAATCTAATTTCAATGCTGATTTCTCATGCGAATCCATATTTTCTTGGGCGAGCTTTTCTACTTCTTCCAGCGTTTGTCTTAGGATCGGCATGAACTTTCTCTCGGCCAGAATTCGAGCTGAATTCGAAACAGGCAGAGTTTGAATTAGGTGGGCAAGAAGCTTCCATGATGATGCAGATTTCCTTCATGACATGTCAGGCTCAAGCAGGAAAGAGTGGACGGCGCGAGGGGCGCTCTCTGGTCATACCTTGGAGTGTCATCTTTAGGAGCTTGTAATTTCTTGAGGAGCCATTTCAGGAGCCATTCCTCTTTTCCACAAAACAAGAGAGGCATCGACTGCCCTTTCAGCGTCTCTTTGTCCAAGCCATTTCTTCCTATGCTCTTCACATGAATCCCTATGAAGTTTGCAGCTTCAACAAGTTGGTCTTCGAAAGGTGCGGAGCCTTTCTCAAGCTGCACCAACTTTTCCTGTGCAGCACGGGATTTGGACACCTGGATAGTCATTTAGCAGATATCAGGAACAAATCACCCAAGGGCTACTTACCATCTTAAAAAGTGCGTGTTCGAAAACTCCAGACCTTCGAATGCTTCCAGCACATGTTCCAGAAAATTAACATTTTCTGCCGTGCACTATTCCTCTTTGAGCGATAAGTTTATCTTTCACAACCACATCGCTGCAAAGCACGAACTTGGTCGGAGACGTCACGTTCACAATAAATCTGCAAAACAGCGCGCAAGACAACTAATTTCCTCCTCAACCACGAATCGCGGTATGTCAATTGCTCAGCCAGAGCTAGGTCTCAATGCTAAGAACCATATCCAGTAATTCGTAATTATGTCTGACACCACGATAACTCCACCCGCAGCCTCACGCCCTAGCAAGCCTGTGTCGGAAGCTCTGCTGAACGAGAAGGTGAGCCCCCCGCCTCGAAGTCATGCTATCCATCCAAATTATAGGGTTAGGTGATTTAGCGAAAGTTCAATTGACTGTTATGTAGTGGGACCGCTGTCTATCCTCACTCCTGGTTCGGTCTTCTCTCGGTGTCGGTTTTGGTGTGGTCTTCTCAGTACTGCTATTTAAAAGAAGGGCATGGCCTGTTTTCGTTGGGGCAGGATTCGGTGCTGGACGAGCATATGAGGAGTGCAATGGTGCATTCTTACGGACGGGGAAGGAGGGTATCCGGATTCAAAGACCATGAAGGAAGGACTGAAGCATAGATGGTAGCCAAGGCGAGGGCGCGACGAAATGAATACAAATGGAGGGTGTGATGGCTAATCGGTAGACTTGTACAAATATATGATGTTGAAGCGGGGTGGAGAATACATCTTGTCACTCTACTCTTAAGGTTGGAATAATCATGGCCACTATAGATGATGGCATTCCTTGAAGGAAGCTCGCCATCGCAAGCCAATGTTCGGAAGTCTGGATATTTCCTGGTCCCATTTTCAAACTCCATAAAAAATTCTTGCTCGAGTGCATAGTTGCTTTTCAAGATCCAAGTACTTTCTTACTCTAATATGCTACTTGATGTGTATAGACTTCTCCATTTATCCAAAAAAAAATTATTGGCAGAGTCCAATCCTTTACAAAAGCTTTGGGTTCTAATAAATATAAGAAATAGATATGTATATCTGAGTCTCGGCAATAATTCAGGTCTGTGAAGCATACCAAGAAATGAAAGCTTGGCCGGGGTAGCCCATATTAGAAATTTTGAACGGAGGGAGAACTAATTACACAATCGTCCAATACATTGTTACAACTCTTCAAATTGTACACGTGTTGTGGGATACTCGGAAAGATCTAATGGTACCAACAGTCTACAGTTAACATAATGAAAGATCGAAAACTGAAAAGGGTAGCAGTGCACATCTCAAAGCCGAAGCATGAATATCGAACTCTAAGCTTCCATGTTTGAGATCTCAAAATTGCAAGGATTATATGTTTATCCTCGCAGGCTAATCTCATCTTCTCGTTCTCCAATATTGCTTAATAGATTACAAAATGTATTCAATCTAAATGAATGGTAGCTTGAATATTCGTTTGTGTTGGCAAGAAGAGAAGACCTACCAAGCCGAAGGTCTCGCATGTGTGAAAGCATAGGTGAAAGCATTCCAGTTCTTTTGGGATACTTTAGCTAGTTCTAACAGGGATATTATGTGTCAAAAAGAGACTCCAATGCGACATTTACGCGAAAACTCGACTGCGCCAAATATAGTGCCAGTGTATTCTGATTCTGAGGTACGTAATATAGAAAAACTCTTTTTTACATTTTATATCTACATATACTATGTAGCTAAGTCACATAATTACAGTTGAAAAGCCTAAGTTCGGAGCAGAAGAGGAAGCAGATTTGCACAAAGGTCAAAGGTCATTCCTCTACATCCGAATATTCCAAGGGCTTCAAGGCATCCAGAGTAAAGGGTTATGTTATAGATTTTACAGCAGCACGGTTCTCAGGCTTGAAAGCAACCAGAAATTAGGATCTGATAATATTTTGATTGATACTAAGTGGAGTCCTACCGCTTCATATCCTGCCCTGTAACAATCTTTGGAGGGCCCTTTCCTTTCAGACCGAGTGCTAGCTACAATCAATGTTTAAAGGCGGGTTATCAGTCACTTGTTTTTTCCATCATACTTGTCATCGGATAGCAAGACTATTCTATTTCAGGCAGACTATACGACAGTCAGTGAGAACTTGCTGAAATATAGGCCGGGATATTATATAAATAACTCACTTCCATAGTTCCATAAGCCCAATTTGGCGCCTTTCCAAGAGCCTCCTCTGCTTTCCTGCAACATTCGGCAACCTTGCCCTCTAGCTCATTGACGGTTTGCTTGACATTCTCGGTTTGCTCAATCATTGGAGCAGCCTTTTGAGTGGACTGTTCCCTTTTCTTGGCTTCCTTTTGCTCTTCGTTATAATTTGCTTGCCCCTTCTTTTTCTGCTCCCTAATCCACCTCTTCGCCTTCAGTCTGCTATGGCCCATGGTGTCGCTCCTCTTCCGTAAGACTTCGTCAAAGTCATCGCTGCTACTATCCAGTTGAACGCCCTTGGATATATTTTCAACCCTTTTGCGCTCTTCAGCCAAAGAGTTCTTCGTCTCTTTGGTTCGGCCAATCCGAGGCTCATCACCCGGATCTTTGTCGTCGCCATTCGTGATTATCTTTTTCATAGTCTGGTAAATCTTGGTAACTCCGATATGAATGACAATGTAAAGAAGGCAGGCTAGTGAGCCAATCATAGCAGCAATAGCTAGTATTTCTAAAGGCGAGGTTGCATCTGCGATGTCGTGAGGTCTAGCTGTGGTTTTCAACACACTTGTTAGCTAGGTCCATTGTGTAAAAAAGTTTGTCACGTTTAGAAAGCGAACAACTTTACCAAATTGAGGAGCCATCGTGGAATGTGGGGAATTTTATAGTTGTATTGATGCTGTTTAGTTATTCCTAAGTGTCTGGTGGTAATACAACTTATACTGTGGAAGAAGATAAATGACCTTGCGTGTGTTTTGCTCCTTCCCAGTTAACAATTCTTTAATAAATTAGAAAGTGCCATCGACAACCTCGTATTTCATGGCGTTAAACTTTTAATAGATCCATATAAGTAAATTTGATAGCTCACTTATAACTTAAAGGCCCAAGTGCCTCACTCAAACTCACTAGTAACCATACAACACAAAGATGGCTCTGTCGGATATATTGGATAGATGTAGTGACTGTCTAATAGAAAAATTGAGTAATGCTTGACCATCGTATTAGAAGTTCTCCCGGTGCATTAGACCATCTTTGACCTTGACTTCTATCGGAAAAATATCGGTACTGAGGGTTTTTATTATGCCAACAACAGTTTGATTATTCTGGTAGTATAAAATACTTGATTTGAATTATGCGGAGTCAATTTTTAAAAAAATTTGAAGACTCTGCACCTCATGGTAGCTTTAAAATCTCCTATCCAATGCAATACGATGGTGCGATACCGTGTAATAGACTAAATAGATACAAACCTTGAGAGGAGAAAGAAATACATGGCTTGATGTTACGGAAAAGGCTTAGTGTGTACTCAAGATGCTTCACAACAAAAGCATCATTGATATCCCTGTGTTAAAATCCGTGTTAAAATCCGAGAAAATTAGACATAACCTACTCTTGATTACTTTCATAGGACTTTCTGAGCTTAGCACGCATCCTTAGGGAGGGGGTGGGGGTTGGCTGATTTTCTGTATAGATCATTTTTGCTGCAGTATGCTACGAATCAAGTCTCAGTAACACACGATGTTTTTACTTTGAATATGTGTAGTGAGCAGATACAGTTCTAATAATTACTAATGCGGAGCGCACCCCTAAAAGCAATCTCATGTTTGCATATAAGTAAGGAGTTAAACGAGAGACGGAAGGCTGCCAGCAAGTCAAACAAACACCGCTGGTTCGTGGTCAAATAGGCAGAGGGGATAGCGTGTGAAAATAGAAATATGAAATGTAAGTAAGTGTCAAGTGCTCTGGATATTTTAGAGGAGAAGGCTTCAAAGGCAAAAGTTTATGAGAGACAAGGCCTTCTGAGATAAATCCTTTGAGGTACCAGGTTCCAAGACATACCTAGATACAAGAAGTGAGCATGTGTTTTCCAGAATTGTAAGGAGTGGAAACTTGAGAAGTGAATTCAAAATTCAAAATTCCGACGTGTCAAATTCTCCGCGAACTTTGAAAGTACTCAATTAAGGTAATATCCTATTTGAAAACCAGGTATTGCCGTACGGTGCTGCATTTTTGATCTCGAAATAATTGCAGTTTCAAAATATGTATTGCCTATAGATTGTGGATTTGTGGTGTAAAGTAGCTCTGACGAAGTGCTTTGATTCATATGGCTGGACACCATTAGAGGAGCGGTTTCAGAGATACGTGGGATCAAGTAATTAGGTGCTTTAGTGTGATTGATTAAGTCAAGTGATGTTATAGAACCAGTGTTCACTAGAATTGGACATTTGCTCTTCATTGTTTAAAATGCCCTATCCAAGCTTCTGCTTCACCTGTGTATATGATTTAAACTACACAATCGAGACCTGCCCTTTTTTGCATCAACAGGTCTCAAGTGGCATAGCTAAATGTTGAGCCGAAAGCTATGTAAAAATGAAAGATGTAACCCCTTGTATTGGCTGCTATCTGCCTCCCTTAAACGTGATTCGTAGATTCATGGAATAATCGTGCTGGGGAAAATTAGGGATCTACCTCTTCTAATAAACACAAGGACGTTTTTTGAGCAAAATTTGTTTTATGCCACGAGTAACAACTAAAGATATATGTACCGAACGAAGTGACAAGGAACAAAAAGTATCTTGTTCCATCAAGGACTTGTTTCAAATTTAATAGATAGGTTGAACTTTAATAAAGAGCTACTTTTGCGCTCCTAGCCAGCGCTTGGGTCTAGATTACATATACAGTTAACTCCAGCTAATTCAGGCCATTTCAAGCTAATCGACATCCATCGCATCACTATTCTCATCCTCTGTTTCCTCGCCACCTAGTCCCAGCAGTTCCTTCTCAACATCATCAAGATCTTCATCGGGTCCCGCTTCATCACTGCCCAGACCTAAAAGCTCCTTGTCCATGTCGTCGAGATCTTCCTGCACCTGCACCTTGGATTTCCTATTTCTAGCTTGTTTCTTTTGACTAGGAAGGGGTCTCTCATCTTCGGTTTCGTAGTTATCACGTGAAACACCATGGCCATTGAGAGAGGCTTGTGACTGTGGAACGCGATTCGTACCTACGACACCCTTCAAGCCTTTCTGGCTATCCCAGCGATCAAGTCGTCTACCCATACGCCTTACGGCGGCGGCATATGCGGCAACCTCCTCGCCGAAATCATCATCCTCTGTCCGCAGCTGTACCAATCCTATAACACCTCTCTCTAAGAAGGGACCTTCATGCTTGACGTAACTCTCTTCGCACTCACTATCATAATATACATCGATATTGGCCGAGTCTATTCGACACTGACTCCGGTAAAAGACACTGCTCTCCTTTCTTCGCTTTCGGGCTGCACGATGCTCCTTCCTTAAACCACGACTGAGAATATAATCAACACGTTGGTTTCGATTGCGTTCGACGGCCTGTTGATGTGCTGTAAGTGGCCGTGGACGTCGCATCACACTCTCTCCAGGACCAGGCATGGAAACCGGCGAAGAGCCTTCAGCAATTGGATGTTTGAGAGAATTTCTCGCTTTCCCGTTGTTGAGCTGAATGCGCAAGCCTCCAAGACCAGGAAAACGGGGTGGCGGTGTAGATCGAGTACTGTCAACATCTGACTCGTATCTAGGTCTGATTTTACCTATTAATGGTGCAGGGCTACCATTTCCATCACTTGCACGGATTTTACTCAATTGCGCAGTCGAGCCGACTTCATCTGGTGGTAATTGAAGCTTTGGTTTGGGACCTCGTTTTGGGGGGCCATGTTCAGCTTGAAACGCTGCTTGATCTGCTTCGATGATACGTTTTCTTTCTCGTTGTTTAGAGCGTCCATATTCCACCTCTTCAGGACTGTCGACGTTTTCTAGCTCTTCCTGTTCCTGTGTCAAGTCCACTAGTAGTGGCACACCTTGGTTCATAACCCCTTTTCCGTAGTCGACGCCTGGTCCAAAAGGATTTTCAGCAGCGCCTTCTTCAGTGAAGTCGGACTCCAAGTAGAACCACATCAACCAGAGAAAGGCGCTCGCTCTAGACTCGCTCGAGATGTTTGTCCGCATGATGAGATCATAAAAATCTCGATCGTGGTCGAAATGCAACTCAGTAACTTTTGGGGAATACTGAGATAGGACAAATATCAGATTCACGGGATTCGTTCTAGGGATTGTCGTGTTCTTGATTTTTTCCGTAGTATTAGGTTCTTGTCTATCTTCCGAAGCTCCCTTCAATATCGATTTTAATCTAGGAGCATCTTGGAGCTGTTTGTAAGAGTTTGGATCTTGGCGAGCCTGGAGTGATGGAATGGCATGGTAAGTTCGAAGCTGTGCTCTCATTTCAGGGAAAACTGTAAATGTACGTTAGACAAATTTGATACTCATGGATTGCGTAGTCTTACAATTCAACGTCGTATTCATGCGACCTAGATTGACTAGGAGGCACACCATTGCCATGTTTTTCGCGGGTTCGTGTTCTGTTAGGAGCTTATCCCGCAATATCTTGCTAGTTTTGCTACTCCTAGCCATGGCGTCGATATATAGGTTGGCAAATGTCTGCTTGACAACCTGCTCAGTTTCGTAGCTGTTGGTAAATACCTCTTGATCATTTTCAAACACGAGCTTGAGAAAATCGTATTGTATGTCCTTTCGCCATAACGGTTCTCCGTCATCTTTCTTAAGATGGCGAACCTTATTTCCGCTGTAACTAGACGAGTTTCCGGCTCCACCAGGAGGTATCTGATCTTTGTCCTTGTGCTGCTTCTTCTTGGTAGATTCAACCTCACCATCCGCGCCAAATCCCGCCATAGGGGTTTTGCGCTTCGAGGCTGTTGTGGGATTGGTAGGAGTAGGAGTAGGCGCAAAAGCTCGAAAAGGTGTACCTTCATCCTCAGTGACATCGTTCTGCCTTGATGCCGAGGGAGTATTACTTCGAGATTCCATAGTGCCTAGCATATGCTGTATTGTGCTTCTTGGTGGATCGGGGTCGGCGCGTATGGGAGAGGATGGATGTGTCGTCATGTTGTCATCAGCAATAGTTGAGTTGCCAGGGCTGAATGCCCCGTTCTCTGTCATCTTGCTCTTCGCTATGACCGTTGCATTGGATAGAGCTGACTTGAATGTAGTGTAGATACTAGTATGAGCTGGCGTGCGTCGGATGTAAGGGGGGCGTTGTCGTGCTGGTAGTTGATGGGTGGTAAAGCACCTTGCGGTATATGCTCTGGAAAGACAGCTTGCGTAGCTCGTCTCGCTTGCGCACTCTGTCTACCTCAGGCTTAGTTACTCAGTCGCGTCGATTCTCGTGTTCTAGATAGTGGTGATATTAAGAAACTGCCGATGACTAGAAGC
>Ga0247734_1001452_pt1 | contig 18039 bp, 17 predicted proteins | sample UWRJL103311B2_FD_180933 | JGI IMG/M metagenome (GOLD analysis project Ga0247734, IMG submission 180933) | Plant litter microbial communities from Arlington Agricultural Research Station in Wisconsin, United States - UWRJ-L103-311B-2 | ecosystem: Environmental > Terrestrial > Plant litter >... | reverse complement strand
ACGCTCTACCCGTTCCTGCGTGAGGGTGAGCGAAACTCGCTCGATTATGCCATCAAGAAAACCCACTTCGACGGGCTCGATCTGGTGCCGGCAAACCTCAGGCTGTTCCAATCGGAATATGAACTGGCGGCACGAATGGCACGCGGCAATGGGACGCTGCTCAATCGGCTGGCGCAGGGCATCCAGTCGGTTCAGGACCTGTATGACGTGGTCGTCCTTGATCCGCCTCCAGCGCTTGGCGCGATTTCGCTCTCGGTCCTTCGCGCCGCCAATGCGCTTGTCGTACCCGTCCCGCCAACCGTCATGGATTTTTCATCGACAGCGGCCTTTCTCGCCATGCTCGATGAGACCATTCAGGAACTGGGTGAACGAGACCTCGCGCCCCAGCTCTCCTTCCTTCGGTTCGTCGCCTCGAAAGTCGACGAGAACAAGTCGATGCAGAAGGGCCTGCTTGAACTGATGCGGCAACTCTATGGCAATGCGATGGTCCGCACCCCGCTCAAGGACTCTGCTGAAATCGACAATGCCACAGCGCGGCTCATGACCGTCTATGAGCTCGACGGGCCGATGACGAGCAAGCAGGTTCGGGATCGTTGCCTCACTTATCTCGATGGCGTGTGTGGCGAACTCGAGATTGATATCCGGCAAACCTGGCCCAGTCATTTAGGGCGGTTGCGCAAGGAGGGGCTGGCATGAGCAGCGGAAATTGCAGCCCTGCAATTTTGTCGAAAAGGGCTAACTGATGAGCTCCCGGAACAAGAGCTTCATGGCAGATCTTGCCTCGTCGGTGGAGCCGGGCGCGGAGGGGCCGGAGCGACAGGTCCGGCTTGGCGTGGGCGTGCTTAGCGGCCGAACCAATCGGCTAGCCGACCTCGCGTCAGGCTCTGTCGTCAACAGCCCACAGGAACTGGTTGACCCAGCGCGGTGCAGGATATGGGATCGGCATAACCGCGATTATGCGGCCCTCAACGAACTGCGCTGCAACGACCTGATCGAAAGCATCGTTGCGCAAGGCAAGCAGGAGGTCCCCGCGATCGTGCGGCGGATATCCGGCGATCCGGATCACGATTTCGAAGTTATCTGCGGTGCGCGTAGGCATTGGGCCGTAAGCTGGCTGCGTGGCAACAATCATCCAGAAGTGCGTTACCTTGTCGAGATTCGTGACCTCACGGACGAACAGGCATTCAGGGTTTCCGATCTGGAGAACCGCGCCCGCGTTGACCTGAGCGATCTGGAGCGCGCGCGAGATTACCTTCAGGCGTTGGACTTGTATTATGGCGGCCGCCAGAAAGACATGGCGCGCCGGCTCAACCAGTCCGAGGCGTGGTTGAGCCGCTATCTTGATCTGGCGCGGCTGCCTGTCGATGTCGTCGCAGCGTTCGCCGATCCCTTCGAGTTGAAGATCTCGCATATCGGACAGCTGAAGCCGGCTCTCAAAGGAGACGACAATCGCGCCGCGCTTCTGCTCGAAGCACGCCGTATCGCTTCGGCGCGAGCGGAAGCCGATGCGGGGGAAGGGCTCCCGATCACGGCCCCCGAAACGATCAAGGTGCTGCTCGCTGCGGCGAACAAGCCGCTCGCTGTTCGTGAAAAGACGCCTGTGGCGAAGGCCCCCAAGAAGACAGGTTCGGAAGCTGTTGTCGTGCGCAGCCCATCGGGCGTTGCGCTGCTGAGGATCGATGGCAAGGACCGGCGGGGTGTCAGCGTAACCTTGCTGAGCAAAGGCGGTGGATCGCGCGCCGAGGCGGAGGCGGCACTGAAGGACATACTCGATCATCACTGGCCGGTTTGATCTGAACCCAATGCATCCAGGCGAACGAGAACATATGCAGAAAACCCGAGGAAAGCCCGCAAAGGGGGGCTGTGGCGCGAATCGTCCACTAGCAAGCATTGGTCCGTAGAAGCTCAGTTTCGGCGTTCAGCGGGCTTCTGAGAGAACATTTTTCCGGACTCATTTGCCAAAATTTGTCGCGCCTAGCCCCTTCGGCCAGACCCAATCGCGGACCGGCGGTCGAATAGACTGTCACTATCCCATGCATCGCCCGAGTGATGACGGTGGGTGAGACCGGGTCGGCCCGGTCGCGCGCAAACCGCCCTGTCCGAATTAGGGGATGGCTTCCAGCGACCAGTCGCATTCACGCGCTTTTGGCCAGCGGCTCTCGTTCGCGCCCGGTGGCCATATGCTCAACCATGCATTTCACCTGCTGAGCGAACGATGTGCGATCCGCAACTAGCGCAAGATGGGCGGATCGAGTCCGAAAGAAGGCCGGCCTGGGGCAGGGCAAAGCCTCGCCAGGCTCTCATGCCTGTGAGGGGAGGGGACAGGAATTCATCGTTTGAAACCTGCCTCGTAGTTTCGACCTTCAACTGCGCTATTGCATCGCCCAGCGTTTCTCCTTTTCCACTCTCAGATCGGCGAGCTCGGTCCGATGCTGATCGAGCGATGTGCGGGCGTCGAGGCACGTGACCGTCAATAGCTCGCGAAGCGCGGGATGACTGAAGCTTAGAGGATCTGTCCGACCGTCTTTTTCGAGAAAGGCGAGTTCACATCTTGTGACGGAACGGACCTCGGCGGGAAGTTTTCTGTCCTCAAAGAAAAAATAAGCGAAATCAAGGACATGCCTCTGGATGTATAGCTAATCGTAAATAGATGTACATCTACTAGTAGGGTACGCCACACCGACTATCGATAATCGTTACCTATCGATAGTGACATGACCTGAAATCCGCGATAGCATCGCGAAATGGCCGTATCCCAAACCCCTGGGCTTCCCGCTCGCCCCACCGTCCCTGCCCAGATGGCCGAGGCTGAGATCGTCACCGTCGTCGCACCGGGCCGTGCCCGACTGCCCCGGCGATCCGCTGGCTATGCTCTCGACCGGGTCGCACAACTGACTCGGCTCATCACGAGCTTGCTGGCTACCGGATCGAGCATCGACCAGCTTGCGTACCGCAAAAGTCTCGAAGCTCGCGCTCCCGCCAGCGTGAAGGCCCTTGCCAACGACTTGGCCTGTTATGCCGGATTCTGTGGTCGGGCAGGCGGGATCGGGCTTCCAGCGACCGAAGCGCGTATTGTTGCGTTCGTCGAAGATTGCGAGGGCAGGGGGCTCAAGCCGGCGACCGTCGGTCGCCGCCTCGCTTCCTTGGCGACGGTCCATGGTCTGCTCGGCGTCGCGAACCCCGTGACCGGACCGATTGTGCGTGACGCGCTGCGCGGGTTTCGCCGGCGCTTCGGCGCCGGTCAGCGCCAGGCCGGTGCGCTGCGCTATGGCGATGGGGTGGGAGGAGAGACGGCCAAGGGCTTTACGCTCAGCACGCTGCTCGAGGCTTGTCCTGGCAATGTCGCGGGCCTGCGCGATGCAGCGCTGCTCTCGGTCGGTTACGATGCCGGCTTGCGGGTCTCCGAACTGGTGACGATCGCCTGTGAGCACGTCGCGGAGCAGGAGGATGGTTCTGGGCTGTTCGTCATTCCGCGCTCGAAGACCGATCAGGAGGGCAGGGGGGCCACTGCTTGGCTATCGCCCGATACCATGCGCCGGGTCACAGCCTGGCGGCTCGAAGCCGGTATCGTAAATGGGCCGCTGTTCCGGCGGGTTGCGGTGATACGCACCCAGGCCCGGCCCGCCCGGCGCGCCCGGGCCTTGTCCGAGCTGCAGGGGAACGCGCGCTGGGACCCGGCGGCGCTGCGGCCGCAATCGGCAAAGCCGGCAGCGGTGACTTATGCGATCGGCGAGACGCCGCTGACCGCGGCTGCCGTGCGCCAGATCCTCAAGCGCACGGCGCGCCGTGCGGCGAACGAAGGACTGGTGGCGCTGTTCGGCGACGATCTCGAAGCTGCGATTGCTGCTCTTAGCACGCATTCCCTGCGCGTGGGTTTGACCCAGGACCTGTTTGCCAGCGGGGAGGATGCCGGGCCGATCGCCCAGGCGCTGCGCTGGACCTCGACCGCCACCGCGCTGCGGTACGGCCGCAACCTGTTGCCTTCGTCGGGGGCAACGGCGCGGATGCTCAACAAAATCCGCGAATAACAGGGTGACCGTCTGCTGACGACTACAACATTTGATGATCATGGAGCAGGGTTTTGCCAACAACAAGCCGTGTTGTTGTTGATTGACGATCATCAACCGCTTCTGGCGGCGGGCCTGCGCGATCGCGCAGTGCTTTAGCCTTCGAGCATTCCAATCGCGTAGGCGTCAATCAGGATTCGTTCAGGATTCGTTCCCCCGCGGTGAGGTGGTGAGGAACTGGAAGGGATCATGGATGCGCGGCGCTCAAAAAGCCCGCTGTCGTTTTCTCTAAACCTCCGGATTCCTTGTCACTCAGGCGCTGGGTTTCTAGTGTTCTCGCGTCTATTTGGTGGCGCGAGTGACTGGGATTTCGAAGTCGAGCCGCTGTGACATACGCAATCGGTGAGACAGCACTGACTGCCGCCGCAGTTCGCTAGATCCTCAAGCGCACCGCACGCCGTGCTGCGAACGAGGGGCTGGTCGCTTTATTTGGGCTGAGCTCGATGCGGCTATCGCCGAACTCAGCTCCCACTCGCTGCGGGTAGGCTTGACTGTAGCGCGACGATTACGGAGTCCGGTCGGCGTCGTTTTGTCCGCAATTGACCATTGCGGGCCTTCGTCCACCAGGTGCGTGAGGGACAGCGCGCGCCGCATGCGTCCGACCAGCCGGGCCATGAGTTCAAACAGGTCCGCTTGCGGGTCGCCGAGGATCCGAAACTCGTAGCCGCAGCGCTCGCCGTCCTGAACTTCAAAGGCTTCGAGCGTCGCCCGGTCGCCCAAAAGCAACAGCAGGAAATGAAACCTGTGCGTTCGCCCCGCTGCGTCCGACATGTCGATAGGTTGGAAGGAAACTTGCTCGAGCTCGAACGGATCAAGGCCGGCGACCTCTTTATTGAAGCAGCGGCTGCAAAGATCCCGGTAACCTGCTTCGATCGAACCAAAGTGGATCACATCGTAGCTGGCGACGCGTGCCTGACAGGCATGGCACTGGACTTCAGCCCCGGCGCAAAGACGAACCATCAGGCTGACTGTCCCTTGTCGCTTAACAGCACTCCAACGTGTTCGCACCACGAGATGAGCGCTGCCTCAGTCTCCTGCGCTTCGAACGCATACCATTTGTCGAGAATACCTTTCGCCCGTAGCAACTGCTTGAACCTGCTGTAGGCGTCTTTCCGGCTGAAGATCTCCGTAGCTTCGTGTAAAAATCCCGGAAGCTCGTCAGCGACGAACGCCATGGCTAGCCGCCTGCCAGGTATTAGGTCCCGCCTATGGGGGACCTGAAGATATCCCGCCAGATCGGGATCATCAGGGAGTGCTGCTCCCGTTTCCAAATCGGCCTCTTCCGACACCAACACGATGCAGCCTGTTGCTTTACAGATATAGGCCTCGTGTTCGTCGAGGTTCGAGACGCTCACGAATTCGAAAGCGTCGACTAATTCGCCCAACTCTATGGGGGCGGTGGCGGGCGTCGCGGTTGGCACACTCCGGGCTCCGGGCTCAGTATGCAAGAATAGCATCAAGCGCAGATGGTGAAAGGTTCGGCAGACCGCCACGCCTTGCGTCCTTTCGGCAGAACCCGCAGTTCGCCAAACTATGAGTATCAGCTAGACTGGGAAAGTGCCGCTTTTTCCGCCTCACGCTGACTTTCCATCATTTCAACCTCACGTTGCACGATTTCACGGATGAACTTCGCGCGACGATTGGGGCCGATCAGATCGTCAATCCGCTCGGCCAAGCCGTCGGGCAAACGAACGACGGTTGTTTTAACTCCAAGCGGCGGTCTTCCCATGGGAGTGTCCTAGCTGCCCATCGCGCGCTTTCAATTGCAAGGTCTATAATAGATATCGGGTATTGCAAATTAGCTCTGATTTGTGCGATAAGCGATATCGGAAAACTTTAGCGGCATACGGAGCGGTAGAGCATGAACGATGGAGGCGCAGCAGTGGCGAGCCCTGTTAACTCTTCTCGCGAATCGAAGAACGGCACATCGAGACGCAATATGCTGCGCGGATTGGCGGCCACGCCAGTCGCGGTAAAGGGAATATGCCCCCCGTGGGCGAAGGGGTTGGAGCAGCTTCACAGCCACCATGAAGACGAACCCGCGAAGCTGGTGAGAACAAAGGAGGGACGAAACGAAAGTCGATTTCGCTACCAAAGGGCCGAACAATGGATGGCGAGCCTCGAAACGGGCTTCCTCACCGAACTGCGATTTGCCCGTGAAGCGCTGCACCATGTGGGCTTCGTCACTCAGCAAGCGCTGTGTGCCTATCTTCTGGACATGGGTTTTGCTGACGCTTGGAACGCGCGCCACATCAAGCAGGACATTGCCAAGGCGCTTGCCTATGCCAATGCCAGTGGTTTCCCTCATGATTGCCCCGACATGGCGCGGCTCGCGGCCGTGCTCTCGCCCTACTGGAAGTGGGGCTATCATTACGATCCGTGGGACAAGGGCCGGCCGGACGCGGGCGGCTTCGTTCCTGGGACGATCGTCCCTCTTGCGCGCACTTTGCTGGACCGCGTGCATGACCTGACCGGGCATCCACGTCCCAAAGGCTGGCACCGTGAGCGGCAGGAGACGCGGTCATGATGCTGCGCACTGAAATGGACCATATCCCTTTACCGATCCGCGACGAGCTTCTTCATGTGGCCTCGGTTCTGTTCGAGGCCTTCGCCGAGACGACCAAAGGCAGGCTGTCCGAGCACTACCGGGCCGGCCGTATCCTTTCTCTCGTCCTGCATGGTCCTCATGCCGAATGCGATTGGGAGGATGTCGCGCCTGGCGAGGCTTACCGCCTGCTCGCGATCGTCAATTATCCCCGGCTTGCACGCAGCGAGCGCGACTGGAAGATCGTTCGCGACCGTCTCCGGCGGGCATGGGAATTTGGCGAGATCACCCGGCCGGTACGATTGGCCGTCGAAAGTCTCGAACGCTTGAACGGCGCCCTCATTGACGGCGTTCCCTACTTCGTCACCATCGCGGAGCGCGGGATCGCACTTTACCAGATGGACGGATTTCAGCTGCGATCGCCGCGCCGCCTTGAGGTGCAGGATCAGTCTGTTCGGGGCATCGCGCAATTTGTGGGCTGGCACCGGCGGGGATGTGGCTTTCTGGCGGGTGCAGGCTTCTACCGCGATCGGGGCGACGCACCTCTGGCGGCACTATTGCTGCATCAGGCGTGCGAGCATTTCTATCAAGCCGTGCTGTGGTCGATTAACTTCCATGGCCCAAGGACCCATGCGCTCGAGGAACTGCGCGAAGCTGCCGAAGCACTGGCCCCGGGCTTACGCGCTGCATGGCCGCGGGACACCCGGTTCGAACGGCGCGCTTTCGGCTGCATCCGCCGTGCCTATGTCGAGGCGCGCTATAAATCGTCCTTCCGCATAACGATGGAGGAACTGACATGGGCGTTGGAGCGGGTAAAGCTATTGGGAGAAGGGGCGGCGAGGGCCTGTGCGGACCATCAGGCCCTACTTGTTTCAGGCTCGCCCCCTTCCTTGCTTCCTGCGCCTGCACGACAGGCGACCGGGGCAGCGCCTGCCCGGTTCGGCTCTCGAATCCCGACGTTGCATCGATCGAGAGGGATGGCACGCCAGGCAGCGCCGCCGCGGGTACGCTGGAACCGCCTGATCCGCATTCGTCTTCTGTGGCGGCGAAGTCGCTTCACCCCGTGGGCCGACCATGTCCCTCACATCGTCATCGGTCTGTGTCTTTTTATAGCCGGCGCCGAGGCGGCTGTGTGGCAGGCAAGATCCTTTGATCCGTCTCACGTGACCCGTTCCGGACCGGCCGACCCTTCCGCCGTACTGGACTTCGACATTCGCGCCGACACTGTGCTCGGCGCAGTCATGGAGATTGCCGATCGTGCGGGCTACCGGGTCAACGCAAGCGAGGACATTTGGGACATGCGATGGACAGGGGCCTACCGCGCCAAGGCCACCATCTTCGATGCACTGGCGGATATTCTCTACGGCTCCGGCCTCTGCCCGGCGATCCAGGGTGACGCCATCACCGTGCGCTACTGCTACAGGAGCAGCCCGCCCGTAGTCGCCGCGGCCGAAAATCAGGAGGATCCAGACTGAGGTCTACACCTGCAGGTCCTGCTCGAGCCTGCCAGAGGGCTAATGCATCCCGCCCACTAGACCCCTGGATCCTCGACTTCGTCATAACCGCTCCAGCCTGACCACCCAGGAATTTGCCCTAATTATGCATCGGAAATGATCAACAAACGCATAATGTTTATCAATATGAAGATTAAAGAGATAGAGCTATGCCTGCTTCGTCGTGAACAAAAGCTGGTTCGTAATGCTTGACGAGCGTGCCGGTGACACATGTAGGCGAGCAACGTTCGCAGCAGCATCTCGCCATCGATACGGTCGTCTTCACACGGCGCGTGGCGGGAAACCGCAATCGATGCCGGATCGACGACGTAGCTCTCGATTCCCTCAGCCTCCAGCCTCCGATGAAGCCAGAAGCTATCGAGGCCAGCCTCCTGGATCACAACAAAGCCATAGCGCGTATCCGTGCGAGCCTCCGCCTTGCGCTGCACCTCGGCGAAGCGGGCAAGCAGCTTGGCAACATCCCTTGCGGCTACGGTGAACTTCGACATCTTCTCGCCGTTCCCCGGCGCCAGAGACGTCATCAGCCATTTTGATTGCGAAAGTTCCAGCGAGATGAAAATCGCGCTAAGCTGGGTGCGAACAGCGGACGTCGCTTTGGATCGGTCGGCTTCAACAAGCATGTCGGTCTCCAGAATTGGTTGTTTAGCGAGAGCAGTCTGGCAGAGCGCCGCTCGCTGTTCACCTCCTCATGGATCTCGACGAACTCTTGCCGTGGAACTGGAAGACTGCTCAGCAGCAGGCCGCCGAGGAACTCGCCGCCTGAACTGTTAGTGTCTGATTCAAAATTGCGGGCATCGAGGTCAGAGCCTTGCGATGCGGCGAGCATATAGCTGGATTGATGCGATAAAGAGCCAGGCGGTGGCCGACGCGATGGTTTCCTCGAAGTCCTTTGCCAGACGCCGGTTGCGGCTCAGCCAGGCGAGCGTTCGTTCGACGACCCAGCGTCGGGACAGGACCTCGAAGCCCTTGGCAGTATCGGACCGTTTGATGATTTCGACGGTCCACTTTCCGATCCGGCGCAGGGCATCCTTGAGCTTGTCTCCGGCATAGCCGCCGTCTGCAAACACATGACGGAGCCAGGGGAAGCGCCTGACGATTTCTCCAAGGACCAGCGGTGCCCCGTCCCGGTCCTAGATGTCGGCGGCGTGCACAACGGCATGGACAAGATTTCCATCGGTGTCGGTCAGGATGTGCCGTTTGCGTCCTTTGACCTTTTTCCCTGCATCGTAACCGCACAGGCCACCGCTTTCGGTCGTCTTCACTGACTGGCTGTCGATCACGCCAGCGCTGGGCGAAGCCTCTCGGCCATCAGCTTCGCGAGCCATCATCAACAAGGTGTGATTTATCGTCAGCCACAGCCCGTTGTCTCGCCACAAGTAGAACCAATGCCGCACGCTCGACACCGGCGGAAAGCAAGGCGGCAGCATCCGCCATGGCAGGCCTCCGCGCAGTAGGTACAGAATTGCCTCCACAATGCGCCGCAATGGCCACTTGCGGGGCCGTCCGACACGAGACGCAGGTGGAAGCAATGGCTCCAGCAGCGCTCACTCGGCATCCGTCAAATCGCTTGGCAAAGCCAGCACGCTTCGCGCATGAAGAGCGCGAGTGGTATCGGTCCACATCGTTGAATCCATGGTAGTTTTTGGCGAAACCCATGAATCAACGACAGGCCAACGCGTCAAGCTAACCTGCTGATACCACTCAACTTATTTTCTGATCAGTCTCTTAGACCGAGGGCTTGCTTCTTGCGCAGAACAGTCCCTGAAATAGCTGCTCGCAGCGCTCACGGCCGGCTGAGGTCAACACTACCAACTTCGCCTTGCCCACGGGATTGTGGATCAATCCTTGCTCGTACAAGCGTCCCAGTGCGCCCCAATCAAAGGACTTCCAGGCTCGACAGGTCCCTGACATCCGATCCAGGTCGTGCAGCGTCAAAAACATCAGAGCCAGGACCGCCTCATCAATCCGGTCGGTGTCTATATCCCGCTCTTCCATAGGCAGCTCCTCGCGGCGCTGCCGATAATCTCACATCTTGACCCTCAGCTCCACTGCGTCTGCTATCGGATACGTACCATATGATCCGCAAAAGCACGAATTCAAATGACAAACTCAAGCCGACCGGGCACCCGCAGACAGGCTCCTTGCTCAAATTCGTGCTTTCGCGGATAATATGAAGTGGCGCAAATTCGTGCTTTCGCGGATGAAGTCGCCGACTAACGATTGGAATGTGGTTCATGGCCGAGCGCAAAGCTAAGACCGACCAGCGCGATCTGTTTTTCCTCGATAGCCCGCTGATGACGGAGGTTCGCGGAGAGCGATCGCTGATGGCCTATCCTTTCTTTTCCCTGAGCAAGGGCAAATGGACAAAGCCCCTCGCCTACAAGACCGATGCTGTCTCGATCGAGATCGTGCCCAACGCTAATGGGGCAGCAACGATCTATGACAAGGAAATTGTGCTCTACATCGCCAGCCTGATGATAGCCAAACTCGAGGCGGGGGAAGAGGTCTCGCCAGATTTCTATTTCACCGCGCATGACCTTTTCTGCGTCACGGGCAACAACCCCTCTGCCCGCTCCTATGCGCGGCTCTCACAGGCGCTTGAGCGCCTCCAGGGCACGCAGATTAAGACTAACATCGAAACCGGCGGACAGGGCCAAGAAGGCTATTTCTCATGGCTGTCTGAAGCCCTGCTCTACTACTCCCGGTCTGAAGACGGTAAGCGTGAGCGTCGCTTAAAAGCGGTACGCGTGCGGCTTTGCGACTGGCTGTATCGCGCAATCCTGCGCGATCGGCAGGTGTTGGATTATGCCGGCACCTATTTTCAGTTGGGTCCAATTGAGCGGCGGCTGTATGAAATCGCACGGTCCTCCTGCGGGGATGGACCGTACGAAATCGAGTTGGACGAGCTTCGGCTCCAACTCGGGTATCAGAACTCCCTGCCCCACTTCCGACATGCGCTCAAAGGCATTGCTGAACACAATTCCATCCCGGATTACATGATCTCGCTGACGGAAAGCGTGCCGCTTGGCGACAAGCCTAAGGGGCGTGGGCGTCGTGCTGCCCATTGCCTGGTGCTGATCCAGGCTAAGCCCAAGGCACTTGTTGGCGAGATCCTCGCCGATTGATTCGAAGTCGCACATTCGGCGCGCTTTAAATCATCCGCGATAGCACGAACTCTGCTGATCAATTCCTCCGTGATAGCACGAATTGACCCTTGGAATTCCTCCGCGATAGCACGAAGTTTCGCGAATTCCTCCGCGATAGCACGAGCTTTTTCGTCATTTCCTCCGCGATAGCACGAACCGTAAGGCCTTACGCGGCTTACGGATTGCTGCGAATATGGCTGCGCCAGCACGGGGCTGGTTTGGATCGGAATGAAGGGGTGGCTGTGACCACATAAGAGAAAGCCCGGCACGAAGGCCGGGCATCCCATTTGGATAGTGGAGCGACGTCGCCAAACGTCGAACCGGGTACAACACCCCTTCTCCATACTCCATCTCGAACCTGGTTTCAAGGATGCGCGCTTCGCGCCACGCCCTCTTTTTGCCTGGTGACGGCCCTCTGTACGGAGGGACGAATGGCGACGCTTACTCTCGGCAATGCGCTCTTGAGTGCATTTGCGGGTACTAAACTGCAGCGCCACAAGGCGAGATCGGGGGCTCCGCACCCTACGGGCGCGCGCGTCCTGCGCGACAGTGTCGAAGCCGGCACGTTTGAGCATGTTTTCTTTGTAGCGCCCGCCAAGGGTGAAACCGACCGCCAGTTGCGGGCCGCGCGCCGTATCCTGGATGCGGGGCGCCAACTGCGTAGCGAAGCTCGCCGCGATGGTCGCACCCTCACCTCTCGCGAACGGCTACTGACCACATTTACAAGCGCCAGCTTGCGCGTCTTCGAGGAAATCCTGACCCTTTCTCGGTTGAACAAGGGGCGCGTATATCCAAGCTACGATTACCTAGCGAAAGCGACGAGCCTGGGTCGGGCGACGGTGGCGCGATCTTTACGCATTCTCGAGGAAATCGGGTTTCTCGTGCGGCAAAGGCGCTTCAAGCGGCTCGAAGATGCCCAAGGCCCCGGACCCCGGTTTGAGCAGACGTCGAATGCTTACCGGACATTCCTCCCCAAACTCGCTCTGGACTATCTTCCCCGTTGGATGCGCCCTGCCCCAATTCCAGACGATGTTGAGCACCAGGAGATGCGCCATGCGGAGGAAATGGAGCATATGCGTTCGCAGCTCACATGCAGAGAATTGGCGGAGACGACCGTCAACGGACCGCTTGGCAAGGTTCTTGCGCGTTTGGGCGCTGCGCTCGACAGGCAAGAGCGCGAGTATCAAATTGATACGCAACCGCTACCTAATAAATTTATAAGTAAGCCGATTCAGATGAATTGGCCTAGCCGGCCAATAAGCAATGTCTGACGACACCCACAAAACGCACCCTCCTCATCAAAAAAAACGTGACTCAAGGACGCAAAGTCAACGCACCGCTACGCGGCGCGAGTGCTCCCGGGAGGAGCATGCGGCTTAGGCGGCCTTCGAAATTGGCTTTGTGTCACGTGAAGCGTGGTTTCAGCGCTAAATCAAAGCGTCGCTTGCATTGAAGTCCCCGATCGTGTCCCGCGGAGTGGTGTAGGTTGTGAGGGTAGCGAAGCTGACCGGGCGCGCGCTCACCAATAAAGCGCTGTAGCGGCCGGTCAGTTTCGCGGGTGGTCATCGGCGAACTTCGGATAAGCTTGGGTTGCGAAACTCAACTTACGGAGACACCGATGACCAAGGACATGATGGACGTACAGGCCTTGATTGGAAAGACGGCTGATGGCGATTTTCTGCGCGAGATGATCGGCTTTGCGGCGCAGCGGCTGATGGAGATGGAGGTCGGGGAACGCACCGGCGCGGCGTACGGCGAGAAGGATCCGGAACGCGTCGCTCAGCGCAACGGCTACCGTGAGCGGGACTGGGAGACTCGGGCCGGCACGGTGGAGCTGCGGATTCCAAAGCTGCGCAAAGGCACCTACTTTCCTGGGTTTCTGGAACCGCGCCGGATGGCGGAGAAGGCACTGACCGCCGTCATCCAGGCGGCGTATATCCAAGGGATTTCGACACGATCAGTCGACGACCTGGTCAAAGCCATGGGCATGAGCGGCATCTCAAAGAGCCAAGTGAGCCGGCTGTGTGAAGAAATCGACGTCCGCGTAAAAGCATTCCTCGATCGGCCAATCGAGGGCGACTGGCCTTACGTCTGGCTGGATGCCACCTACATCAAGGTTCGCCGCGCTGGCCGGATCGTATCGGTTGCCGTGATCATCGCGGTCGGCGTGAACAGCGACGGCCGCCGCGAGGTGCTTGGCATGACGATCGGCCACTCCGAGGCCGAGGTCTTCTGGACCGAGTTCCTGCGCAGTCTGGCCCGGCGGGGCCTGCGCGGCGTGAAGCTGGTGATCTCGGATGCCCATGAGGGCATCAAGGCGTCTGTCGCCAAGGTCTTGAGCGCCACCTGGCAGCGGTGCCGTGTCCACTTCATGCGCAATGCCTTGGCGTACGCTGGCAAGAGTGGCCGCCGCGTCGTCTCGGCGTTCATCGCCACAGCCTTTGCCCAGGACACACCCGAAACGGCGAAAAGCCAGTGGCGCTCGGTCGCAGATCAGCTGCGGTCTTCCGTCCCGAAGCTGTCCGCTCTGATGGATAGCGCCGAGGAGGATGTCCTGGCGTACATGACATTCCCAACCCAGCATCGCACCAAGCTTCATTCCAACAACCCCATCGAGCGCCTCAATGGCGAGATCAAGCGCCGGACAGAGGTAGTCGGGATATTCCCCAACGAAGAAGCCATAACCCGGCTCGTCGGCGCTATCCTGCTGGAACAGAACGATGTGTATGGACCAGCCCCACCTTGCAACCCGGCTGGCCGGAGATCGACGTGGCAGCGCCCTCGATCCTACACCACGCAATGGGACACGATCGAAGCCCCCCTTTTATCGATCTGTCTGGTGGAGAAGCAGTCTGGAGCAAACCTGAAAGTCTGACCCCATTTCAATCGAGGTTTGAAATCCAGCGGCACGAAAATCTGGGCTGAAAGATATCCTTAAGATATCTTATGGATATAGCTATCCAGGCTATAGAATATATATCGCATTTTAATATGCATTATTTTGGGTTGTTTAACCAGAGGTCTGCTGACCAGTCGGCCCATTCAAAACCTTGGCCAGATGGCCTATTCGATCTACCTTTCGCACATGCTGGTGATCGTGCTCAGCCTTGCATTGCTCAACAGGCTGGGACTGGCTGCTTCGCCCGGCTCCGCGCCCCTGCTGGTGATGGTCCTTGGTCGGAACCCTGGCAGTGTCCACGGTGAGTTTCCGCCTCGTGGAGAAGCCGTTTCACGAAGTGGGACGGCGCCTGCAAGACCGGCGGCGGGAAGCGGCGACGTAGATCCGCCCTGCCCGCGGCCCCCAGGCGTACTCCCGTGCGCGATCGCGGGCCTGTGACGGTCACAAAGGCGCCAACATTATAGATATTCCCTGTGATCTGGATACCATTGTGTTTTCCCCTGGGAAACAGGGTGAACGGGATCACGTTGTGCAGGTGCAGCATAAAGCCGTTGACTGCATCGGCTTTGAGTTGGATTAGGCGGAACTACATATTCAGGAATTGGTGGGGAAGCCGCACACTGCATGTCGGCTGAACCAGTTGCGGGCACAGGTGGTCTTGAATGAAAATTGCTGTCTTCGGACTGGGTTACGTAGGGCTGTCGAATGCGGTGCTGCTGGCTCAGCACAACGAAGTCGTTGCGGTGGATATCACCGCCCAGCGGGTGGAAATGCTCAACGCGCGCAAATCCCCGATCCACGACGCGGAGCTTGAGGACTTCCTGGCCACCCGCGAACTCAACCTCACAGCGACGTTCGATCCGCAAGCAGCGATCGCTGGGGCCGACTACGTCATCGTCGCCACGCCGACCAACTACGACGTCGAAACCAACAAGTTCGACACGTCGTCGGTCGAAGCGGTGATCGCGCAGACCGTCGCGACGAACACGACCGCAACCATCGTCATCAAGTCCACCATCCCGGTCGGCTTCGTCGACGACGTGAACGCGCGCCTGAACACGAAGCAGGTGATCTTCAGCCCCGAATTCCTGCGTGAAGGGCGCGCGCTGTACGACAATCTCCACCCTTCCCGCATCATCGTGGGCGAGCAGTCGGAGCGGGCGCGCATCTTTGCCGACCTGCTGGTACAGAGCGCGCAGAAGCAGGACATCCCGGTCCTGTTCACCGGCGCGCGCGAGGCGGAGGCGACCAAGCTGTTCGCCAACACCTACCTTGCCATGCGCGTCGCGTTCTTCAACGAACTGGACAGCTACGCCATCGCCGGCGACATGAACACGCGCCAGATCATCGAGGGCGTCAGCCTCGATCCGCGCATCGGTGGACACTACAACAACCCCAGTTTCGGCTACGGCGGCTATTGCCTGCCCAAGGATACCAAGCAGCTGCTGGCGAACTATTTGCAGGTGCCCCAGAACCTGATGCGCGCGATCGTCGATGCCAACCGCACCCGCAAGGACTTCCTGGCCGACCAGATCATCGCGCGCGGCCCCGCGAAAGTGGGTATCTACCGCCTTGTCATGAAGGCGGGATCGGATAACTTTCGCCAGTCCTCGATCCAGGGCATCATGAAGCGCATCAAGGCCAAGGGTATCGAAGTGGTGATCTACGAACCGGCCATGGCCGAGGACAGCTTCTTTGGATCGAAAGTCGTGCGCGACCTCGATGCGTTCAAAAGCGAATGCGACGTCATCGTCGCCAACCGTATGACCCCCTCCATCGAGGACGTGCAGGGCAAAGTCTTCACCCGCGATCTTTTCGGTTCGGACTGATCGTTGGGTGCCGGACACAAAAGGCTGGTGGATTTTTCCCAGATTCCCCGCCAGTTTGAAAGGAACGGGCTTTGAGCGGCAAGAAAGTGGCACTTATCACGGGTGTGACGGGGCAGGATGGCTCCTATCTCGCGGAATTCCTGCTTGAGAAGAGCTACGAAGTCCACGGTATTAAGCGCCGCGCGAAGAAATGGTCGGCGCTGACCTCAAGGTCAGCCAAACGCCATGCCCTGCTTAAGGCGCACGGCTACGAACTGCCCGTCTCGCTTGAATCCTGATCGGGAGCACTGACGCCATGCGCATCTACGTTGCCGGCCATCGCGGGATGGTGGGAGGCGCGATCAGCCGCAAGCTGCGCGAGCGCGGGGTCGAGGTCGTCACCCGCACCCACGCCGAGTTGGACCTGACGGACCAGGTCGCGGTGCGCGATTTCTTCGCCGCCGAGCGGGTGGATGGCGTCGTGCTGGCCGCCGCCAAAGTCGGCGGCATCCACGCGAACAACACTTATCCGGCGCAGTTCATCTACGAAAACCTCATGATCGAGGCGAACGTGGTGCATCAGGCCTATGCGGTGGGCGTGCGCAAGCTGCTGTTCCTAGGCTCCTCGTGCATCTACCCGCGCGCAGTGGAACAGCCCATGCGCGAGGATGCGCTGCTGACCGGCATTCTGGAGCCGACCAACGAGCCCTACGCGATCGCCAAGATCGCCGGGATCAAGCTGTGCGAAAGCTACAACCGCCAGTACGGCACCGACTATCGCAGCGTCATGCCGACCAACCTCTACGGTCCGGGCGACAATTTCCACCCGGAAAACAGCCACGTCATGCCTGCCATGATTCGCCGTTTCCACGAAGCCGTGCAGCGCGGCGCCGACGAAGTGGTGGTCTGGGGCACCGGCACGCCGATGCGCGAATTCCTCCACGTCGACGACATGGCCGAAGCCTCCCTGTTTGTGCTCGACCTGCCCGCCGACATCTACGAGGCGAACACCGAGCCGATGCTCAGCCACATCAACGTGGGCTACGGCGAGGATGTTTCGATCGGTGCCCTCGCCCGCCTCGTCGCGCGGGTGACCGGCTTCACCGGCCGCATCGCGTTCGACGCCACCAAGCCTGACGGCACCATGCGCAAGCTCATGGATTCCGGCCGCCTCAGGGCCATGGGATGGAAACCCGATGTCGCCCTCGAAGACGGCGTGCGCGAAACGTACGCCTGGTTCCTCGAACATGCGGTTCGGGAGGGCTGAGCGCGTCGTGCAACGGGTTACCACGCAAGTCATCGGCACGCCGATCGATGCCATCAACATCCCCGATGTGGTGGCCCGGATCATGGAATGGGCCAGGGTCCGCTCCTCGCGCTATGTGTGCATCTGCAATGTCCACTCGCTGGTCACGGCGCGGCAGGACCCGGCGTTCCGGACGGTTCTGGACCAGTCAGACCTCAACACCGCCGATGGCGTGCCGCTGGTCTGGGGCGTCCGGGCGGCGGGCCATCCCGGCCAGCAGCGCGTGGCCGGGCCGGACCTGATTGATCCGCTGTGCCGCGCCGCCGCGCGTGAAGGCGTCTCGGTCTTCCTGTATGGCAGCACGCCAGAAACGCTGGCCGGTTTCCGCGACAAGCTGACGGCCGATCACCCCGGCCTGACTATCGCAGGCGCCATCTCTCCTCCGTTCCGCATCCTAACCGATGCGGAGAAGAGAGAGATCGTCGCCACGATCGAGGCATCCGGTGCAGGCATCGTGTGGGTAGGCCTAGGCTGTCCCAAGCAGGAGAAGTGGATGTGGGAACACCGCCCGAAACTGAACGCGGTGATGATCGGTGTGGGAGCGGCGTTCGACTACGAAATCGGCCGTATCCGCCGCGCGCCGGGCTGGATGCAGCGCGCCGGGCTGGAATGGGCCTACCGCCTTGCTCAGGAGCCGCGCCGCCTGTTCAAGCGCTATGCGGTGACCAACACGCTATTCGTCGCCCTCTACGCGAAAGACGCGCTGCGCCGCCGGTCTGGCGCGGCAAAGTGAGCGGCAGGCGCCCGTTCGTGA
>Ga0247734_1001451_pt1 | contig 18040 bp, 21 predicted proteins | sample UWRJL103311B2_FD_180933 | JGI IMG/M metagenome (GOLD analysis project Ga0247734, IMG submission 180933) | Plant litter microbial communities from Arlington Agricultural Research Station in Wisconsin, United States - UWRJ-L103-311B-2 | ecosystem: Environmental > Terrestrial > Plant litter >... | reverse complement strand
GGACTCGTCGATGTAGTCTACGCCTATTGCTTCAAGGATCTGTTCACTGTTTAGAAAGACTCTTTCTTTGTAGAGGGGGCAGGGAGGAATGGTATACCTGGCACTCAACAAAGTGACCAATGCGTGCTTTGGCCATGACAGGAATAGTGACCGTGGCCATGATCTCGCGGATCATTTTTGGGTCGGACATGCGGGAGACTCCTCCTTCAGCTCTGATATCTGCTGGGACTCGTTCCAATGCCATGACAGCGACGGCACCGGCTTCTTCAGCAATTCTAGCCTATGTGAGTCAGTTACCTATATACAGTATGGTTTTTCTGCTATTGAGCAGAAGGTATAGTCTACCTACCTGTTCAGCGTTGACCACATCCATGATGACACCTCCCTTCAACATGCGCGCAAGTCCAGTCTTCATGGTGAAGCTGGACTCTTGTTCACCATTTTGGGCTGAGCCATTGGTAGTAGGTAGTGCGGTTGCCATATTGCTTATATCGTTAATCATTCCCTAGTCAACAACGAAAAATGAACAATAAAGAAGAGAGATGCAAGTAAGAAGCGAGCAGCAAGATGAAAGTCGACGTGATGGAAAGAGTAACCAGACTGAAAGGGCGTCCCGAGCCAAGACAAATGAACATGAAATTTTGCAAAGTGATGAGTCTTACATATTGTCTCCTTCCCATGTAGGGATTTATCGAATGTACAGTACCGTGGATATTCTCCATATCGGAGTACTAAAGAGCGTAGTGCATCCCCATGAGCAGCAGACAAGGAAAAGCCCGAACCAATCACTTCTCGTGCTGTTGGAAAAAAGGTTAAATCTGTTCAGCTCATTCCGCTAATCCAATTCCCTCAATTCCCTCCGGGAATGCAGGCGAGGCCAGGGCTACGGGCTTGCAGCAGCCGTTTCTTGTCCGGCCAGGAGTAAGAGAGCAGTAATAATATGTAAGTAATAAGAGTTTGTTGGGGTTGTGTGTAGTGTGGTGTGGTGTGTCAGTGCTGTGTCTGGTATGGTGGTACGCCTTGTCCTTGTCGCCTGGCTGGTGCTTCGGCTGGCTAGCTACTAATTGGGTTAAGCGCTGGCCCGAATGCCGATGCTACCCCGCCGATATCCGGCGATCCGTCAAACAGTTGGATTATGGATTATACATAAGTAATTAGGTGTGTGTGCCTAAGGCTGAACGATTACATACGAGGTACAACCCACATACGGAGTCCGGAGTATGGCTTGGCGAGCTTGGTATTTTTCACCCCTCTATTTGCCAAGACTTAACCTGATACTGAATGTTTAATAAGCGAGAACCTGGGGTTTCTGGTTACTTCGTAGTTCTGGTGGTTGGGTGTGGATGATGATGTAATGAACAGTCTCCTTTCCACCCGTCACACAGAGCCTCAACCAGAGTAAAAGGAGACCCCTACTGATCGATCTGAATGCTCTATACAACTACAAGAAACAATACAACCTCAAATTCAAATCCAAAAGCAAATTCAAAATCAAAATCAGAATGGCAACTCTCTTCCGTCCGCTATTCCGTCCCCAAGCCCTTGGTCTCGGCCTCGGTGCGACGCTTATGACTTTCCACACCATACGCCAACCGCCTATGCGTTTAGATGCCCTCACTTCGCCCGATTCTTCATACCGACGAACAGCTCAAACGCCTGTGATTCAGAAGCGAGGCGGATTGAACCCTACAGCGGTCAAACAGATTAGCAGTGGTTCGATAATAGGTCAGTTCTAGACGTTTCATACCATTCCTCTGTTGTTGCTCAGGTCCCGGTTCCACCCAGCTTTCTCCACCACTGCTCACGCCGAAGGATTTCATTCATTATTGGATTGCATGACGTGTCTGAATAGTCTAGTACTTGAATTCCAACTATAGCCTATTTTCTTCTTTCTTCTTTCTTCTCTTTTATATATATATAAAAAATCACCCTCCAGTTCTGGTCGAGCTTGTAGATGCGGAGAGCAATCTTCGTGGTGTCTCGTCTCGTGACATGGCCATCTAATCAGACTCACAAGAACCCATAGAAGCTTCATATCGAAAACAGATCCAAGAAACTAACGCATTATACATAGGGCTCTGCGCAGGCCTCGCTGTAAGCACATTCTCCAAGCCATTAGCAATAATCCTCGGTCTCCTCGTTGTCGGCATCCAAGTACTTCTTCACTCCTGTCCATTCCCTCCGCCCAAAATACTAACTACCACAGGTCGCTTCCAGCTACGGCATAAACATCGTCCCATACGATCGGCTCCAGAAATATGTCACAAGTATCAATCTCCATTCCGCGGTGCAAGACAACGTCGCATTTAAGCTCTCCTTTGGCACGACATTCGCGATGGCGGCTTTTATGAAATTTTAAAACATAGACGCAACGATCTTTGTATTTGTAGTTATAATGTAGAACAACAATGAGTAAAAGAAACATGATTGCCATTGCTATTACCATTGCTCCTGATGCTATCCTATGCTTAGTATCACTTGGTAAGTTTCGTGCCCCCTCATGCTTCCATTTGTTCCATATTCACTATATACTAATATTCTTCACTAGATTTCCTTCGTCTCTCTTTCCAACCATGCAAGAGCAACAGATCCCTTTTCAAAGGAACCGTGGGTCTTCTCGTAGATATCTTTATGGTAGTCATTTAACCACTTCTTCTCATTATCCGTCAGGAGTGTTTCATCAATCAATTTCCTGCAATATGGCACCATGGTGACATGTTCAAACCCGAGATACGGCTTGTCGCCAAATCTGTGTTTCGTTTCTACCTCTTTTACCATGATGATGTTTTCGATTCGGATTCCAAAGGATCCGTCTTCATAGTACCCTGGCTCGTTCGAAATCACGTTTCCAGGTGCCAATGGAACTTCCGAGAACTGGATTCGGGTTCCGATACCAATAGGACCTTCATGCACATTCAAATACGAACCAACGCCATGGCCCGTGCCATGTCTATAGTCCAAACCTTCTGCCTGTTCGAATATTAGATACTTATTGCCATCCTCGGAATTGTTCTACTCTTACCCAGAGAAATTGTCTTGCAAGTGTATCTAAAGCAAATCCACTAGTGCCTTTTGGAAACACCGCCACATCTAGTGCAATGTTACCTTTCAAAACCAAGGTGTATGCCTTCTTCTCCATTTCAGTCGGAGTACCAAAATGAAGTGTGCGAGTTGTATCCGTAGTTCCATCTTGATATTGGGCTCCCGAGTCACACAAGTAGATCTTCTTGGGGTCAATTATAGCACAGTTTCCTACTTCAGCCCTGACGTTTGATAGTTAGTAGGTGGGTAACTGATAATGCTTTTCAGGCAATAAACCCCTGCTTACTTATAATGGATCACAGCAGCATTTGCGCCTAGTGAGTCCGAGTGTCAGCATTGGCCCATGAATTCAGCTGGTTAATATATTAACTGACCTGTAGACGAGATTGTGTCAAAGGACAAGCCAGCAAAGAGATCCTTCTTCTTCCTTATACTTTCAAGCTCATCAGCCTACAAAATGAACGTCAGTAACCTTCATGTCACTAGAACCACAAAATATCACATCCGAAGAATATACTTACCGCCTCAACCTCACTGAGCTCCCTTTTCAAAAGTTCCTGCTCTAACCAAGCAAAATACTCGATCAAAGCAGCTCCATCTCGTACATGGCATGCTCTCATGCCTTTCAGTTCGGTCTCGTTCTTTACAGCTTTGGTATCACCGACCAGACTCCTTGCCTCTTCTACATTAGCATCACCTCCTAAAGATAACTTCAAGGCCCAGGACGCTTTGGTTGATATAGTAAACTTAGTGGTATTTTCATTTGATAGTCCTTCAACCTAAACACGTGTGAATTAGTAAATGTATGATACTTCACGCGTTAAAGGTTGGCACAAAGCTTTATTACTGACATGCAAACGTACCATCGATCGCATATCATCATAAATCTTATCGTATGGTCGGATGGACACAGCATTTTTTGTAAGGTATGCTTCGCAGTCGCGGCTCAATTTTGCCGAATCAACATATAGCGTTGCTGTGGTTGGGGTGATTGCGGCGTATGAGAAGAATACTGGGTTGTAGGGAATATCGTCACCACGCAAGTTGAACAGCCAAGCAATATCATCCAGTGCAGAAACGATCAATCCGGCGCTTTTTTTCTTTGCTAACTCTTTACGAAGTTCTTCAAGTTTCACCGAACACTCCTTCCCGGCATATTCTTGCGGAAGTACCTTCACTTGTTCCTGGGGTCTAGCAGGTCGATCTCTTCCCCAGACCATGTCCACAAGATTCTTATCTACCGCAACGAGATCCTTTCCCCCACGCTTCTTGATCTTCTCTGCAAGCTTCCGGGCGTCTGATGCACTCAGCAGGTTAGGATCAACGCCCACCACCTTACCTCCTTCTGATTGTTCTGCTGTCCACTCTTGCCAGGTCGGTACATCTTGCAGGCCTTGTTTAAGAAGTGTCCAATTATCGTTCAGTTGCTTGGTAGCTTGGTTGAAATATCTTCCGTCCGTTGCAAGGGCGGCCTTGTCCAATGTAATCACTACGCAGCCGGCAGATCCTGTAAAACCAGAAATGTATGCCCTCCTTGCATCACAAGGTGCTATGTATTCAGAAGAATGGCTATCCTCAGACGGGACGATGTAGATGTCAATTCCATGCGCTTTCATAAACTCCCTGAGCTCCGTAAGACCACCCTGGCTCGTGCTTTGCGCCATGTTCTCGAGGAGTCGGGGCGAACTGGCAGAAGAATAGTGCTGTGCTCTACTTGTGTTCGTCGTTGCAAGGGCTATGTACCTAAGCTTTTTATAACACCAGATTAGCAGCTACTTCGATACCTAGTCGAACTATATGAGGAGATTTGAAGCTAGCTACTTACTGAGGAGCTTGGATTAGGTCTTGCAAAGGCTAAAGTGTGTTGAATTGGGCATCTGGCAAAACAATGATATGTAAATGTCCTCGGTTGATTGAGCAGTTTCCCTGGTATAGATAACTTTGTCAAAGATCCACGCATTAGATGTATAAGTAGACGGTAAAGCAGGTTCTTTGAAAAGAGGACACGCTACCTTATTTAAATATTTTATCGATCTAGGAAGTGTACACAAACATTCCTAGCTCTTGTACTGTAAAGTAGCGGGGCAGGAGCTCGGCTTAAGACCACCCTTGCAAAGAAATAATGTTTGCCTCATAATATTTTAAGGCACAACATCCTGAGGTATCTGCTGATTTGATTGATGTTTGGAACATTATTCGGACTTCCCCGTAAACTAAAAGAATGTACGAATTTATTTTGTGATTGTAGAGGTTTTGGGGACAAAGGTGGAATCAAACAAATATGCTGACGATTTCTTCGCTTGCTCGACACAGCTTTATCTTTCTTTAGTCCCACAACACCATCACCAACACTGACCATGGCAAGTCTGGATAATGGGCCATTGCCCAGCTCTCTCGAAGAGGTAGAAGCGGTAAGCAAACTTTTTGGAAATTCTATGGGATGCCTTGATCACGGTTTTTCATCGTACCGTTTCAGGAATGAACGAAATAATTCCTAGATTGTGGATATCTCTCAATCTGAGATATATCAAGCACTAATGAGTTATAGTTGATTATTCAAATGTATGAGCCAGGGGGTGGTTCGAAAGTATCACGGATACAGGAAACCCTGCATAAGCTTCAGCGGTCTCCTGATGGGTGGCAGCTTGCCCAAAACTTACTTGGCCATAAGGAAGAGACGGTTAGGTTTTTTGGCGCATTGACCTTCATCGTCAAACTAAACACTGATTCGTAAGTATTGAAGAAACTATTAGAGTGGTGTTTTTGAAAAGCTAACCTCCTCCTAAGCAAGTCACTCAGTGATGATGATGCTCAAGTTTTACTCCAAAATATCATCGGATGGCTGATACAATCCCTAGAGAAAGGTGAAGGGGCAGTAGTAATCCGGAAACTATGTTCTGTATTGGCAGCATACTTCCTTCAATTCTCACAAACTTGGACGAGATGCGTTAGACATCTACTGTACTGCCTTTGCCTCGGGCAAGCTATTCCCCACAATAAACTCGGTGACGCTCCCAAAAGTACTATTCTCATTCAGAGCTTATCAAGCAACAAGGCAGTCATCATATTTTGGTTCATTTCTACCCTTGTAGAAGATGTCGGAAAGATGGATTCAAGCTCAATGAAACAGTATGAATCATTCGTCTCAAATCACCTAAACCCAGTGTTTCAGAGCAAGCTACCTTGATTGTAAATTCAGAACTGACAGATTGCTAGACACAAATTTCATCAACAAGTTATCCCGAATGTTGAGGATGTGGTACCTTTGATCCATAAATATCTGGCTGGTGACGTTGACCCAGCTGATGTTAAAGTCCGACAAGAAGCTATGAGCTGTTTTCAGGTCAGTTCTATCTTTCCTAGTTTCCAATTAGATTTAGAGCGCAGCATGGAGGTTGTTTGACTGTATACTCAAAACGTCTCAGAGCCAGATTTTACAGTGTGCTAACTCTCTAGGCCTGGGTATCATACTCACATCGTGCTTTCATAGACGATGAGGTGGTCCTAGATCCTCTCAAGACCTTGACGAAGCCCGCTATCATGTCTCTTGCTAATAACGACCTGTATGAAATCTCGGTAGAACTGATTACGGATGTCCTCAGCAATTTCTCAAAGTTCCTACAAAAGGAAGACATGGACCTTATATTTTCACTTTTCAATAGCCAATGGGCGCAAGAGCGTTACCAGAGACTAGTTGGTGGAGACTTTGACTTTGATTCCGTACAATTTGGATTATTGATGATCGCCTTCGGTGATGCAAACGTTGAGGACCTTGCACAAAAATCTGGCACTGACCCTCAATGTGGCCAGTTTCTATCAGCACTCTGCGGCCTTCTTGGGGCAGAAGGGTATGTGGTCAATGAGGATAAGATATTCGTACCGGCTTTGGAATTTTGGAGCACCCTTGTCGAGTCGATGATAGATATCACATACTCATCAGATTCAGGGCATCCGGCTTGGTTCTCTGCAACCAGTGAACATGTTATGCAAGCAATCCAGAACTGTTGGCGAAAGATACAATTTCCACCACAAGAAGAATTCGATAGCTGGGATTCGGTGGATCGCACTGGTTTCAAAGATGCAAGACGAGATGTATCTGACCTGCTGGGGCAGTTCTTTCTGATTTCCGATATTCCAATTCTTAACGTTTTCATTGATCTGACCCAGCAATCAATTGCTAGCAAAAATTGGACGGAGCTGGAGGCATCACTATACTGCATCTCTCGCTTTGCTGACTGCATAAGCAAACATGCTGAGGAGGATCAATACCTGAGCAGAGTTTTCGATCCGTCTTTGCTCTCGTTGCTTACAAACGAACCGGATATTCCAGTACGCACAATTCACGTGTTCCTATCACTGCTTCGAGAATACTCTGAATACTTCGAGAGATATTCCGAGCTCTTGCCACAAGTGTTGAACGTTGTCTTTAGATCAACAATTTCTCCCTCATTGGCCAAGAATGCGTCATGGGCAATTGTAGAGCTTTGCTCGAAATGCCGAAATATCCTTGTCCCTGAATTAGCAGCCTTTTTACAGCAGCTTGGTGCCATGATTGACACACATTCTCTGGACAGCAGTGTCAAAGAAGGCATCATGCAAGGCATATCGTCAATCATTCAAGCCATTCCTACTGATGAAGCTAAAGTTACCCCTCTGGAGCAACTGCTCTATTTCATAGAATTGGATGTTGGGCAGTGCATTCAACTTCTATCAATTCTATCCTCGCACCAAGGTGTTCTCACCACACCTCCAACTCTTGATTCGCCCACCGAGTACAACACTGCCTGCGAGTACGGTCTAACAGCATTGAGATGCCTCGAGGGTGTCGCTAAGGGTCTTCAGGCTCCAACCGACGCACCTGTTGACCTTGAGAAGAAGTCGAGGTCGACCTTCTGGACAACTGGAACTGGCTCGAATATCCAACATCGTGTCATCTCTAGCATAACCAGACTGTATGAAGCACTATCTAACCGTAGCGATGTTATTGATGCAATGTGTAAGGTGTTCCGCTGCGGCTTCCGGGAACTTGAACCAGGCCCTTTTGTTTTCCCGGCTATCACCATAGCTCAAATTCTACTAAAAGCAAATCTCCAAACCCCTCGACTAGGAGCTGTCATCACCTCAGCAAGCTCACTAATTAGCTCCCATAAATATGACCAGGGAATTCAAGAAGTCGCCGATGTCCTTGTGAAATGGGTTAGCCAGATTCTGCAGACTTTAGGTGGTAAGTACACTGGGGTTGATCTTGTTGCTTCCGAAAACACTTCAGCTGACCAAATTGAATTACAGACCCTAGCAATGATCCGGAAATTTCACAGAATGGGATTGAATTTCTAAACCGACTTGTTTCGACATATCCAGGGATTCTACTAAGTCAAGAGCCCACTTCTCTATGGAATGCATTTCTCTTTACTCTGAAAGCTCTCAGAGGGGGTGATCCTTTACCAAAGCATGCTGCAGCTGACTTTTGGGTGCGTACCTAGAATCCTTATATTTTCTCAAATTCAGATGCTAATTTCTCTTAGACTACCTTCGTAGGACTTCACGAGCAAGGATTGCCTCTCCAAGATTCGATAGACAGTGCATGGCAAGAGCTAGGGCCTGTACTCACAGAAGCTCTCGTGTTTAACATTGGTGGTGATGCAGCTCGTAGTGATTTAGATAAGCTTTGTGATCCTCTCAAGAAGCTTGTGGTTCGACAACTTCGATCCAAGACCTGGCTTGAAGCTGCACTCCACGCAGAGAATTTCCCAAGTAACAAAGTTACTGCTAATGATAAGGCGGTATTCCTGCAAAAGTTAATGAGGTTTGCATTTCCCTCCCCTAGTTAGACTATGCTAACCACAAGTTCAAGTCTTCGTGGAGCCAAAGGTACTGCACAAGTCGTTCGAGACTTCTGGCTGGCTTGTAGGGGCTCTAATTTCGGTTATGCTTCATGATTGCCTAACTTCAGAGAGCCTAAAGCTTCTTCAAACCTTTACAGAATAACCCGTTAATACTCGATCTGTTGGATCCAATCTTGTGCAGGGAAACATGATGAAAGTCTCCTGGACAAAGGAGTCGTTTACCATATGGAGTATAACATAGATATACAGCAAGATGATTATACTCAATCAGAGCGGGCACAGGGAAGGCGGGAAAGAGTTTGAGTGTAGTTGAGGGGGTATATGAGGTTCTCCCAGTGTGATTTCTGAATAGGAGGTCAACCCCTCTTATGCCTAATGGTAGGGTGCCCAGCTCAAGAGTGCACCCATATTATACCTAGATAAAATATTAAACAATGCCCAAAGGACTATATATGTGGAAACTTGAAGCTCTGGTTCAATACTTTAGTGAGTAAAGGAGCGTCCATTGATCACGTGTACCTAAATCACCCTCAAGCTGTGAAGCGAGGGGGTTAAAGATGACAGCTATTCCAAACACATGTTGTATATTCCAGCAGGTCCGTTCGCACTTTGTGCATTACATGATTTAATTCGATCATTACCATATGAAATAACGCCCTGACATACTCCACTCCTGTTGGGATTTATGCGAACCAGCATCACTACCCAGTCGTGATTGCAATTGGCCAATGCCCCCAAAAAAACCGACCAGAACTTGAAGTCTTTGTCCAAAACCTTGCTAGCTAAACTTGACCTCACCGCACATGCGCTTACCTTTCTACACTTCAAAACACTCCTCCGCCTGCTTCTCTTTCTTAGCAGTATGTCCATGCCAGAATGGTCCTCGTCTGCTATCGCTACTTTGTGTCAGTCGTAGCTGCACTGTTGCTCCTAAAGCCAAGCCTAATTACTGCTACGATAACAACGGCGCCTCAGCCTTCAAGTACCTTCCCGGCCACCTGCGAATTTAGGACCATAAATTATATCACCGATACACTACCGCAGCTATGTGGGAAGTCGTCATGGAGCAGTACAAATATTACTGCAGCTACGAAGTCTGCGGCGGCTGAGAATTCGAGTGCGGTCGCTGACGTAAATGTCACCCGTACTACAATCCCTTCGAGTCCTGATTCTTCCCACGAGGACATACCTAGTCCGACGGTGACGGATTCGAAGCAGCAGGCAACTGCTGCTACAATTGAGTCTGAATCAAGCTCGTCGGTAGGTACAGGTGCTGTTGAAACGGATAGCAGCGAGCTTAATGAAGCCTCATTCCTTTCCTTTGAGGATTGGAAAGAACAGACCCTGAAGAAAGCCGGCCAGAACAACCCGCATATAGGAAGCAAGAGGTCGGGTGAGAAACTGCGGGATTCTGAAAGCGTTGCGCACAGTCTAGAGTCTTTCGGAGACGAGGAAGAAATCGACTTGGGGTTTGCGTTCACAGGGAACGAAAAAGACACAGCAAGTTCTACGGAAAACACACAGCAAGACGCCAAAACGGATCTACAGAATCAGGGGGAGACTGTTGGACGAAAGGATCAGTATAGGAGCAAAGATGCTGGCAAAACTTGCAAGGAACGCTTCAATTTTGCGTCGTTTGATGCTGGAGCAACCGTTTTAAAGACCCATCAAGGCGCAAAAAACTCCAAGGCCATTTTGGTAGAGAACAAAGACACTTACATGCTCTCAAAATGTTCAACCGCAAACAAATTTTTGATTGTAGAACTTTCGGTATGTATTACTCCATCTGGTGCCCAGAGCTGTGTTAATATAATGTAGGAAGATATTTGGATTGATACTTTGGTTCTTGCAAGCTATGAGTTCTTCTCCAGTATGATAAGGACTTTTCGTGTCAGCGTAAGTGACAAATACCCTGTGAAGATGGAGAAGTGGAAAGATCTTGGAACATACGAAGCACGTAATTCTCGAGAAATACAGGCTTTCCTTATTGAGAACCCGCAAATATGGGCACGATACATTAGAATTGAATTCTTGACGCATTACGGAAACGAGTTTTACTGTCCGTTGTCGCTTGTTAGAGTTCATGGCAGTCGGTTGCTTGAAAGTTGGAAAGAAACGGAACCAGTCGATGAGGGTGAAGGCGAAGAAGGGGAAGAAAGCATAGAGGAACAGCTAGTACCTGATGCAATTGCAGAAACCGTGAAAGAGGAGGAGAGGTTGAAAGCTGAGCTGAAAGAAGCCCAGGCTATCATACATGATATTCTAAAGTCTGCCGAAGCTTCTACAGCGAACTCGACTCACCTATCAGCACAGGGATCACTTGAACACCGATCTATTCTGAATGAAATCAGTCCGTGGACAAGCACTCATATGTCCAAGATGTTCTTATCCCAGAGTGCGCTTCCAGGTCTAGATTCTTGCGCTATGTCAGATTCCCCAGTCACCAAACCTGACCCACCGGCTACAAGCATGGCTACAAGTAACAGTTCAACAGCCGTGCCGACTAGCATAATATCCACAGCTCCAATTCCACCAGGAACTGGAAGTCCTACGATAGCAATTGTTCCCTCAACAGTACGTCCTAAAGATGCCGCTATGTCCGAACACAGTAGCCAGGTCTCCATATCATCAGCCTCTTCTTCTAGGATAGCCTCTGATATGCGAGAGTCCATATCTTCAAATGCCAGCCGACTACCAAACTCCACAACAATGTACAAATCCAAAACAAGCACGACCACATCATCCTCCTCAGCACTACCTACCATTCAAGAAAGTTTCTTCAAAGCTGTTTCTCGTCGTTTGCAATTGCTCGAAACCAACTCTACACTATCACTAAAATACATTGAAGAACAGTCTAGAATTTTGCGAGAGGCCTTCTCAAAGGTTGAGAAGAAGCAACTCCAAAAAACAACCACATTCTTAGATACTCTCAATAGTACTGTTCTTGCAGAGCTTCGAACTTTCCGTCAGCAATACGACGAAATATGGCAATCAACGGTAATTTCCTTAGAAGGGCAGCGTGAGGAATCCCGTCGGGAGATCCTAGCCATTAGTGCTCGGCTCAATATCCTCGCCGACGAAGTCGTATTTCAAAAACGCATGTCAATCATCCAGTCCGTGCTACTCCTCCTCTGTCTGGGCCTTGTGATATTCTCTCGAGTCTCCGGGAGTCATATCGACATCCCTCTTCTCCACAGTCGAGCCCGAGCGCTAGGTCTCCCGCTCAGTCCTCTCGAAAGCCCACCGGAGAGTCCCGAGTTCCATAGATTAAGCTCAATGACCGATCGCGACGAGTGGCTGGAACCAGAGCTCACCCGTAAAAGAAGACGTTCTGACTCTCGATCCGGAAGTCCGGATAACACACCACCGACACCTATCTCGACATATTCGAGATCAGACAATGCTCCTACGCCCCCCTCGGGTGGCGATGATCCAGCAAACTCAACCGGGAATATCTTGGGCGAAACTCCAGAGCATCTAGCCATCCCTTCCCGGTCCCCGGTTGTGGGCACAGATTCCTCGATGTGGAATGGTCGTAAACCCAAAAAACGGAAGAGTAGCCTTCCACAGCAAGAAAATCCACCGACCAATAGCGGAGATGAAGTGGACCGAGTTGATGAAATTCTGGATGATTATGATGCTGAAGATTTACATTGGGCTCCGAAGGAATACACTCGGGCCATATCACCCTTTCCTTCTCCACCACCTGAGGGAAAAAGACTCGAGTTCAATATTGTACGAAAACCTTTACCAGCTTTACCTCCAGATGGCGGAATTTAGTAGCTATGTGGACATGTTATTCTGACTTAGCGTGGAGTTTATGGTTTGGTTGGCATATATAGGATTAGCATGTAAATTACGAATGAGCGATATGACTTTACGCAAAATGTTACACACATGCCAGTATGATACTTCTAAGTGCTACTGCTTGACTCGTTATGGTCAATCCATTCGCTACAACAATTTTATCATTGTGGAAATAACCCAAAAATAAAAGACCAGCAATAATTTATTCTAGCAAAGTTGTATGCTAGATCGAACCCTAAGGTATCTATCTAACTTTGCTGGTAAACCCAACGCAGCAAGCCCAAGGCAGCAGCATAAGCAAAGTACCCCGTAGGGAATTGCAAAAAGGGGGCAAAATTCATAATATCGGGCATATAAGCGCAATTCGCATCACATCCGTCCAATCTCCATCAAAATGTAAGTCCATCCCTTCCTGAAATATCAAAACCCAATGGCACTGAGCATATATGAGTATGCGAATGATTTCTGAGATTCTACCAGGTTTCCTAGGTGGAGCTTTCAAAAGATGAAATTGGGTTAGTCTGAGGAGAAGATCAGTATGCCACACAAAAGATGTGAAGGAGTTAACAGACAATTTCCATAAGGACCACCACCGTACGGAGCAACAACATAAGCGCTGGGGCGGGCAAAGGGTCGTTCATTGTAGTCATACTCCTCGCGTTGGGCTAAGCTGGTACCGCGATCGAAGTTACCACGCCGACGCTGTTCTTCACGTACGCCACCGTTGCCAGAACTTGGGGCGAATAATCCTATAAAAGGGGGATTAATAGGTTGCAGAACAGCGAGTGCGAAGTATTTACCAACGTGCTCAGCGTTTTCACAAGATCTCTTCAGCTTGGAAGCATTGTCAGACTCGGGAAACATCTCTTCTTGTCCAGCCAACTCGCCATCATGAATAGTAAAATATAGCTATGGTGCAAGTTAGAACACCCCCTTTTTAACCAATAGATTCTTTTTGGAAATACCTTTGGGCGGTAGTGAGGTGGTTCAAGCATGACGGATGAATTGCGGAATTTCTGAACTAGGCAATCCTTTCCTTGAATAGCTGAATGTTGTTAAATCAAGTACCGTGCTCTGAGCAAAAATAACTTACTTGCATATGAAACCTCTGCAATCTTGTCCGACTTGTACCTATGCCTTGGCGCGTTAGATATTCCTCACCAACTAGGAACTTGAACTCCTTACCACTTCTGTCCTGAACGAGCATGAACAAAATCAATGATATCCAATGGCTATATAATCAGCCTGACATAGAGCCCAGTGGTTCGAATACTTACATCGGTAAAGTTGATGAAAGCATATCCAACGCTGTGAAGGTTAGTTCACATTCGTCCCAATAAGAGTACTGCACAATACTTACTTGCAATCATTCGAGAAGTCCTGGTGCGTAGTCAGCAATTGTATGATAGAGAAGTTGGTGTCATTCCTGACGATCGTTGAATTTAGCGGTTCAAAGCTTAGGGCTGACTTACGATACGGAGATACATGAAGTCATACTTGCAATTGCTGGATTCGTCGACGATTTCCTTCAGTTGTGCCTGTGAAAGTTTGTTGGGAATGTTGCGAAGCATGACCTGGCGTTCGTAAGTAAATGCACCTCGCACATTCAAAAGGGGAATATGTTTCCAAGTCGAAAAGACGTACCGTCGTACGAACATCGGCTCCCTCGTGAATTTTATCGACGTCGACGTAGTTATGGCTGCTGGCCGTTGAATTGTTATTGCGAGGTCGTCCCGGGATTTTGACAGCATTTTGTCGGCGGCTGGTTGGTCGATCAAAGTGAAATCCTCGAGGAACCATATTATAGCCTTGATAAAGATTAATCTCACGTGGGCCATATGGGATGATTTGTCGCTCGTGGTAGGAACTATGGTCTCGTCCAGAGGTTTGTGGATAATAGCTTTGTTGATGAGGAGCCATACCATACTGGGGGAGGGGAATACTTCCAATCGCTAGAAAACATCATGTTAGCTCATATTCTGCATGCATTAAAACATCTGCCTGACGCTATAGAAACCAAGAACGGGTTACGATATCGTGCAACACATACCAGGCACACGAGGATATGCAGGAGTACGGCCCATCAGAGGTCCCATGTAGGGTGGTGGATTTCCACCCAAAGAAATACTTCCGAAAGCCTCATCTACTAGAAATATTAGCAAGGTTGTAAATCTCATACTCAGTGTTCCGAACAATCTCACGACATGGGAAAGGTTGATGCTTACTGAAATCAAATGGTTGGGTTGATGAGTTTCGGGTTGGTGTAAGCTGGCCAGTTGGTCGTTGGGACGATGTGATATCTGGCTGATGAAGGCGAACTGAAATTGTAACGGTTTGATCAACTTCAACCTTAGCTGGGCTGTAGGGGACGTTGATAAAAGCCTTGCCAACAGTGAGCATTCTTCCATTCACTCGTTGGGCAGCATCGATAGCATTGTTGGCATCAAAGAACTCCGCGACCATCTTGAATGTTCCAGCTTCCGTTGCCTAAATACGGAATTAGTCCATGACCATTTTTGTATGGTTTTGAGCCCATGATAATGTGGTTTGTATTAGAAGTAACGGAGCTATAACCACGTACCGCGATCTTTTGCCATGCAACGAGCTCACCCGATACGCCAAGTAGCTGGCGCAGATGTTGTTCGAAGGCTTTCTTGTCATGCGCAACAGTGGGAGGATACAAGGCCGTCAGAACTACTTGACCTTCGTGTGCGGAATAGTGGCTGCTTGGGCTTGCAACCTGGACAGGGGGTTAGTTAATTCGTCAAATGGAGAGAAACATACCAAGGCCCAGTCCACTGGGTTCATGTATTCGACAGCAAGTGCTTGGTGTTCCAATCGAATGGCATTGTAGACGGCATTAGCTTCTCTAATGTTAGGGAATCGAATGTAGACCTTGCTGCCTTGGGAGTCGAAACGTTGGCGTCCAAGATTGATCAATCCTTCGGCTTCCAGAGTCTGGGGGAAAATCCACATTAACTAAAGCTCCCTGTACAGAAGAGAGATGTAATGTGATAGGGGTTTGGATTACAGACCTTCATCGAAGCTTTGACCTTGCTGAGAACATCAGCATCGTCGTAGATTGCACATACTTTGATGCATCGGCTTGCACCGGTGTCGGTGGTGAATATGCCGTAGTAAGTGCTACTTGGTGTGCTGCTCCCACTTCCAGTCGTGTCTCCAGGGACAGTCTTTGGATGTGTTAGCTGTCTCATCCACGAATAATGGTGCCGTGCTTCACTCACACTGATATAGCCTTGAGAAGTACCACCGGAAGGCTGAAAGGTCATGGCCTTTGCAGACAACGTTGTCTTACGGCCGGCGATGGTGGCGGTAGTGCTGGCAGTGCTGTTGGTGGTGATAAATGGATCATCACGGCTCGAGGAAGACGCGGTAGCTCCAGTGGAAGAAGCAACAGCAATAGAACCTCGCCGAAGGTCCTCGGGAGAGAATGCCGTCAATGAGGTGTCGGGTGTTCCTCTAACAGATTCGGCATCTCCTGGCGAGGAGCGAGGGGAGACGGCGTGTTTCTCATGGTGATGTGAAGCCATTGGGATGTGTGGAGAGGAGAGGATTAGATGAAGTCTTGAGATGGTTTGGGAGGAGGTAGGCGTCGATGTGGTGATGTTGTGATGTGGTGATGTACTGATGATGCCTTGATGTTGAAGTTAGTAAGGAGAAAGCGGAAAGAATGGCGGAGCTGGCAGTCTTTATAAATGAGTGGAGGAAGAAGAGGATGAGCTGTGAGATGTGGGGTGGGCCACTTTGTTGGGTGAATGAGCAGCGGGCTCGCTTTTGCTTTTGCTTCTGCTTCTGCTTCCGTTTGTGGGAAGTGGGAAGTGGGAAATGGCGAGGAGAGAAAGAGAGAAAGGGGAGAAAGGAGAGAAAAGAAGATATTATTACTACTACTACCACTACTATTACCAAACTAGCTTGGTTCACTGGTGGTTTTGGGCAGTTGCGGTAAGACGACTTCCAAGGAAGGTGCGGTGGATGGAGCAGGAGAGAAGACCAACACCACCATCTAGATATCCAAGCCTGGTGACAACAATGTTTGGAATATGGAGATGTAGCTGTTAAATGCTTAAACAGCTGACTACCATTTTGCTACTCACTGGCTAAGTAAAAAGAAGTAGATTAACAGCTTGTGCCTATCCTTTCTTGATATGTCTACTTCTATTGATCTTACCACTCGGCTAGCAGTCTGTTTGATATCTCGGATCTTCCAAGTTGCCACAATAAGCGTGAGTTCAAGTGAAAATGGCTTCATAGTGAATATGAGTAATACAGGTTACAGGTTACAAGTCACCTATCACACTGTCACTGTCTCGGATCGCTCCGCATTTCTTTTTTCTGCTTTTCATAATTCACTTGAAAACTGCACTAGAGTCCAGGGAGCAACTTGTGTGTCTTGATTACCTTTGGCATATTCCAATCTTAGAATATCAGTACAGTCAGTTCTTAGAAGGCATTACAATTAAGAGACACATAGATAAGGGGATGGATGAGTCTGTCTTACAAGTCGATGTTTGTTCCCACTGTGTGACAAATTCAAAGGAGGAACAAACTTCTAACATGGAGCAGATTCTCCAGAGAAGAATATCCATTCCTTCACCTCAAGGATATAGTATGCATTCTAGGAGAATGTGTAGAATTTTCATCTTATATTCTGGGAGTCCACTAGAACCTGGACATGAACATTGGATAAGAACACTTGTGAAAATAAATAAACTCCAAAAGATTTAACAAGGGAAAAGATATATAATTTTGCAATATGGATCAGGTAAACACTAAGTTGTGAAACTTGTCTATTGCCGTCTTTGGTAGTGCTTTCAAACGTATGATAAAGCTTAACATAGTAGCGATAGTTTTCCAGCCTCACCTCACTGCAAACCAATATATTGTAACTTATCAAATTAATTTGCATCTCCTAATGAAGAGTGTATCCAATCCCCATTAATCTCTAGATCTTACTTAACAAGACACTGCTTAGAACAACACTCGTAGTTGAGGAGTGTCTTACGAAAAAGAATGCTAAAATGCTGAGACTGGAGTTGGCTGTAAGATGTAAACTTCAACAACACTGAAAGCATTGACGATTGTTTGGATTCACTATATGCAGCAAAGACAGGCCAGCGGGGTGGCTTGACTTGGGCAACTTCAAATGTAGTTGGTGAGATGTGGTGTTGTCAGTTTTGGGTTTTAATTAAAATATGCATAACTGTCGGATCACTCTTGAATACGTGGCACCAATACGTATTGTACGTAAGTGCTAGTTGTATTCGGTGGTGATGATGCTTAATTGAACTAGATCTACGTACAACCTAGTGTATATGACTTCACCG